>JACCDG010387931.1_pt1 | contig 75451 bp, 69 predicted proteins | sample 7442471 | NCBI WGS metagenome assembly JACCDG01 (sample SAMN15323444, study PRJNA562643) | freshwater metagenome | isolation source: river surface water | place: USA:Blue River Watershed | collected 2017-08-17 | reverse complement strand
GTCCTTGGGTGGACGAGGCTTAGGATCGTCCTTGGGTGGACGAGGTTTAGGATCGTCCTTGGGTGGACGAGGTTTAGGATCGTCCTTGGGTGGACGAGGTTTAGGATCGTCCTTGGGTGGACGAGGTTTCGGGTCGTCCTTAGGTGGCTTCGGATCGTCTTTGGGTGGGCGAGGTTTAGGATCGTCCTTAGGTGGTTTCGGATCGTCTTTGGGCGGACGAGGTTTAGGATCGTCCTTAGGTGGTTTCGGATCGTCTTTGGGCGGACGAGGTTTAGGATCGTCCTTAGGTGGTTTCGGCCTTGGACCTGGTTTGGGCTGCGGCCCCGGTTTGGGTTCCGGAGCGGGTTTGGCCTTTTCTGGTTTGAAGTCCGGGTTCTTTGGGTTGGGTTTAGCGGGATTTTTGGTCCGTGGGGCCTCAGCTACCATTTCACCGGACGGTTCTCGGGTTCGCCGAGGGTTGGATAGGCCTCGCTTGTTTTCGGTTGGCGCGTGCCGTTCGACCTTACCGGTGCTCGGGTCGACTTGAATTCGGGTTCCCAATGCCGTTTTGTTCTGTCCACGCTGTGCTTTGCCGACATTTTTATAGAAATCGGGTCGAGTGTGTGTGGCATTGGAGACGGCTCGTGTGAAGTCCCGCCCGCTTTTGCCCAGGCGTACTGTTCGGATCTTCGCCTCAAAGACTTTTCCGCCACAGGCCTTTTCGGCCCAACCACGGGAATCCTTATGAGAGCTAAAACCGCCCAGCGATCTTCCCACGGCGCGGGTCTTGATTGCGTGAGAGAAATAAAGGTGCACGTCCACACGTTTGATGCGCCCCACTTTGTAAATATTAGTCACATTAAAGTTGGTCGAGTTGATAATGGTCGCGCCGTGGTGGTAGCGAGAGCTGGAGTAATAGCTCGCGGCTCGGTAACCAGCCCAGTACCCATCATCAAAACCGTGTTCGTACCCGTGCCGGTAACCAGCGCGGTAACCGTCGTAGTATGGGTACCAGCCTATATAGTTCGTGCCGTAGATCCAGGTGACAGTGCAGGGTTCATATCGAGGGGTGGAGAACGGGATCCAGATCCAGCCATACGCCACGTGGTGTCTCCACACGCCGTAATGGTCGGTGTACCATCCCCAGGGGTCGTAGGAGATCCAGTTCCAGCCGGTGGTCTCGTCCCAGCTCCAATAACCGTTTTGGTACGGCTCCCATTCGTCTTGGTAGCGGTAGGGCGCCCAGAACCGGTCGCCGTTGATGTAAACCCAACGTCCCATTCCAGCGAGTGAAGTCTCTGCAGAAAACTCGCTATCGGCGGGAAACTCATCGGGGCTTGTGACCGGCTCGTCAGGTATGGGAGTGACGATGTCCGCTCGGTGCAGGACGATTTCATCCGTTACACCGCTGGAGCGGTGGGTGGCGGTAAGTTTGATATCGGAGTTCATGGAGTCGGGGACATAAAAATTTACTCCGTAGTTAGTGACTTCGAATTGAGACGTTGCCAGGCAGTCCACATCGGCGGCATTAGTCTCGCACCGGTCGGTGGTCGAATCGTCCGCGGACCAGTCAAAGTCTTCGAGCTCGACATGGAGAGGGCAGCCTTCGGGGATTTCGCAGTCGCCTCCGGTACGTACAATGTCCGCGGAGAGAGAAATGACATCGCCGAGTTTGACGTCGATGGGATTCGTGGAGGTCCTAGCGGCTCCATTGACGGTGATGATTTGAACGGTGTCGACAGAGTCGTCTGCATAGGCCGTGCGCCTAGGAGCCGAAGTGCCGCACGCAAACAAAAATGCTGTGGATAAAGCGAGCCATTTTTTCATTGGAGTCCCCCCATTAAGCGCAGTATTCCACGTGCGCGTCACTTGTCGAGAACGCCGCGTTATGGCTTGCCCGTCCCATACGTAAACTACGCTCCCCTAAGTAAGTTGCCTACTATTCAAGATAGATCTACCTTTCGGAAGTGGACAAAAGGCTTCGTAAAAAATCCCATGGGGATCTTCCCGCTACCATCCGCTTGGTAAAAGAGATGCGGAGCGAGTTGCGGGCAGAAATCCGTTCTCTGGATGCAAAAGTGAGTTCCCTGGATGCCAAAGTAGATTCCCTAGAATTCAAAATGGAGTCCCGATTCGAACAGGTGCAGGCCTCTATCCACCGGACCCAAGTCATTATGGAAGAACAGAGGTCTGAGAACCGCATTGTTCTAGATGGGCTTAAAACCGTTCTCGATAGACAAGACCGTTTGGAACAAGAAAATGCGAGAACCCGGCAAGCAATAGACGCCCTTTCTAAAACAGCGATTCGGCCTGCTTAAGAACATCCCGCGCGAGAGCCCAGTAAAAGCAATAAAATGATAATCCCTGATTTCATCGCTGCTTCGGTTTACTTTTTCTCCACCGCGGGTGGTTCTCCCTGTACCCACAGGCCGTCGGTTTTGACCGTATCGTCTGTGATATGGCCTACGAGAGAAATAGCCGAAGTCGGCCTTTCAAAAAAAGCGACTCCGGAACCTGCGCCGGAGTTCCCATCAATGCTGTGAACTGTTTGGGTGTCGTGGTCATAATCCAAGATCATGAGTTTGTGGTAGCTATAATTGGCCCAGTCACCATGCACTCCGTCTTTGGCCGCCAGAGCCGGGATATCACTTCCCGAAGCGAGCTTGCCATGGCGCTCGTACCACTTTGACGGCTGTTCTGTGTCGATTTTCAAGAACGGTTTGGTGCAATACTCCTGAAATGAACCGCACCAGCCGCCGTTGAGGTCTTCATAAGGCATATTAGTATGATTTGTCCGACGGGCGCGCCAGTCGTCAGCTTCGATTAGTTCTGAAGTGACGATGCGGTGCCGGGCCTTGGCCTGGTGGGTGTCACCCGAAGTGACGCCGATAAACTCACCTAGGTCTCGCAGCTGGTCGCCCTGGGAGGGGTCGCTTTCGCGTTTTTTGTAAAGTTTAACCTGTGCTCGATACACCGAGTTCGATTCCAGCCCATCGAGGCTGACGTAAGCATCGTTACCTTTCCATTGAATGGGGAGGGAAACAGTTTTTTTCTGGCGGCTATGCTTCATGGGGAAGTATTCCACCAGCGCAAAAAGTTTTTCTTTTTCTTTGAGTATCGCCGGATCCGTCACCATCATTTTGATGGGGATAGCGTTCTTGTCCGGATTGAAAAAGGCGTGTCGGTAGCTGAACTCCACCTTGGCGGTTTGGTTTAACGGGGGTTCAAACTGGTAACGCCGGCGAGGGTGCTGACGTCGCATCGATTCCGCGTGTTCAGCCAGGAGTGGCGCGCTCGCAAAGCAAGCTACGAAGGTTAAAAACAAAAATTTGTTCAGTCGCATGGTCCCCTCGTTTTCAGTCTGGAAAATGGCGGTAGCGCACTTTGCTCAACCGGTGGTACGCGTCGTCTACCCGCATAAATCGTCGTCCAATGTCCGTGCTTTCGCGGTTGAGGTCGGGGTGGTACTTCTTGGCGAGCACGCGGTATCGGTGATGAATGTCCGTCCAGCGGCACCCCGGCTTGAGCCCCAACACTTCCAGGGCGGCAATCAGGTCAGCCGACAACAAGGGCGGCGCGGACTTTGGCGCGGGCGCGGCCCTGGGCGCGAAAGCTTTCTGAGGTTTAGGAGCTGGTTTGGATTGAAACCATTGAAAAACGACCAAGTGCCCGAGTTCTACCAGGGTCACTTTCACAAACCAGATCAACACGCCGACCAATAGGGCAGGCACTGCCATCCAGTTGCCCTGCGAGGGAGCAACGAGGTGGTTTTCGAGAATGCCTGGCTTGTAATACGTGTAGTAAAAAGCCCAAAACAATAAAAAGCCGACTGGGAACACCAATCCGCCGGGAATCAATTCATAGGATACTTCTGTAAAATACTCCGCGATCGCAAACGGCAGCGACGAGAAATACACCGTCGCCAAAGAATCACGCCTATCCACAAAGTCGGCAATTTCGTCCTGGCGGGGGTGGGCCCGCAGTCGGTAGGCGCTGTCTCGGTAGTCGGATTTTAGGCTGCGTCGCATAGCTCTCCTTAGGGGGTAAGACTGCAATTTTGGGGCTGATTTGTGCGTGGCTAGGCTCGAGTCGAAGCTGGGTAAAGTTTGGGCGGTTTGGCCAGAATACGTGCTAAGTGTGTGTATTTACTGAGATTATCATGTTGGCCGAAATGCAATCCAATTAGGCTGCCTGTCCAGAAAAAGAATAGGGATAAAAAGACACATTTCTTAGTTCAATACGCCCTCGAATCGCGCCGAGAGATAAACAATTATCTATTGCGTGAGGTCTCCATGGTTCGGCTATGTGTTTTGACGTTCAGCATTGCTGCGGTGCTTTACTCTTCAATCTTATTTGCTGAGGCGACGGACTTCGGAGTCGGTACAAACCACACCTGCGCAATTGTGGACGGCGGTTTGCAGTGCTGGGGTGGAAACTTCTACGGAGAACTCGGTAACAATACCAAAACCGCGAGTAACTGGCCGGTCTTGCTTCCGGAGGGAGCAAACAGCGGTGTCACCGCGCTTTCGGTTGGGTACTACTACACGTGTGGGGTTATCAATGGCGCTGCCAAATGTTGGGGACGCAATAGCGCCGGAAACTTGGGCAATAACACGCGCACCGATTCCACAACCCCGGTGCAAGTTTTTGGATTGAGCACAGGGGTTTCAAAAATATTTGCGGGCAAGTCCCACACTTGCGCCATAGTGGAAAATCCAGGCTGGTCCAAGAATAAAGTCTATTGCTGGGGATTAAATACTTTTGGTCAATTGGGATCTGGGAACACAACCACTACTTCGGTTCCTGTGGAAGTTGTGGGGACGGTAGGCAATGCGATGAGTTTAGCGCTGGGCACCAACCATACGTGCGGCGTGTTTCGGACCAGCGTAGAAGGCGCTCCGGTCCAAGAGGATCTCAAATGCTGGGGCGCGAACGATAAAGGCCAATTGGGCTTGGGGACCGTCTCCGCTGAGTTTGTAGTGGCTCCGGGCGAGTCGGTTCAACAATTCAACGGAACTTCTCCCGTGGGGCACATTGCTGCAGGGGATTACCACACCTGCGCGGAAAACGATGGAACTTTGAAATGCTGGGGAGCAAACGATTGGGGACAACTGGGGAGTCCAGCCGGTGCGTCCTCCGGTACTCCAGTGTATTTGGCGAGAGAGTGGAGCCATGTCACCAGTCTGACAGCGAGTCGAGCGCACAGCTGTGCCGTAACCAACGGCGAAGTTTATTGTTGGGGGGACAATCGTGGGGGGCAACTCGGTAACGGGAGTACTGCTTCGACCCACGTTCCCGTGCTCGCCGCCGGTCTGGGCGAGAGCGTGGTTCAGGTTTCCGCTGGGATTGAAGGCGCGACCACTTGTGCGAGATCAGAGAACGCAGTTCATTGTTGGGGGTGGAACGGTTGGGGACAATTCGGCAATGGGACTAAGGACCGATCGCTTACAGCGGTGAGAGCTAGTGTGCGTCCGGTGTCGTTGGTCAAGGAGAGGGTGGCCCCGCTTTTCCATAGAATGGAAATCGACGGCAGCGTGGTCTTTTGGTCCGCAAATCAGACGGGTTTGTGGAAGATCGGTCTGGGGAGCAAACAAACCACGTTTTTGGGTGCAGCGGAGCATTTTTTGAACTCCGTCAAACTAAACGGAGAATTGTTTTACCTTTCTGGCAGGGTCGGTCAGGACATCGCCAACCCCACCGAGGTCTGGAAGATCGCTGGGGAAGCTGCAGCACCGGTGCGTGTGGTCGCCAATACAGGGTTTGTGCAGCGGCTGAGCGGTCTTACCAGTTGTAATGGAGATCTTTACTACCAACGCACTATGAGTTGGGACAACGGAAACTCCGAGATCGTGCGTTTGGTGCAAGGTGGAGGGGAACCCATACCGGTTAGCCCAAAAGAGCGCATCCAAGGGCTGGTGTGCCATGGTGGAAAAATCTACTACGAAAACGCGACCAGCCTCCAAGCTGTGGGCGGGCTGCCGTTCAACTACACTGGAACTATTGCAGAAATGTACTTTGCTAGCTTCAAAGACAAGCTCGTGTTTCCGGGGACAAGTAGTGTGAGCGGGCCTTCTACGCTCTGGCTTACGAATGGCCAGTCTATTTCGTCGCTCCCCTTACAGCCTCGCGGCGCACTCAGTATGGCGGGAGATAGGCTCTGCCTGTGGGCCTCTACGCTCAGTTCCTCTATGCTTCAATGTACAGACGGTACTCTCCAAGGCGTTCGCACAGTAAAGAGTGTACCGGTCCCCAGCGGTTCGGTTCCGGGTGAATACCGAGACTTCATGCCGTTTCAGGACCAAATGTTATTCACCTTAGACAAAGCGTCCACGGTGGAGGACGGATTATGGAGCACCTTTGGAGACGGACAGGATGCGATAAAGCTCGCCGATGTTCGGGGGCTTCGAACTGAAGCGGCTTACCTTTCTGGGTCAAAACAAGGCGAGCGGCTATTGCGCTCGAGTGCCGTTGCCCAGTCTAATGGGCGTACTTGGCTATACTTTGCGGGTTCGGATCCCCAGACGGGAACTGAGATTTGGCGGACAGACGGCACTCCTCAAGGGACGAATTTGGTATTGGATTTCAAACGCGGCCCGGACAACAGTATTCCCATGTCGAGTTTTCTAGTGGCGGGAGGGTACTTATATTTTGTTGCTTTTAATCCTTCCACCTCAAGCCTGACGTCTCAGCATCTTTATCGCCTGAAAATCGGCGAGTAAGAGAAGCGGTCAAGGAACCTTCACCTTCGCGTAAGGCCCATGCGGGTCGAGTTCGATGGCTTTGGCTAAAAATTCTTTAGCGGTGTGCGGCTCTCCCAGGACTTTGAGGTTTCTGCCGATGAAGTGGTAGACCTCGGCCAAATCGGCGCGCGCTCCCGAGGGAGAGTTCTGGAGCGAGATCAACAGAGCGTCTAAAGCTTCACGGGATTTTTTAAGACGGCTAAGCGACATCCCTTCTAACAGTGGAAGGTAAAATTTGGCGTAGAGATTTTTGTCGGGAGTAAGATCGACATCGGGATTGTCCTTCAGGCTCTTCCGGGCTGCTGCCAAAATTCTGGGAACTTCTTCGGCTTGCTTTTCTCGAAACAAGTACGAATAGGCCAGGCCGTAGTTGGCTGGAAAGTCGGAAGGGTTGGTTTTTAAGATATCCAGCGCTTCTTTCTCTCCGCGGTTAAATTCTGCTTCCGCTTCGGCTTTTTTTCCGCGGCGTTGCAGCGCCAGTCCCAGATAAAAAAACACATCCGGTGAATGCGATTCAAATTCGATCACTTTGCGCAAGAAATCCTCCGCTTTTGCATTGTCACCCAGCCAAAGCGCCGCCAGTCCCACTTGCTGGTACCCCAAGGGGTTGGTCGGGGTGGCTTTGAGGTTCTCTTCCCCGAGCGCCAGAGCTTTTTTGTACTGTCCGGTGGCCAGGTAGCAGTAGTAGAGCAGCGACGGTGTCCAGTTATCCGCAGCTTTTTTCTGCGTCATCCAAATGGGCTCCCATTGTTGAATGGCGCCCGCAAAGTCGGAGTGGCGGTACCTATCATAACCCTTGGCAAATAGGGCCTTCATGCCGGCCGCGAGCGGCTTGGGGGCTTCGACCGTTTCGGTCTCGTCGCTGCCATTCGGATCGGATTGGACTACACGCTCTGGCGCGGGGGAATGGCTGCAGGCGTTGAGAAACAAGAGTGCGGCGAAAAAGGGTTTGTGCATGTGGGGTATCTTAGCGCCTCACTCTCAAACACGCTACCCACAGCCGCGTGACAGAGGTCATCGAATCGCTTACGGTCCTGTTTAAGAAAGAGAGTTCCATGTCCTCTAAGCCATCCAAATGGGAAGAACGCGCGGCATTAACCGCGGCTACAGCGGGGTTTGTGGGCTATTGGCCACTGGGGCCTGGCACCGCGGGTACGCTGGTGGCATTGCCATTGTTATGGGCCATGGCTGTTAGTCCCGTTCTTTTCCAAATTGCTTTTGCCGGGGCCCTGTTTGCTGTGGGAGTGTGGTCCGCAGAGAGAGCCAAAAAGCCGCTCAAGCGCCATGACGCACCGCAGATAGTGATTGATGAAGTGGTCGGCTTTTTTGTGACAATGATTGCGGTGCCGTTTTCGCTGTATTGGTTGGTGTGCGGATTTTGCCTCTTTCGGCTTTTGGATATTTTTAAGCCCTTTCCCATTTCTTGGATCGACAAGCACGTCAAGGGCGGGTGGGGTGTGATGTTGGATGATTTGTTGGCAGGGATTTTTGCAAATGGCGTGATGCATCTCATGATGCGAGCAGCGTTATAAGGAGACTACATGGATAATCGTATGGAAGGTGGATCGGATCGGGCAAAGGCGCTCAATGTAGCGCTGCTTTCGATTGAAAAGCAGTTTGGTAAAGGCTCCATCATGAAACTGGGTGATGGTGGCCGATTGAATCTGGACTTAGGCACCATTTCTACTGGGTCGATTGGTTTGGATTTAGCCACCGGCATTCAGGGTTTGCCTCGTGGGCGTATTACCGAGATTTACGGACCAGAGTCTTCTGGGAAAACCACCATCGCTCTTTACACAGTCGCCCAAGCACAAAAAGCCGGCGGTGTTGCCGCATTCATCGATGCAGAACACGCTTTGGATACCGAATACGCTAAAACCCTCGGCGTGAATGTAGACGATCTTTTGATCTCACAACCTGATACTGGGGAACAGGCATTAGAAATCGCAGAGATCCTAGTCCGCAGTGGTGGGATCGATATTGTCGTCATTGACTCCGTGGCAGCCCTTGTTCCCCGAGCAGAGCTCGAGGGCGAAATGGGCGACTCTCATATGGGCCTTCAAGCGCGTTTGATGTCCCAAGCACTGCGCAAACTGACGGGCTGTATTTCCAAGTCCAAAACATGCCTCATCTTCATCAACCAACTGCGTATGAAGCTCGGGGTAATGTTCGGCAATCCGGAAACCACCACTGGGGGGAATGCATTGAAGTTCTATTCCTCCATGCGCTTGGATATCCGGCGTGTTTCGGCTCTCAAAGAGGGTGACGATGTCATTGGTAGCCGCACCCGCGTCAAAATCGTGAAAAACAAAATGGCGCCTCCCTTCAAGCAGGTGGAATTCGATATTCTCTTTGGAGAAGGCATTTCCATGGAAGGCGATGTCATTGATCTTGCTCAACAACACGGGGTCATAGAGAAGAGCGGGTCGTGGTTCTCCTTCGAGGGAGAAAAACTCGGGCAGGGCCGCGATAATACAAGGCTTTTCCTCAAGCAACACCCCGAAATTACCGATAAGATCCGTAGTCGCATTCTTGCAAAAGTGGGCAAGCCATCGGCCGTAGCCGCGGCTGCAGCCCCTCTTTCAGAAGAAGGCTCGGAATCTCATGACAAAGATAAAACGCCCCGAGCTCCGGGAGTTCGAGGAAATCTTAAAAAGGGCGAGTGATAAAAAAGCCTCTGACTTGCACCTGAAGTCCGGATTGCCTCCGGTCGTTCGGGTAAACGGCAGTCTGTTTTATCTTGGGGATGAGTCGGGTGAGAACATCATCCGACTCACCGATAGCCAGCTCGAGCTCTGGTCAAACGTTTTGATGACACCACGACAAGCAGAAGCCTATGCGCGTGGAGAGGAAGTCGATCTCGGCTATGAAATCGAAACCGGCGGGCGTTACCGAATCAACGTCTGCCAACAGCGCGGTAGGCCTCGTCTGGTCTGCCGGTACATACCTGACAGTGTCAAAGGGTTGGAAGAGCTGCAACTTCCCAAAGTCATTCCCGAGATTCTCTCCGCTAAGCGCGGCTTGATACTGGTCACCGGCGCCACCGGTAGTGGAAAATCCACCACTTTGGCGGCGATGATCGATCACCTGGCACGGACCCGGTCCTGCCACATCATCACCATTGAAGATCCCATCGAGTTCACTTTCAAAGACCGACGCAGCATCGTGACTCAGCGAGAAGTCGGCATGGACACGAGGTCGTTCTCTGCAGCCCTGAAATACGCTCTTCGCCAAGATCCGGACGTTATCCTGGTCGGCGAAATGCGAGACGAAGAAACCATCCGCATGGCGTTGGTGGCCGCGGAAACTGGGCACTTGGTTTTGAGCACTCTACACACCAACGACGCCACTGAGACTATTAACCGGATATTGGCTTCGGTGGACGGAGCGGCGCAGGCCGCCGTGCGCATTCAGCTAGCCAGTGTCTTGGTCGCAGTCGTCTCCCAGCGCTTGGTTCCGCGCTTGGACAAAAAAGGACGAGTCGCGGCAGTGGAGGTGTTGATCAACAACACGCGCGTGAGCGACATGATCCTCGAAGCCGATCGCACCCCCGAAATCCGTGAAGTTCTGGAAGAGAGCGGAGACATGGGTATGCAGTCTTTTGATCTGAGTCTCATGCAACACTGCAAATCCGGCGTGATTTCCGAAGAAGAGGCCTTGGCCCAGTGCTCGAATCCACGAGACTTCAAGCTGCGATTGCAGGGCATTGTTCCAGGAGACTGGGATCAAGGGAGTCTGTCCGATATTCCCACTCCCAATGGCGGTGCGAAGCCCGTTTTAGAAATCGAAGACGCGATAGAGTCCTCGCTCAAACGCAAAAAGAAGGCTTAATCGACATTTTTTTTAAACGGGTGGTTGGGATCATCCCAGACATACCTTGGCACGAGATACCCCGGCATTAAGCGCCGCATTTGTTCATGGATAGCCAGACCCTCTCGACGACTCAGATCAAAGTGTGCAGTGCCCTGTGCACGATCCGGATGGTGCAAGTAGTACGGAACCACTCCAGCTGCAAAAATTTCTTCGCTCAGCTTCTTAAGCACTTCCACGTTATCGTTTACTCCGGACAAGAGAACCGACTGGTTCAAAAGCACGTGGCCCGCGCTGCGCAAGCACGAGAGAGCGGCACAAGCTTCGTCGGTGAGCTCCTTGGGGTGGTTGAAGTGAGTGACCACCGTGCTGGGCAGACCATGGCTTTTGAGTAGCTGGGCAAAAGGGGCGTCGACTCGCATGGGCAGGGTTACCGGTACCCGGGTATGAAAACGCACGCGCTTTAAGTGGGGGAATGAGCTTAAAGTTTTTAGAGTCGATGCCAGTAGTTTTTCGTTCGCTAGAAAGGGGTCCCCACCGGAAAAAATGACTTCGTCCAACTCAGGGTGGCTGCCGATGTACTCTAGTGCTGCAGTGACTTCTCCATCAAAAAACTCCGCGCGATCCTCACCTAGCAGCGTTTTGCGGAAACAATAGCGGCAGTTCATCGAGCAGTTCGGAGTCAGGTGAATCAACACCCGGTGCGCGTAGCGGTGCGTGATCCTGGGCGCTGGCTGGTGCTTTTTATCATCAAGGGGGTCCGGCAAAAAGGCCGCGCCATTGTCCAACTCCAACAAATCCGGAACGCATTGCCGACGAATCGGGCAGCGTGGATCGCTTCTATCTATCAGGGCAGCGTAGTAGGGAGTCAGCAGGAGCGGGTAGCGGTCTAAAACCTTGTCGTATGCAAGAACCTGAGTGGGTTCAATCAAGCCCACGTTTGCGAGGTCCTGGCCCGTGCGCAGAGCGTTACGCAACTGGCTTTTCCAGTCTTGCTGGACGAGAGAAATGACGGGACTCGTTTGCATGTGTGCCCCTGCGGATACCCCGCCGGCGCCGATTTATCAAGTCTCGCTCGGTAGGTTGAGAAGCGGTTTGAGGTATGACCCTGCCTCGGGTATGTTTTGAAGGTTAAACGACATCGGGGGAAAGTTTCATGACTGGTAAATCTAAGGCCGAACGGCAACCGTATCCGTATAAGTACAACCCCGTCTTTGAGGAGCCGGACTGGAAACGCTTGCCGGGTTATAAAGACGTTACCGCAGAAGAGTGGCGCAGCGCCCTTTGGCAAAAGCGGGGCCTAGTGAAGAACGTCCAACAGCTCAAGCAAGTCATGGGGGATTACCTCACCGATGCCATGGCCATGGATATTTTGAAAGATCAGGCCGAACGCGCGACGATGTCCATGCTCGTTCCACCGCAAATGATCAACACGATGAACGAAAAGGATCTCAAGAACGATCCCATTCGTCGGTATATGATCCCCGCCTTTTCGGATCGAGATGCAAAGTGGCCCAACCATCCCAAAGCCACCCGCGATAGTTTGCATGAACACGATATGTGGGTGGCAGAGGGGCTCACTCACCGCTACCCCACTAAGGTATTGGCAGAACTCCTGGCGACTTGCCCGCAGTACTGCGGGCACTGCACACGCATGGATTTGGTGGGACAGAGTGTGCCGCAGGTTCAAAAACGGAAGTTTGAAGCTGGCCAAAATGATCGTTTGGCAGCGATGTTGGAATATCTCAAGAACACTCCTTCTGTGCGTGATGTCGTCGTCTCCGGTGGAGATATTGCTAATTTGCCCGCCGCTGTGCTGGAGAAATTTATTCTCCAGGTATTGGACATCGAAAATATCCGAGACATTCGTCTTGCTAGCAAAGGTCTTATGGGCGTGCCCCAGCATTTTTTGCAAGACGAAGTACTTCAGGCCATGGACCGAATGGCGAAAAAAGCCGTTCAACGCGGCGTAAATTTAGCGCTGCATACCCATGTGAATCACGCCAATTCGGTGACTCCCTTGGTAGCCGAAGCCGCACGCAAGCTTTTGAATATGGGCTTTCGGGATGTTCGCAATCAGGGTGTTCTGTTGCGGGGGGTGAACGACTCAGAAAAAGCGCTTTTGGATTTATGCTTTAAGCTTCAGGATCATGGCAATATAACACCCTACTACTTTTACATGTGCGATATGATCCCCAACTCCGAGCACTGGAGAGTTTCCCTTGGGCAAGCTCAGTCCTTGCAGCACAATATCATGGGCTACTTGCCCGGCTTTGCGACGCCCCGGATAGTGTGTGATGTGCCCTTTGTTGGAAAACGGTGGGTGCACCAAGCGCACTCCTACGACAAAGTAAAAGGCATCTCGTATTGGACCAAGAACTACCTCACCAGCATCGAGCTGGATAAACCCGAGATGCTTAACCAGCTATATGAGTACTACGATCCGATCGATACCCTGCCGGCTGAGGGGCAGTCATTCTGGAAAGCGTAACGCTATCCGGGGAGTGATCGGGCGCAAAACGCTTACGTGTAGCTTCGAAAGTTCTCACGCGCTCCGATTGCCCGTAGTTGGCGGGGTTCCCGAGCGACTGTTAGCGAGCGGAGCTCCGCCAACTACGGGTAATAGAGTGCTATCAGTGCTTTCAAAAAAGACTTATGCGGTTTAAGTGTCGCCGAAATGGATGCCGCGTTCTCGGGCCGTGCGCAAGAATTGCGACTCGGGATTGATGTAGCGGTTTTTGCCGGCGCCAGTCTCCAGGGGGACCAGCTCAACAATATCATTGCGATAGGAAACCATCGTATCAAAGCTGCCATCCATTACAGCGCGTACGGCTGCGGCGCCAAAGCGGCTTGCCAAAATGCGGTCAAACCCCTCAGGAGCGCCACCACGGAGCAAGTGCCCCAAGTTGATGGCTCGCGCTTCTCGGCCCGCGAGTTTTTCTAGCTGCATCGCCACCTGATTGCCAACGCCACCCAAACGCACTTTTTCTGGAGAATCTTCGATGATGCGATTCACGGTCACATCGCCACCGACGGGTTTGGCGCCTTCGGCCACCACGACGATCGAATAGCGTTTATGTGTGTGGTACAAATCGTTTAACGAAGCGGCGACTTTTTCGAGTTCATAAGGAATCTCCGGGATCAAGATGACGTCAGCGTCTCCACCAAGTCCCGCAAAAAGTGCAATCCAACCCGCATTACGGCCCATGACCTCAACGACCAAAACACGGTGATGCGATTCTGCCGTCGTGTGGAGTTTATCAATAGCATCCACAGCGGTGGTCACCGCGGTATGAAAACCAATGGTTAGTTCCGTACCATTCAAATCATTGTCGATGGTCTTGGGGATCCCCACTACTTTGAGTCCCTTTTTGGCCATGCCATGCGCAATTGCCTGAGTGCCATCGCCACCAATGACAATCATGGCATCAATCCGCTCACGTGCTAAATGCTCCATCACTTCGTCAGAGCGGTCTTCGTAGACTTTCTTTCCGCCCTTGGTCACCGGCACTGAAAAAGGAGTATCGACGTTTGAAGAACCCAGCATGGTCCCGCCACGCGAGAAAATCCCCGTTGTATTTAACAGGTCCAGCGTTTCGAACTTGTTTTCCAAGAGCCCTTTGAAACCATCGGGGATTCCAACGACTTGAATTCCGTGTTCGAGAGTGCAGCACTGCACCACCGATCGGATCGCTGAGTTAAGGCCTGGGCAATCACCGCCCCCTGTGAGAACTGCTATCTTCTTAATGCTACTTCGCTTCATTTGAATTTAATCGCAAACGCTTGCATGGTTTTTAAAAATCCAACTCTCTCAAAATGTACATCAACGACTGCATCTGCACGGAGTTCGCGCCCGCCTTCTACCAGACGAGCTAACGCACCTTCGTAGGTCCAGCTACGCGTCTTAACCTGGCCCAGGTAATCAAACTCGGAGCTCAGGCCCCGGCTGGACCAGATGATAGTGGGTTGTTTGACTTCACCGAGATCGGCTACAAACCCCGTCCGGGGGGACTCAATCACTTCGGTCTGGGCGCAGCCGCTGACCAAGAGCAGGAGGGGGAGCAAAATCCGGGTTTTGCCGCAAAAAAGGCGGACTAAGGTCATGCCAGGTTTCTATCGGATTAGACCGCCGGACACAAGCTGGATGTCGAATGCCTGGGATCGCGGTAGCATGAAGGCTCTTTGTCGGAGGGCCTATGGAATCAGCGCCGTTAATCAACGATGAACAGGAAAAACCGCTGGGACACCTTCGGGTTTTGGACCTCACGGTGATGTTGCCGGGTCCTTACCTCACCCGGGTCCTCGCTCAGTATGGGGCCGAGGTATTCAAAGTCGAACACCTACCCGACGGAGACCCAGTGCGTCTGGTAAAAGACACGGCGCTAGTGGAGTGGCTCAATCAGGGCAAACGTCCAGTCGCCCTAAACCTTAAGACCGAAGCAGGCATCCATTTGGTTCGTCGACTTGCAGCAGAATGCGATGTCTTGGTGGAAAATTTTCGAGAGGGTGTCCTCGAGGGGATGGGTTTGGGGTACCGGGAACTCTCAGCGCTGAATCCGGAGCTATTGTATGTTTCACTTCGAGGCTTCCAGGGAAGGTTTTCGAGTCGTGCGGGGCACGACCTGAATTTTGTCGCAAATTCGGGATGTGGGGAGTGGTTTTTAGAGAGCGGCCCCAACTATTCTACGCATTGGGGCGATCTTGTCGGGGGAATGCTCGCTCCGGCGGTTAAAGTCCTGGCCCACCTATCCAACCCCGACCGGCGGGGGATGCAGCTCGTTTCCTATATGGACGAGTCTTTTCGATTGATGTACTTGCACCGCGCTTACGATGCCGCCAAAGCCAGTGCGCTTCCACAAGCCGAGCGCGCCAGCTATGGTTCTCACCATACTTTTAACGGCTCGCAGCCGCACTCGCGCTACTACCGCTGTCAAGACGGGCAGTGGGTTTCTCTCAATGCAGTTCAGGACAAACATTGGGAACGGTTTTGTGCCGCTTTAAATCAACCGACTTGGCGTCAGCGTGCCGCAGATTCGGGTTTAGTGCCCGAAGTGGAAAAGGTTTTTGAAAGCGCGCCCTCCGCTTACTGGGAAGAACTCTCGCTCGGAGTCGACATGTGTTTGGTTAAAGTCCAAACCTGGGATGAGACAATGCAGCTTTTGGATACCAAAAACAAAATATTAAAAGATCCACTCCATTGGGCGGGCTTTGCTGCATATCCTGAGCCCCTGACATCTGCGAGCTTTGGAGGGGAAACCGCCTCAGTTCTACAGGAGGTTGGTGTAGGAGAAGAAGAGTTCGCGCAGTACCTAAAACAAGGAATCGTTTACCAAGCGGCGCGTGGAAAGAGGGTTTAGGGAGACGCCCTATTTGCAAGGCGCGAGTTCGCGCGATTCTTTGAGCAAGTTTGTAAACTCTCTCGCGTCTAATTTACGATACACTTCAATGATGGAGTGGATTCCCCCGTTAATGGCGGATTCATCAAAATAATAGAGATCTAACCTTCCGCCGATTAAGCCCGTGATGCGTATTTCATAAGGAATCGTTTTCGCTTCTTTGGCATCCTCGATACCCCGCAGCTTTCTGCCAGTGCGGACGTTTTGCCCGCTGATCTGTAGGGTGTCCCATTTCTCGGGCGCTTTTTCTTGGGCCAGTTCTAAGAAATGATCAATGTTTAATGAAGTGGACTGTTCAATATCGGACGGATCGAGACCCAAGCCGATCATCCAATCCGCCTTGACGGGGTCTTTGGGGGCAGGGCAGCTCAATCGAACCGAGGACTTGAGAATGCGGTTATCGTCGATGATGAGCAGGTGGCCGCTTTTGGGGTACTTTGTGCTTACGGCATGGTTGTATTTTTCATCGACCTTATCTTTGTAGAGAAAATTATCCGATGCCAGCATCCAAATACCGCGTAGTTCCTCTGGCCGGACATCCACGACCGTTTCGCGCAACTTCATCCAGTAGGCGTAGTCTTGTTGGTACTGGGCTTGGTTGGGATCCGAGCAGGCGGTCAGAAAAAAGGCAAATACAGCCGCCAGAGAAGTGTAAAGATGGCCCATAGGAATCCCTCGTAAAGGGTTCTTTTTAAAGGATTAACAAACCACAATCAACTGACATTCTGCGGCTCCTAGGCAAATCCCCCGAGACTTCAGCTAGTTGCAAAAAAAAGCCCCACTCCGATTCCCGGAGTGGGGCCTATGAATGGCGTCCCTATCACTACGGTTTGGGCGTAGAAACGGGAGTTTTTAGCGCGGGAACGTAATCTTCCGATCGGATTTCATACTCAAACGCGTAGTGCCGCTCCGATTCGGGAACGACGATCATTCCGCGCAGATCCCCTTCTTTTTGGATGATTTCGACTTCCAGCGAGTCCGAAGCCGAGGCTCCTGGTGCCTGCGCTGATTCCATGGGCCCGTCTTTGAAGAAGCGAGCTCCCCGTGCCCCTTCGTTTTGGAGGAAGACCGATGCAACACGCAAGTTTCTCAGGTGCGCGCAGCTAAAGCCATGCGCCTGCGCATCGGCTGCCAACGAACCAGCGGGGTCGAGCAGGCACGCAGCCGCATCTTCGCGGGCTGCTTGCAAGATCTTCTGCTTGGTAGCGTTGGTGACGTTCCCATAGGCTTCTCCCACGGTGACAAAAACACCGTTGGTGGGGATGGTGCGTTTGCCGTACTCACTGCGCAGCAGGCCGAGTTCTTTGTTTAAAGAATCGAACTTACGAGTGCGGATGGAGTAGGTTTGCGTTGCCATATAATACGGCGACGCAGACTGTTTCTGCTTGGGAGCTGCGACAGTCTTACCCGTGCAGCGATCCAACTGCTCCAGCACTTCGAATTGCCCATTGGTTGGCGAGGTCGCCCACTTGCTCGGCGAATAGGGAAAGTGAGTGCTAGTTGTAATTTCTGCTTGGGTGACCCGAGCTTCCTCGCTCGACGGTACGGCCCCCTGGATGCTTTTGAGTACAGCCAAAACATCGGCGGAGTCTTTTTGAATAGCATCCGCGGCTTCTTTTGCCGAAAGGTGACAAGAACTCGTGACCGTTACAGACGCTTCGGCAAAATCCGCTTTGGATTGGTGGCGTCCCACGGTGCGGTATTCTGAAACCAGGCCTTTCCTGTCCGAAGACGGCATGAGACGGTCGGGCGCTTCGGCGTAAATGACATAGACAAACGGAACTTCAGCTTCCACCAAGGGAGCCTGACCCCGGGCGATTGGGGACGAGATCTGCACGTCCTGTTCGGGTGGACGCGCTAGGTGCTGCCCCACAAACTTGGCGTTGGTAAACCGGAGCGTCTTTGCATCGCTTTCGAATTTGCTGCCGGGTCCAGTGGCCGCCAGCCGGGCTTGTTTTTGCACTTCCACGCGCATAGCGCGTTTGGTGGCGGAGGAGACATCGTAGCGTATAGCGCTAGGAATAATCTGCACCGTTTCTGTTTTTGAAGGTTCTGCGGACTGCGCCAGTGTTTGGACGAGGCTTTCGAGCCAGTTCAAATCGCTCGATCGTACCACGAGTGTCTGGCTGCCAGAATAGACGAGCCCACCGGCTTGATCCAGTGCGACTTCGCGTTTGTCGCCGCAAGTGAGGTAGCGTTTGAGGCTGCCAGGGGTCAGATTGCCCTTGGGATCAAACGACGGCGGAGTGGAGACCAGGTTGGATTCCGGAGAAGTTCCGATTTGGATATCTCCCCACTGGTGCCGGTCGGTTTCGGAGCTGCCCAGGATTTTAGAAGTGATGGTTTTCCAAACCGGGAGAACTTTATTTTCCATGAGCTGTTGGACTTCGGCCGCGGATTGTCCGCACTGAATAGACACGGATAACCGGACTTCTCCAAATTCCGGAGCTTTCTCGACATACCCCGAACCGTAATAGGTTTCGCTGCCGACCTTGGGATCTTCGGCCGCCAAACCAGGCTGTGTTGATAATAGACTCAGCGCAGCAAATACTGTGAGTGTTTTGAGAATCATAGACACCTCGTGTTAAATAATAAACAGGGCCAAGGTTACCTGCGCTTTCGGGTGAGTCAAAAAAGAACTCCGCAAAGTGAAGACTTTGAATTCAATGAAACGCTTATCGCTCCCATAGAGAGATCTAATTTCTCAATTAGGCGCAGTTTCGAGACACTCCATCTAAGCAAGGAGAGCGCAGATGAACATTTCACGAAGAGAGTTGATGTCAAAGGCGTTGGCAGGTTTGTCGGTCGTGTCTAGCACGGGGGTAGTGGCAGCAGTTTGTGGCCCCACCCATCGCCAGGGAGAGGGACCCTATTATCCTGAGAAAGATCTCAATCGAGATAGCGATCTGACCGCACTGAAACCTGGCGGTAAAAAAGCCCAGGGGGAAGTGATTCTCATTCAGGGGCAGGTTTTGGATGTGGCGTGCAAGCCGCTCGACGGAGCGCTGGTTGAAATCTGGCAGGCCGCCGCCAGTGGCAGATACAACCACTCGGACGACAAAAACAAACTCCCACTCGATCCCGACTTTCAATACTGGGGTCGGGTCAAGACAGATAAGGACGGCAAGTATTCCTTTTTGACGATTATTCCAGGGCACTATCCATTGGATCCACGCTTGGTGGGGACCACACCATCGGGACCAAGGCAGTTTCGTCCGCCGCATGTGCATTTTAAGGTACGCAAGCCGGGGTTCTTAAGTCTCACGACTCAAATGTATTTCGACCCCAAGTCTTATGACGATGGGGATCTGTCCAAGACTGTCGCTGACCTTAATCGTTGGGAGAGTGTGGACACGGACTTAATGGTGTTGTTTTCGTCAGTGGGTGGAGTGAAGACCGGGACGTTCGATCTTGTTCTGGAGTCGACTTGAAATCGATCGGGCAAGCAGCTTGGCCGCTTGGGATGGGTGAGTGTCCGCTCGGTAGATCAGGCAGATCGAGTCTTCAAAAGTCGGGTAGTGGGCTCCGGCGCTCACCAGGCCGTACTCTTGGATCCGGGTCGCTACCCGACTGGGCAAAATGCCCACACCGGCTCCGCTGGCGACTAAGCTGGAAATGACCTCTAAGTTCGAAGAATGGACGTGTCGGGCAAAGCGTAGTCCCGCTTTGGCAAAGCGTTTGAGCAGGTCTTGGCTCTGTAGTAGCTCCGGGTCGTAAAAGAGGACGGGTTCCGCATTGAGATTTTGCAGCGGTGAAGGATCTGTTCGAGTCCACAGTCCCACTTTGTCCGATCCGAGTTTGCGAATGACCAGGCCGGGGTGGCGCACGGGGTTGATGACAATTCCAAAATCCAACTGGAAGGTGACGACGCGTTCGGTGATCTTGCGGGAGAGGTCGTGCACCAAATGGAAACACAGTTCTGGGTGTGCCTCCAAGAGCCCGCAGAGAATAGGAGGCAGCGAATACAAGGCGACAGAGGGGTGACACCCCAAGGAGTAGGTTCCTCGGACTTCGGCGTCGTCCCGCAAGGACTCTTGGATGAGTTCTTCCCATTCCATCATGAGCTTGCGGCCGCGAGCTTGGAGTTTCAACCCCGGGCGAGTGAGTAGGACTCCGGTGCGAGTGCGGACAAAAAGTGGGCTTCCGAATGATTTTTCTAGCCGTGCGATAGCTTGGCTTAGGGCGGGTTGAGTGACTCCGAGGCGCTCAGCGGCTCGGGAAAAGTTTCCGGTTCCAGCGACTTCGAGAAAGTATTTCAGTTCATTTGCGGATGCGAGCATATGCGCGCTAGTGCAGCCTCACCAGCTAGTTTCGTCAAGCGCTTCACTTTGGTGGGATACTTGAGTAGGGTCATTGAATGGATAAAGCGACCGATTTTGAGCTTGCAGACAGCCGGAACCGAAAGTTAAGGCTTTCTTCTTTTTGGGAGAAAAAACCCCTGCTCCTCGTTTTTTATCCGGGAGATTTTACTCCGACGTGCACAGCCCAGCTCTGCGATTACCGAGATAACTTTGCAGGATTTGCGGAGCAGGGAGTAGAGCTGGTCGGGATTAGTTCCGATCCTCCTGAAAAGCACGCGGAGTTTGCGTCCAGATATGGGTTTGAGTTTCCGCTGCTCTGCGATCCCAAAGGCGAAGTGATCAAAGTTTACGGATGTACTTCCAAGTGGACATTCGGGTTGATGAGCCGTGCAGTCTGTGTGGTAAATACCCGCGGTGAAATCGTATGGCGTCATATCGAAGCGGTGGCGGTCACTCGGCGCAGAGCGGAAGAGTTGAAATCGGTGTTGGGGCAGCTTTTCCATGAGAAGAAACTTCCTTAGGCTGTTGCGCAAGCTAGCTTCGCAGCAAGATAAGAATTTGGGGCGCTCACCCTTTTGATTCGAGGGCTGTTATTGTTCGTGGGGCTTGAATTTTGGGGCTTCTGGCGCTGATAATGAAGCCTGCGGCAACTGAGGGGACAATCTGTAGGGGCCTTGGAATTTTGATTTGAGAAAATGCATGTCTTACAAAGCAAGAGTTTATAAAAATAAGTACTTGGTACTTGGTACTTGGTACTTGGTGCTTGGTTTGATTTTGTCCGTCGATAGCCATGCAAAAAACTCGGATCGGGAAGTTTCCTTTGGTCTTGGCCTCGGTATCTTCAAGAGCGCAGACACCTTTGTAGACCAAGTTAAGATAATCAACTTTGAATACCGAAAATTTTTCATGCCGGGTTTTTACTGGTCATTGAGAGCTGGCTTTTGGAACGATCAATCTTCGGGAGAAAATAGAAATCCTAGCGGGTATTTTTCTGGTTCGGCTGGGATAAAGGTGAATACTCAGCCGATTGTGGCTCGCTGTGGGTTGGGGGTGTCGGCGATAACCAGTCCCGATTCCTACTTGGGGGGGCGGTTTCCAATGTTTAATTTAGAACTTTTTCTTGGTTTGGAGGATGGGTATGGGAATGGAATTGGTCTCAAATACGAGCATATTAGTAGTGCGGGGTTGGTGATGCCCAATCTGGGGCGTGATTTCTTGTTAGTCCAGTTGAATACCAATCTGTCCTTATTCGAGGGCGACAATTAAGCCGCCCCAGGGTCAAAGCTATACGCGCTGCGCATTTTTTTTCCTCTGGACAGCCAGCAAACCCCCTCCTTTCCACAATTACCTAAACCATTTGAATAATTAAATAAAATATCAAGAAAATGTCTGCCGGGGACTCGCTGAGACAGTGCTGCGCCCATCAATCAGTTGACTTACTAAAAATAGTAAGTTACTATATTTAGTATGTTCAAGGACGGGCATCGTTGGGAAGTCAAAATTTCGAGTAAAGCCGGCCAGGATCTTGAACGGATGCTGAAGGACGGCATCCTTACCGAAGACGACCAAATCGTCATCCGACAGTGGGCGCAATCAATCTCAGATTTCGGGCCTGAATCAGTCCGCGTTCGGGGCAGCATCTGGCGGGACCATGACTTAAGCGGCGAATGGGCCGGACATAGATCATCGAGCTTTAGCAACCGCGGACGAATCATATATAGGATCGAGGACAAAGTGATCCGAGTCGTTGTGGTCAGGGTGACCGCAATTCATGATTACGAGAAGGAGAAAAGAAAATGAAAAACCTTCTGGATTTAAAAGAGCTTCAAACCGAAGAAACGCCCGGCAAGGTTGTTCGGGCCTTTCGCAGGAATTTTGAACTCACTTTAGGTGAAATGGAAAGACTTACGGGGATCCCTCAGTCCAATTTGTCTGCTATTGAAAACGACAAAATGGATATGGGAGTAAGACGTGCCATTCGAATTGCCGCTGTTTTTGGAATTAATCCTTCTTTGATTCTGTTTCCCAAGGGTTTCGAAAGGGAGGATGAAAGCGAAATTAGAAAGATCAGGAAAGACGCTGCCGCCCTCATCGAAAAGAAAAGGGCTTCTGGATGAAAGCATTTCCAGCGCTTCAGACTGAGCTGCGGGGCAACGCTCTGTGCCTATTCATTCACCCTTCTGCTCCAGTAAGCTGGTACTTTTACCCGCGAACTGGAGCCTCCACCGATGAAAAAAATCTTCCCGCTCGTTCTCTCAGTGCAGCTTTTGGCACCTTTTGCGATGGGAACCGAACCGCCAGAAGGCACCAAAGAGATTATTAAAAAGCGCATTGGCTCCCTACCAAGAATAGAGCTGCCCAATCGCTCGATCCTGTTGCACTACGAAAAAAAAACATTAGAGCAGTTCAATATTCCCGCACTGAAACCCCCCGCCACGAAACACTTCGAGGATTTCAACGCAGAGCTAAGGGCGCTGGGGCCGAAAGCATCAGAAATCCAGCGTCTGCTAGAGCAGGACTCCCCCAATATTCCCGAGATAGAGGGAAAGTTTCTAGAATATGCTCGACGTCAGAACATCCTCTCCAAGAAGGCCATGGGTACGCAGGAGATCCTCCAAATGTACTTGGAAACTCTTACCGACAATCTCACTGAAGAGATAAAAAACGCAAAAGACGTCGCGGCTCTCAAAGACGCTTTGCAAAAAGTCCGGTTGACGGACGACCTAAAAGACCTGGCCTCCGACGTCGGAAATCTCCCGTTGCGCTTGAAAGTGATCGAAACCGAGTTGGACAAGGGCGTCCTGGCGGCGTATCTGAAAACCAAAATGGAACGCCTGCTGACCGAACCCGCTTTTTGCAATGCAGCAAAAGCGTGTCAAGGTGGGGAAGCTGCCAAGTCCCACAAGAAGCCCGAATTGGATAGCATGTTCCAACCCAAAAAATCGCACTAAGGGCTTTGCAAGCCCAGTCAGCGAACCTAAGATGTCGGTATGAAAATCTTGGCTTTGTTTACTTGTCTCGCAGCGTTGGCGTCCGCTACGCAGCTGGGTTTGTACCCAATTCCCGGTCTTCAACCGCCCGCAAAACGCGAAGTCGCGAATTACTTGTCGCACCTGCAATCTATCGAGAAAAAATTTGAGGACGCGAAGGGCACCCCCGAACTCTCCAACTCAGAACGCGAAGCGCTCTTGACTGCGATTCGCCTGCAGATCGATCAGGTCAAAGCCCAACAAGCCACTCGTCCGAAGAAGTGACCCCTTTCCAGCGTAACTCTGGGTGCCTGCTTTTTTTCATTGGTATCAGTGAGTTACAACAGGTTCGGGTAGTGCTTCAGATCTGCCGCCATTTCTAGTATGGTGCGCGGCACACATGGCACAGATTCGACTCCATAAATGGATAGCCGTACAGGGTTTGGCGTCTCGCCGACAGGCGGAGCGGTGGATTCAGTACGGGCGAGTGGAAGTAAACGGCACTGTCGAACGCACTCTGGGCCGCCAGATTGACCCGGCCAAAGACAAAGTCCGTGTCGATGGAGAGCTCGTTTCTACGGAGGCTCCAAACCACGTGTACTGGCTTTTGAACAAGCCCGATGCGACCATTACTTCCAAGTCCGATCCAGAGAATAGGCAAACAATATTCAATTTACCTGCGTTGCAGCGAGTTCCTTTTCCTGTCGTTTCGGTAGGGCGATTGGACTACCGTACCGAAGGGCTCTTGCTCCTTTCCAATGACGGTGACTTGGTTAATCGCCTCACGCATCCCAAGTTTCACGTGCCTCGAACATACGATGTTTTGGTGCCCCATCGTATTGCGGATGCGACGCTTTTGCGCTTTGGTCAGGGGATACGCTTAGAAGATGGGCCTGTGGGCCCCGTGAGTATTCAAGCCTGTGGCACCAAGAACATGGGCGCGACTCGAGGGCATTGGTACAGAGTGGTTGTACACGAAGGCCGTAACCGAATTGTGCGGCGTCTATTTGAAAAAGTCGGCGTGCGGGTGATTCGACTGGTCCGAGTTGCGTTCGGTCCGATTCGGCTGCCAGCAGAGTTGGCTCCCGGAGAAGTCGTGCAACTTTCCGCTGCCCAAATCCAAATGCTCAAACGTGCGGTGGAGCGGACTTCGGCTACGAACGATCCGATCGGATCGAAAGTGCAGCCGCGGCGAGGATCAGTATCCCGCCGATCCCCTGTCCCAAAGTCATCCGCTCTCCCAAGCAGAGGTACGCAAAAATCGCGGCAAAGGGAGCCTCAAGTAGGAAAATCAAGCTGACTACCGACGGCGAAAGCACTCGTTGAGTACGAGACTGAATTCCAAAAGCGAGGAGCGTACACCCAAAAACCAGCACAAGAATTCCGCAAACCGCGCGAGGTGTGAGAGGCATCGTAGGCGGAGCTTCCCAGAACAACCCACCTATCAGCGGAGGTAGGGCAGCCCAAAACGATTGATTTACTGTAAAGACAAAAGCAGATCCGCTCATTCGAGTGAGGCGCCCAACCTCGACGATTTGCACCGCCGCGCCCAGAGCACAGGCAAGAGTCAGCCAATCCCCGAGATTTACGCTGACACTATCGACCTGGCAAACCAGAGCCGCGCCGATTAAAGCCACCACGACCCAAGCCGAATGGGCCTTGGCGACTCGAGTCCGATGGAAAAAAACACTGAGCAGGGGAACGAAGACAATGTACAGGCAGGTGATAAACCCGCTTTTTGTGACGGTAGTGTACTGCAGCCCATAAGTTTGAAGAATCAGGCAAACCCCAAGCGCGATGCCGGGGCTAAAGCCCAGCCCAAACTCTTTCCAGGTTAAGAAGCGCCGGAGTTTGGGCAGTGCTGCTATCACTGCCAGACCCGACACCGCTCCGAGCAAAAGTCGAAAGGTATTCAGCCACAGCGGCCCGCTGCTTTCTAAACCCCATTTCACGGCGATAAAACCAAAACCCCAAAGTGCTGCAGCCAAGACCAATTCGAAAAGCGCTTGCCGGGTGGATGGGTTTTTCATGTGGTTGAAGCCTACTGTAAACGATGTCCCCGGAGTGGAGTACTACTCTTTTTTGGGGGGTAGGCTTTGGGGCATGCGCAATGCTTCGTGGGAACAAGCTTGTGTAAAACCTTCTTGGCAAGCTTGGGCAAAGAGAGGGCGGGCTTCGGTTACTTGCCCCTGAAGAAAATAAATCTGTCCCATTAAATTGCGGGCTTCAGGAACGAGGGGGTCTCCGCTTTGGGCGTTTGAAATCTGAGTCAGTTTTTGCAAGTAAGGCATAGCGGCCATGTAGTTTTTGTCTTTGTACTTCATGTACGCCATGACCAACAGTGCTTTGGTGTTGGAGGGGTGCAGTTGAATCCAGTTCTCGACAATCGCCGTAGCCCCCGCCGTGTCCTGCAGGGAGAGTTTGGCAAAGGCTAGGTTTTCCAAGAGCCACTCATCCTTGGGATCTTTCTGAAGCCCCTTTTCGATGGCAGCAAGGGCTTGATCCGTCTGGTTTTGTTGGAAGGCGAGTTGGGCTTCGAGTTTATAGCCAATGGGGCTATCCACGGCGAGTTCGGTCTGCAGAGCGCGGGAAAGAATCAACGCTTTTTCTGGAGATTTGGTCAACTCTCTAAACTCGAGGAAAAGATTTGCTGCTTCGACAAAGAGCTCGCGACTGTGTTTGCCCTCTTTCATGAGACGGTCCAGCTCAAGCATCTGCTTTTCTGCTTCATTCGATAGGCCGGAGCGCAAATACAACGCGATCAAACGCACAGTGGCAACGGGATGGTCCGCGTTGATTTCCTTGGCACGGTGAAACGCTTGTAAGGCGGACTCCAGCTTTTTCTGTTGAGTGTAAAGTTCACCTAACGTCACAAAGAGCTCGGCATCCCCATCGTATTTTTTCGAAAGTGCTTCGCCTTTTTGAATAGCTTCGGTGAACTTTCCTTCGCGTTCGAGACGGCGGACAGAAGTGACCTCTCTGCCAAAGTCGGCAGGAGGTATTTTTTTGCCCGTGGGCTTAAGGAGTGAATACCCCCCGGCCAAAACCAGAATCAATATCGTATAGCGCTTGATGCTGCTCGATTCTCGGTACAGGTTCAGTAAAGTCTTTTTGGGACGAGCCGTAGCGGGGGGAGCAACGTCCGGAGCGATCGTCGGCTCCACTTTATGGGGCTCCGGATCATGGTCGAATGCGCTAAGGTCGGGTGTAACTTCGGGCTCCTTCTTGGCTATGCGCAAACTGGACGACGCTTCGTTCACTTCAGCAAGTTCGGTCGCAGGGCTCAGTTGGCAGTCAAAAAGAGTGTTGCCGATTTGGAGCCGGTCACCATCGACCAAAACACCGTTCTCCGTGTTTGTGCCATTGACGAGGACCCCGTTAAGGCTTTTCAGATCCGAAAAGGAAAGTTTGCCCGATCGCTCGTCGTAGTTGAGCGAGACGTGCGACCGCGACACACGGGGGTCTTGCAAGATCACATCGCCTTTGGTGCGCCCTATGATCGTGCTGCCGTTCTCGAGGGGGATAACTTTTCCCTTTTCCTTGCCCTCGATAATGACCAAACGTGGTTTTGTGGAATCTCTTTGAGACACGTAGAGCCCTCAGGAGATCTTATCGGTAGATTGGCTGGTTTTGTTAAGCAGTGGCGGGCAGTTAGGCGGCTTTCTTAATGCTGGGCGTCACGGGCAGGGATTGGGAGCGTGCCATCATTTGGAATTCCCCGTCAAAACGAGCCCCGGGCCGAACTTCGATCTGGGGGCATTGGAGAATTCCTTGAACAACTGCCGTTGAAGAGAGGCGAATCTTAGAGTGGGAGGAAATGTTTCCATCTACGCGGCCATCAATCAAAACAGGGCCGGCAGAACGGATAGAGCCTTTTACCCACCCAGTGCGGCCCACAGACAGGGGCTCAATCGTCTGCTGGGTGATATCTCCTTCCACTACGCCGTGTACCTGAGTGGCGCAATGAAACGTAAGATCTCCTTGCAAGCAGGACCCCTCAGTTATGAGTGTCGGGACGAGAGTCTGAGTGACCAGTTCTGCCATATTAGTTTTCCTCTGTTTCGATTGCCCGGCGCTCATGCTGGAGCAGGGCTTTTTCTGAGTCAAAGACATAAGCATTCAAAGCGAGTGGACGTAAGAGCTTTCCGACTTTGAAAACCGTGTTGGTTTGCAAGGCACGGGAGAACTTGAACGCTTTGTGTTCGAGACTGTTTAGTGTGTTGGGGTCCAAATCATCTTTGGCCGTTTCTCCAGGATAAACAAAATACCTTCGACGAACCGGAGCTGATGGACTCGCGGCGCCAATGCGCGGAACTTCTGTCTCCAAGACTAAGAGAAGCTGGCCCACGGCCGTTCCCGGTTTGCTAGTCACCAATCCCAAGCGAACGGCGCACTCTTCCTCCGTGCACTCCACTCGAAGATCGTTAATGCGTCCCGCAACGGTTTCAGCGATCGTCTCGGCATTTGTCTCAGCCAAAGGTGGTGCAGACTGCACTGCTGGAGAGGGTGTCTCTGTGGGTCTTGTCACCGGAGCGGTGACTGCGGGAGTAAAGGCGACCGGTCGCGACTTGTAGAGCCGTCGTTCCGTTTCTAGCCGGAGCACGTTTTCTTGAAGGCGTCGGTTCAGCTCAAGCTCTCGAAAAAAAAGTAGAGTTCCCATCGAAGTGAACGCAAAAACCAGGGCCGAAATGACGAGGTAGTTGGAGAGGCGCTGCATGTTGATGCGAAGCGCAATCGGGGTCTCTCCTCCCGCGCCGGAGGTTTGCAAAATGATAGAAAGATTACGATTTAAATGAAAGGGATTTCGACGGAGCATAGGTTTGTAAGGGAAGAAACAGAAGGGTATATTTCATTGTACCCAAACCCTGGAAAAAAAGCCAAAACCCATCACGCAACGCAGCAAGGAGTCCCCCCTGGACGCGGAAAAAGTAAAAAAGAATATCCATCGGGCTTCGCTGTTGATGGTGGCGAGTATTCTAATCTCGCGCCTGATTGGGTTTGTTCGCGAGTGGGTGATAGCACAAACGGTCGGCGCCACTGCCATGACCGATGTTTACTATGCTTCTTTTACCATCCCCGATTTTTTGAATTACCTAATGGCTGCGGGGGCGTTGAGCATTACGTTTATTCCCGTCCTTTCGAACTATGTCGAAAGCGGGCAGCGTCCAGTCGGAGTCCGTCTTTATCGCACTCTCCAAACATCTATGGGTGCGGTCTTGTTGATATTGATCTGCGTTGCTGAGGTGCTTACTCCCCATCTTGCACGAGCGATCGCCCCCGGGTTTTCTTCAGAACAGCTCACAGAGCTGGTATTTCTCCTACGCATTATTTTGCCGGCGCAATTCTTTTTTTACTGTGGAGGGCTCTCCATAGCGGTGCAGCAAACCCACGGCCATTTTCTCTACCCAGCGATAGCCCCTATCGTCTACAACCTGGGAATTATTGTGTGTGGAGTTCTGTTTCAGCCGACGCTGGGTGTGGCTGGATTTAGTATTGGTGTGCTCGCAGGCGCATTTGTAAGCCATGGGATTCTTCAATGGTGGGCGACTTCACGTTTGGGATATTCGTGCTGGCCTCTTTGGGACTTTTCCAAAGAAATCCAATCTGCGATACGTCAGTACCTCTGGCTCTCGTTTCCGCTAACATTGGGATTCTCTCTGGTGGCAACGGATGAGTGGATTAGTAAGTATTTTGCGAGCGGACTAGAGACCCGTGCCATCAGTTGGATGGCTTACGCCCGGACCGAAATGCGAATTCCCGTAGCGGTCATTGGGCAGGCGGCCGGGGTGGCGAGTTTTCCGTACATGGCACGGCTATGGGCAAGTGGTGCCTTTGCGGATTATGCCAAAACACTCCATCGAGAAATGATGAAACTTTGGGCTGCGGGGCCGCTTGCAGCGGTTTTGGTTTATGTGTTTTCGGACTCGTTGACCCATTTCATTTATGGAGGCAGCCGATTTTCTTCTGAAGATCTCTTCAATACCGCCGAAGCGTTGCGCATGTTTAGTTTTGGAATCTTTTTTTGGACCGCTCAAGTGGTCTTGGCGCGCGGCTTTTATGCGTGTCGCATGACATGGCTGCCCTCGATCCTGGGGGGAGTGTGTAGTTTGATCGCGGTACCGCTCTATTGGAAGCTGAGTGCTACCATGGGATTTCGAGGTTTGGCTTTGGCGGGCAGTATAGCGATTGCCGTCTATTGTTTGGCGCTCTGGGCGCTATTGCGCAGTCATGTGAAGCGCGCTTGTCCGGAGTTTTCCGCCCGTTCTTTGTACCAATTCGCAGCGTTGTGGTTGTTAGCCCTAGGCGGCATTGTGGTTGCGAATTACGGAGTTTTGTCTTTGGGGATATATCAAGGTACGCGTCTTTCGGCATTGCTCGAACTTTGTGTGGCAGCTGCGCTTACGCTGGGCCTAGCATTGGGATTGTTGCGCAAGGTGTTCGCCCGAATGACTGATGGCCCGCTCTATTAAGGCCGGTACCGCCCCCAAACTCGAGTGAGGCTCTCGACAATTTCCCCCAAAGTCACGTGCGCCTTCACCGCCGAGTAAATAAACGGGAGAAGGTTTCCGTCTTCGCGGGCTGCTTGTTCGAGAGCTTTTGATTTTGCTTGAACGTCTTTGGAATCGCGCGCCGCTTTGAACTGAGTCAGTCTTTCAATCTGATCTTTTTCCACCTTGGGGTCAATTTTCAACACGGGTGGCGCAGAGGTTTCGTTTTCCAAAAATGCATTCATGCCGACGATGACGCGTTCTTTCTTTTCGATTTCGAGCTGGTATTGGTAGCTTGCTTCCTGGATGAGCCCTTGTTGAAAGCCCTCTTTAATGCAGGCAACGACACCGCCACGTTTTTCAATCTCTTCGATGAGTGCAAGGCTCTTGAGTTCAATGTTTTCGGTGAGCGCTTCAATAGCGTAGCTGCCACCAAACGGGTCTACGATCTGCGTGATACCCGACTCAAATGCGATCACCTGTTGTGTCCGCAGCGCAAGTTTTGCGGCGTCCTCTGTTGGTAGCCCGAGAGCTTCGTCGCGGGAGTTTGTGTGTATGGACTGTGCGCCCCCCAGTGCTGCGGCAAGACATTGCAATGTCACCCGGGGAACGTTGGTGTCTATTTGCTGAGCGATAAGTGTACTTCCGGCTGTTTGGGCGTGAAAGCGCAATAACGTCGATTTAGGATCCTGGGGTTTGTAACGTTGTTGAATGAGTTTTGCCCAGAGTCGCCGTGCGGCACGAAACTTAGCAACTTCTTCCAAAAAGTCATTGTGCACATTAAAAAAGAACGAGAGCCGGGGGGCAAATTCATCGATGGATAGACCTCGAGAAAGCGCGGCTTCGACGTAGGTCAGGCCGTCGGCAAGTGTGAACGCGACTTCTTGCACTGCAGTGCTGCCGGCTTCGCGGATGTGATAGCCACTGATGGAAATCGTGTTCCAGTTTGGAACTTCCGTTCGGCAAAAATCAAAAACATCTGCGGTGAGCTTCAGGCTTGGAGCCGGGGGGAACGCGTAAGTGCCCCGAGCGATATACTCTTTGAGGATATCGTTTTGAATGGTGCCGCGGAGTTTTTTTCGATCGACTCCTTGACGATCGGCGACGCTGAGATAGAGGCAGAGCAGGATAGGCGCCGTAGCGTTAATCGTCATGGACGTGCTGATATCCGCCAAGGGCAGGTCCCGCAACACGGTCTCCATATCCTCCAACGAGCTGATGGCCACGCCCACACGCCCGACTTCGCCCTTCGCAAGAGGGTGATCGGAGTCGTAGCCCATTTGAGTGGGCAGATCAAAAGCGATAGAAAGCCCACTGATGCCTTGAGACAGCAGGTACTTGTAACGGGCGTTCGATGCGGCGGCGTCTCCAAACCCTGCATACTGGCGCATTGTCCAAACTTTTTTCGTGTACATCGAGGGGTGAATGCCACGGGTATAAGGAAAGACTCCCGGCGCTTCTGGGGGGAGCTTCACATCTCGGGCGTCGAAAATAGACTTGGGCGTTTGTTTGCTCATCGGGCTCACAGTCTAACCTGAAAGACGTCGGACTTGCGAGGGCAAAGCTTGAACGGTTGGCCCCCTCTTGGTAAGGTTTGGCTTCAACCGGAGATGAAGCATCCATGGAACGTTTTTTTACAAGCGAGCACGAAGAAGTTGTTTTTTTTCATGAGCCCAGTGTGGGACTCAAAGCGATCGTTGCTATTCACAACACCCAGCTCGGGCCTGCATTGGGCGGGTGTCGGATGTGGAACTACGAGTCTGTCGACGCAGCGATTGTAGATGCACTACGACTCTCCAAGGGTATGACCTACAAAGCAGCTGTTGCCGGGTTGAATCTGGGGGGCGGAAAAGCCGTAATTATTGCCGATCCAAAACAGCAAAAGTCTGAAGCGCTTTTTCGTACCTTTGGGTCTTTTGTCGAGTCACTGAACGGAAGGTATATCACCGCTGAAGATGTGGGCACCGACGTCAACGACATGGAATACATTCATATGGAAACTTCCAGTGTTGTCGGCGTAGCTCGTACCCATGGGGGCTCCGGAGATCCCTCACCTTGGACCGCCAAGGGGGTTCTTGAAGGAGTGCGTGCTTGCGTTGAAGCCAAGTTTGGCAAAGCCGAGTTGAAGGGGCTCTCTGTCGCTGTCCAGGGCGCGGGCCATGTGGGTCAAGAGCTCGTTGAGCTATTTTTGATGAACGGCATGCGAGTGTATGTCTGTGACATCGATCGCTCCCGCTGCGAAGCGCTTGCCAACCGTCCCAACGTGACCGTCGTGAGTACGGAAGATATTTACGATACGGACGCTGATATTTTTTGCCCATCCGCTCTGGGGGCAATTTTGAATGAGAAGACGTTGCCCAGACTCAAGTGCAAGATTGTCGCTGGAAGTGCCAATAACCAGCTTGCACACCCAGAGATTGGGGATGAGCTCTTTAAGAGGAAAATCCTCTATGCTCCAGACTATGCCATTAATGCGGGAGGGCTCATGAACGTCTCCATCGAATTGGAAGGGTATGATGAGCTGCGTGCCAATCGCATGATCCGCAACATTTACTATGTCATGAAGTCCATTTTGCAGGTTTCGGCTAAGGAAGGGCTACCTGAATACCGCTGTGCCGACAGGGTGGCGGAAAGCCGCTTGTCCGATATGAGTCGGCTCCGGGGTCGGTTTTTGGGGAATGGTAAACCGGGCTATTCCACGCGGGCGATTCGACGCTAAATGGAATCACGCGAGCTGAAAAAAGACGCGCTTTTGCAGTTGCTCAAGGACTGCAGCGAAGTTTTTGCGTTCGCGTCGCGTAAGGCAAAAATATTGGCGACTTTGGGTTGGGGGCGGGAAGTCGCAGCGGGTTTTTTTAAAGCAGGCGGGGAATCACTTCCTCAGCCATCCTATGCCGTCGACAAAAAGGGGCTCACAGACGCGCTCCAAGCATTGGGCGCATTGCACCCCCGATTGCAAGGGGAACACCCTGTTCTGCAATGGCTGATGAAAAACAAAGACTCCTATTCGGCCGGGGTCCGACTGATCTTGGCGTTGGAGTCTCCTGCTTTTTTTGAAATTTCCACGCAGCTCTATGGCTGTTCTTCAAGCCGGCTGGCGCAGGGGCAAACAACCTATTTGGAACTAGCGCGCTCGATTTCGGGTCGAATGGGCATTTGCAACTTGAACGACATTTCCGAGTCCAATGTCACTTTGAGCGCGGCGGAGTTTGCCGCGGGGTTGGAGAAAAAGCTGCGTAAGCGAAGCCCGTTGATGGCCGTAAAAGTTGAACTCTCGGATGAAATCGTTGCAAAAGTCGTTGCAGGGATGAGCCGTGTGCGAATTCGATCCGACAGTCGGTTCTCGGCGTTTGAGCTGGGAGCCCTTTGGAACCATGAAGTCGAGTCCCATTGCTTGACGGCTCAGAATGGTGCGAGGCAACTGCACGCACCGTTTCTGTCTGCCGGAGGGCCTAGAACGACTTTGACTCAAGAGGGAATAGCGGTTTTTCACGAGATCTACGGCCACACGATGTCGCAGTCTCGGTTCTTGAGTCTTTGCGACCGGGTTGAAGCTATTCACATGGTGGAGCAAGGCGCCGATTTCATGGAGCTGTACCGGTGGTTCAAAGTGCGTTCTGAGTCGGATCTCGATGCGTTTTACGCTTCCCAGCGTGTTTTTCGAGGCGCGCCTTTGGGGGGACGAGCCCCTTTCACGAAGGACATCGTGTACTTGGCGGGGCTGCTCGAGGTTTACCACTTCTTGCAGGCCGCCACGAAAACTCACAACCACATGTTGATTGAGAGCCTGATCTCGGGCCGGTTTGCGGTAGAAGACGTGGCGGTGGTGGAGTGGCTCCGAGTGCACGGCATTTTAGAGCCGCCGTACTTTGTCCCGGATTGGCTGAAGAACTGGGAAGGTTTGATTAGTTTCTTTAGTTTCTTTGATGTCATTCTGAATTCAGTGGATCTCACCAGCTTTCGGAGCTATTTCGACGGGTATCGAAGTATCGAGGACTGGAAGCTGAGTTCGTGAGCCGTCGCAAAGTTAAAAGATATCAACTCAAAAAAGAAGGATCGCAGGCAGTTCGGCAGGGACATCCCTGGATTTACCGAAACGGGGTGAGCTCCGCGGCATCTGTATTTCGAAACGGCGAGTGGTTACAGCTCTTTGGCCCGCAAAATGATGTCTTGGGAGTGGGGATCTATGAACAAGAAGGCCTGGTCGGCATTCGAGTTCTCAAGCAAGGCAGCACCGTTCCGGATGCGGCGTGGGTAACGCAGAAGGTTCTCAAAGCGATCTCCAAAAGGGAGCACGTTCGCAAGTACTCCAACGCCTTTCGAGCCGTGCATGGGGAAAATGACGGCTTACCTGGCATTGTCGTAGACGTCTACGCGGACACAGGGGTTTTGCAAACGTATGTCCCGTCGGTAGATCCTTTGGGGCGCTATGTGGGCGCGGTGGTTGCTAAGCACTTAAAGCTCAAGAACCTGGTTTGGAAGTTACCCGTCAAGCGCAAAACCCAGGGAGAAGACCGGGTATTGCTGGGTCACATGCCCCGAGAAGTTCAGGTCAAGGAAGGCAAACTTCAACTGACCATCCCAATTGGAGCCGGACAGAAAAGTGGTGCCTTTTTAGATCTGCGTGGGCTTCGCAAATGGGTCAGTTCTCAGAAACTTGCCGGTGGAAAAGTGCTCAATCTCTTTAGTTACACGGGGACGTTGGGGTTAGCGGCTGAAGTGGCTGGCGCAAAGGAAATTTGGAATGTCGATGTCAGTAAAGGCGCTCTCGATGTCGCCAAACGTTTGCATACGCTATCCCCGGCAAAGCACCGTTGGGTAGCGGCGGATATCTTTGAATGGTTGCCAAAGCTCGACCCGAGCGAAAAATTCAACCTGATCATCGTGGACCCACCCATGATGGCCAGTCGCATCGACCAGGTGGAAACGGCGCTGCGGGCGTACCGGCGTTTGTACCGAGAAAGCCTAAAACACTTGGCTCCCGGCGGAACTATTGTTGTTTGCTGTTGCACTTCTCGTATCGCGCGGTCGGTATTCGAAAAAACCGCGAGCCAGTGCCTGGGGGAGTTGAAGAAAGCCACCTCCCTAGCTCCCGAGGATGACCACCCCATCGGTTTTCCCGAAGGGGACTACCTAAAAATTCTCGCCTTTCGCCGAAATTGAACCGGCACCTACTCTAGCTTATCCTTTAGGTAAGGGTGGGTGATGAGAACGTTGCTCTTTGCTTGGACGGCCGCGTGGACCTCAGTTGCATTTGCACAAAGCACCGAGGTGCTAGATCGACTGTGTGCATTTCCTCATTTACGTTCCGACAGGATCAAAGTCCTGCCCGTTCGCAAGCCGGAGTCCGTCCCGCTCCCCCAAGCGAGTGGCAAGTTTTCTACCTTGGTATTGGAAGCTTTGAGGGGGGCGACTTTGCTCGGGCCCGCTCAAGAAGTGATCGGTGTTTTGCCGGTCGATCTCCGGCGTGAAGTCCTTCCGGCTTCGACCGATAAGCGGGCGGTGACCTGGGAACAAGTGCTTCGAGACTTGGCTCAAGGCGCGCAGGTCGGCCCGCGACTGCATCCGGGTATTTCCGTAGGAGAGCGTTCTAATCCTCGAAGCTTTAATCCCGTCAGCCGTGCCCGGCACTTTGCTAAACATGTTATGGGTGAGGTCAATCCGGCTCTGGATCGCAGTTCGCATAGTGACTGGCACTATACGCAGGCGGTGCTACGTTCTCGGGCCGAGGTACGAGGAGAGTTTCCGGAGTTCGAAGGGCCGCTACGAGATATTTTGAAGTCAAATGCCACTGAGAACGAAAAGTTGAAAGCGATTCGGGCGGCGGAGGCGGAGTACGAGCGCAAGGCCATGGACTTTATTCGGACCGCAAATCCGGCTGCCATCACCATCACGCGCTTGAAGACCCATCAAGGAAAGACCAGCCCTGTCTGCTATAAATATGATCCCACCACAAACGAGCTTGCGATTTGGAGCTTGGAAGAGGGCGGATCGCTTATGACCTACTTCAAAGTCACCCGGGGTGAAGCATTGAATTATTTAAAGCGCCGTGGCCTGACTTGGGCGCCCCAAAGTGAATTGGAGTTCTTTTATCTAGCGGCTTGGTTAAATCAGGATACGGGTTACTAAAGCGGATTGAATCCCAACGCAATCTGGATCATGTAGACCCGGTATTCTGATTGCCATGCGGATTGACCGAGTTCGACGGCGTAGGAAGAAACATGCACGCGTGTAGAGGGTGGAAACTCCAAACTGGCGCCCGCCGTCCAGTAGCCCTGTGTGGCTCCGGCGCGGATACCGAAAACGCGGTGGCGCCACTCTAACCCCAAGTTTGCTTGCTTGATGAACGGGAGCGCTTCGAAAGCGTTGCGGTAGTCGAACGCAAGGTTGAATACTCCTGATTTCCCGAGGTCAAACTGCAGCGCAGTCCCAAAATGTATCGATTGTTCCACGCGCGCAGGTTGTCGAGTGGTGATAAGAGGGCGAAACGTTGTTGCCCCTACATCGTTCATCGTCGCAGCGAGTGTCCACTTAGGATAGCCTTTTGGCATGGGAATGGTGAGCTGACTTCCTAAATCGACGGCGATGCCAAGGCCGACACCCGATAGGGCTGAAAGCTGCTGGTAAACTGCGCTCAAAACCTGTTGCTGACTCGGAAGAGTCGCTGAGAGACCCAGCGCAGTGAGCAACTCAACCCCAGTCAGTTCGGCGTCGATGCCTGCGCGCTGGAAAACGCGCGTCGTTGCTCCAATGCTGAAGTAGGGGCCGAGCGGAATGCCAAAACCTACCGCCGCGCCTATATCGTTGAAAGCGTAGATATCCACATTCGCGTCCAAGTCCGTTAGGTTGTCCAGGCGACTGAAAGAGTTGGCGTGGGAGTAAATCGTAAAGCTAAAATTTGGCATGACCAGAGTCGGCCGAAAATTAAAGCGCATGAACTGTTGGTCTGTACGGATGATATTGGCCGTGTCCCCTTTAAAAACGCCATTCCAGAGTCGGCCGAAAGTATCAATGCTATCGACAGCCAGGGAAGTGTCGATGAGACTCAAGTGTGTGCCTTTAACTTTGGTCAGTCCCGCCGGGTTGTACCAGAGCGCGTTCGCATCGTCCGAAATCGCCAAAAACGCATTTCCCATACCGCTAGGGCGTACGCCCGGATAAGGGTTGCGTACGAGCTCACCCCATGCAGTGCTCCCCAGCAAAGCAAACGCCAGTAGAAATTTTATTTTCATATTCATATTCATTCTAAAAACCTATCGTCCAGCGCATCTGTAAGCGTCTGTCGGCGGTAACTGTCGTGGCGTCGCCAATGTCCGCTGCGTATGTGCCGATTTCAAAATCACCACCGGGCAAACGAAGGCCAAACCCTCCAGTGGGCAACATCTGATTCATCCCCGCCCAGATAAAAAACGATCGATGCGCCATGATCTGGAGTCCAAAGTGCAACTTTTTGGTCAGAGGGAGATCGGTTCGCTCCAGGTGTCGAAGATCGGCGGTAATCACGGCGCGAGTTCCGCGCCAGAGGATGGGCCGGATCGAAAACCCGACATTAAAACTCTGAGCAATGGCTGTGGGCGCTCCAACGGTGGTCGTGTTGAAGATGCGCAGCGGTCTGAAAGCGGTGCCCAGGATGTCTTTCCAGGCGAAGCCTAACGAAGGCAAAAAGGACATAGGCAAAGTCAGCAGCACACCTGCGTCGACTCCGATCCCCAGCCCCTCGGCCATTCGATTGAGTGTAGGGTTAGACGCCATGGACGCTACGGTGTAGGTGCCTAGCATTTCGCTGCGGTCGAATACTTTCCCCGCAACACCGATTTTCACCAAGTTCGAGAAAAGATTGGTGGAGGTTCCCACCACGACGCCAAAGTCCTTGTGGTAGTTTAAGTCGATATTGGTCCCATCGGATAAACCGGCAAACTCGTAGGTCCCCAAAAGCGCGATGGCGAAGTTGCGGTGGGAAATTGACGGGACAACATTGAAACGCGTGTATTGGTACGTTCCCGCAGCCATGCTGGGCAGCACGGCGTCCGCCCAGAGATTGCGAAAATTTGCCAAGGATCCGGCCGCCATCGCCGCATCTACCGAAAAGAGATTGAATGCCCACTTGCGGCCCTCCGCCCTAGCGAGCCCAGCTGGGTTGTAGAATAGGGAGTTTGCACCAGAAGCTTCGGCAGTAAACGCGTTTCCCATCGCCAAGGCCTGGGGCGCGTTGTAAATTTCAAAAAACTCATTCAACCCAAGAGCAGGACGAGCAATGGCCGCCAAGAAAACCACCGCCCAAGGCATCCAGCCGAGTTTTATAATGCGTTCCATCTCTTGTCTTATCGGCATGTTGCAGAGGGTTACTTGAGCAGAAGGATTGATAATCGGGTGCTGCGCAGCAAGCTGCGTCTGACAGATCTCCCCGCGTCGAGCGGGTGGGGATTTGTGGTGCGGCTTGGCAAAACGGTAGAAGGGGTGCTTTTTTGGTTGGCCCAGCTGTTGGGGATTTACCGCGCGCGCAAGTCGATTATCGGCATTCCCTCGCTCGCGACCCGAAATTACACATCGCTTCAAGCCATTGTTTACAATGGCACCCAGGAAGAAGTTCTGGGGTTCAAGCCCCGTCGCTTATTGCACCGCGTTTTGAGGGGACTTCCGGATGTCGAAATGTTTGAACAGGTGCGTTTTCAGCTCGCTATCTCCGAGACGTCTTTGAACACGGTCGAAGCGAGCACCGAAACCCGCGGCTTTATCCATTTACAAGTGCCTTGGCAATTACCGTGGAGAGCGCCCAGAAAGTCCTTCTTGCGAATGACGCCGATGGGCGTGGAGACTTTGATCGGCAAGATTCGGTTGGGGGACTACGATGTGTATAGTTCGCCAGTTTTTTTTCTTACCGAGCAGACGAAGTGGGTAGTTGTCTCCGACATTGATGACACTATCAAAGAGAGTAATATTTCTCAGACGACCAGTCTTTCGTCGATATTACGCAGCATTTTTCGTGGAAACTATTACACGTACAAAGCCATTGAGGGCATGTCAGAGTTGTACCAATCTGTGGCGGACAAAGGTGCGTTGTTGATTTATCTCACCAGCACTCCATTTCAGCTGGCTCCTTTTCTATTGAAGTTTTTGCGCGATGCGGGTTTCCCAGAAGGGCCAGTTTTCTTGCGCTGGTTGGGAACTCGGCGTTTTGGGCACAAGTGGCGGATGTTGCACCGAATCCTGAGCAACATGGACAATCAGAGAGTATTCTTAATCGGAGATAGCGGAGAACAAGATCTGCAGATCTATCGACGGATTTGTGACAACGACGCTTTTAGTGAAAAAATAGAAAAAGTCCTCATACGCCACGTGCCTGGGACTCCAGTCCCGGCCCTCGTGCACTCTAGAGAGATTCTTTATTCCAGTCTGGCGGAGTTAAAGCAGCATCTCGCTCCTGTTCTTCAACAAGGATAACGCAGTGTAGCGTTCTGACCTCCCAGGCCTTCTTCTTGGCATGGTATAATTTTTCCATGGCGAAAAAATCTTTGTTCCTGCTTCTGGCGTTGTGGGTGGCCCCATGTTTTGCTCTGAAAACGGCGTACATTTCCTTTGATCATCCAGATGGTTGGCGCTGCGAACTTTCTCAAGGCGTTTGGATTTGCCAGAGCACTCTGGAGGGTGAGCGACGAGAGTCTGTGGTCCTTTCCATCGCTACGCGAGCGACCGAATGGGACACAGTGGATAATTACTTGGAGTATCTTAAGAAGACGCGAACCATCAGCGATGAGCAGGGCAAGCCAGTCGAGTCTAAAGTTACTTATGCACGCAAAAGAGACATCAATGGCGTCGTTTGGGTAGATTCGCTTCAGGTGAACTCGGAGTTGCCGGGTTTTTGGGCTCGCTACGTCGCAACGGTTCACAACAAGTTAGCCATATTGATTACGTATGTCGTTTCGGAAGAAAATTACCAGCGTCTAGCGCCGCAGTTCGAACGGATGGTTGCCTCTTTGCGGCCCAATGCAGAGTTTGACCTGAACATTGCGTCCAAGCAGGGGGACGCTCCCTTGCCTGGGGCAACCAAGCTCGGGCCTTTGCAGGCGAATATATTGCGAGATCGTCTAAAGCCCGCCTCTACATCGTTAAAGAACGATGAGGCTGAGGAAGTAAGCGGAGAATCTTCGCCCTTTGCGCTGCTCGTTTCCTTGGCTTTTCTCGCTGGGGCTGTTTATTGGGTTCTTCGCCGCCGCAAGAAGAAAAGGTCTTAGGGCGGTACGCGGTTACTTTGCTCACCAGGTACGTGGTACCTTTTTAAAAAGGTAGCGCGTACATTGCTGTCCGGTTCCGGAAAAGAATAGAAATTGAAAAGGGCCTGTAGCCAAGGCATTTAGGGTTTTTCGACCAAGAAATTCCCTTGCCGGAGGTTTACAGGCCCCTTTGCGACCAGATCGTTTATCAAAAACCTGCCGGCAAAGGCTATTACCCTGTCTATCGAGGAAAACTGAGACGAGTTTCCTATCGGGATCCGGACACGAAGAAAAAACTAGTCTTCATTACAAATCGCTTCGACTTGGCTACCTCAACCATCTGCGCCTTGTACAAAGCTCGTTGGAAAGTGGAACTTTTCTTCAAGGCATTGAAGCAAAACTTGAAGGTGAAGAAATTCCTCGGAAACAGCGCCAATGCTGTCAAAGCGCAGATTCTCGTGGCTTTAATCGCATTTGTTTTGATCCAGCTTGTTCGTTGGCTGACGAGAACTCGAGTCTCGCTACCCGATGCCATGGCGGCTATCGGAACGCTACTGCTGCTACGTGAGCCTCTACTAAGGCTCTTGGGCTCTCTGCCTCGCGTAACCCGCCACCCGCCCAGCTCTCAGCTAGTGCTACAGCTCTAACGGGAACCGGACAGCAATGTAGCGCGTACCTGTTCGTAACTGTTTTACCTCTTTGCTCCCGGTGTCTTCAGGACTTCAGCAAATGAGAATTTAGGGAGGTTGCCGGGCTTGAGTTTATGAAAATGAAGTACGGGTACGAGGGGGTTGCCCAACTCGGTCGATAGGGTAATCAGAACTCCTGAAATCTCTGGATCATTTGAGTGAACCCAGCGCAGAAAGTGGCTTAGGCTATCAAAGGGAGTTGTTTCGATAAAAGAAGCGTATAAATCCCCACCCGACTCCAGCAAATCAAGCGCTCTCTGAATTGTCTGGATGCAGAGCCAAATATCTGCGGGGGAGTTGAGAGTGTATCCTCCCACCGGCCTCACCGTGATCAGCGTGAATAGGCGAATTTCACGTGCGGTCATGTGCGAACGCAAAGCATCCCAGGTCTTTCTAGAAAAAACATTGCCTATAACTTCAGAGTGATTTTGAGCGGGAAAACCCGCTGGATAGGCGGAAACAGCCAAAGGAGCGATTCGAACCCCCACTAGAGAATCTATCCCTCTTGGGTGAATGAAGACGGCCGAGCCAAAAAGATCGAGAATATGGATTCTTTTAAATGTATGGCGTTGCTTTTCAACAAGGCTTTCAAAATCTACCCCAAACGTCGACCCGTAACTGTAAGATCGTTTGCCATCCTGGCCACAATATTCATCCTCATCAGTTGTAAAATCGCCGCGATGCCAGGGAGCATTTAGGGCAGTATTGAGAACTGCTTTTTTGCAGTTCGTCGCCCAAGTGCCCGCTGACCAAGCACAGGCTAGGCTCACGAAAACTTGAAAACCTGCTTTCATGAGGCGTTTATTATCACGACCACGGAAACTACCTCAAGAGTGCATCATTTACTGAGGTTTAATCCGGGTACGCGGTTACTTTGCTCACCAGGTACGTGGTACCTTTTGGAAAGTACTAGTATTTCAGGGTCGTAATTTCGGTGCCCACGGCTCGGCTGAGTTTTGCCAAGGCCGAGTTGAATTGGTAGACAGTTTGAATGTAATTTTGCCTCGAAGTCCCATCCCCTTCTAAGGCTTCCATCAGATCTTTTGCCGCGGTCACCCCGATGGACCAACCCATCGCACTCCCTACAAACCATTTGCGACCTGTTTTTTTGCGGCGTTCCGCAATCTCAAGTCCCTCGCGGGCTTGCTCCAACTCCCAATAGGCGCGGCTGACTTCGAGCTCGATTCCGGGAGCGGCGTAACTTTCGGTGGCCTTGAGCTTCATGGATTGGGCATTTTCCTCGGCAGCTTCTGCCGCATGTCGTGAGAATTCCAAGTCCAAACGAAGTCCAACAGCAACTCCTCCCTGCACACGATTAAAAAGGTCCATCGCGTAAAACGAGTCTTGTTTATCGCGAACGGGCGACCAGTTCAGGTCGAGCATTCCGGCAACGAACAAAGTGGGGTAACTTTGTGCGCGTTTGGCGCTGGCCAGGGAGTTGCGCGCCACTTGGCCAGCGGCCAAAGCTTTGAGCTCGGGACGAAACGTTTTGGCCAGCCGCAAGTACTCTTCAAGAGGCTTGGGTTCGTACTCCTGCGCGGATAAAGTCACGTCGGGAACGTGCGAAAAAGTTCCTCCCGTCATCCAAAGCACCGCTTTGAGAGCGGTTTGCTTGCCTTGTTTTGCGTAGAGTTTTTTCTGAAGCAAATCATCGTAGGCTATTTTAAGACGATTGAGATCGTGGGGTTTGACGGGATTTTTGCGCTCTTTTCCGCTCTCAGCTTCTTTGAGAGCAGAACCCAAGAACTCACAAAGCGTATTGACGAGCTTTTCCAAGTCGCTCGCCATCAAGTAGGTGTAATAAAAATCCTTGGTCGTTGCGATGACTTCGTTTTTCTTCATTTTCAATAGTTCGCCAGTGGCGATCTCTTGATGTTCCGCCGCTTTTCGGTACCCGGAGATCTGTCCAAACGTCAGCAAGGGTTGGATGATTTGCGTATTACTCGAGAGGTAGGGGCCCCATTTATTAAAATTGCGTACCGAGGACAGCGCATTTCCTCTTTCTTCAAATAACGGCGCGGCTAGAAGCGTGGTCGATCCTCTTGGGTACATGGCTGCTCGAGCACGTCCCACCTGCTGTCGGGCAATCTCAAGATCTTGCTCGGCTTCTTTGATTTGGCCGTTATTGGCATCTACTGCCTTGAGAATGGCCTCGAGACTGGTTGCCTCAGTGAGACGAACCGTTATCGGGGGAGTTTCGTCGGCCTGGGCCTCATTGCTCGGGACAAAGACAGTCACCAGCGTTAGAATTACTAAGAGCCTGGTCATTGCATGCCTGTTCGCCATCATTTACTCCAAATCCAACGCAAACTTTACGAACGCTTCCGTTCGAGCGCTCGCCAGTCGGTTGGGGCATTGAGTCCAAAGCTGCGGAAGTACTATCAAGAATACCAACGTGAGTTTAATGATTATACCGGGATTTCTTCTCGATCTGAACTCGTTCACGAGTTCCTCGACTCCGATATTTTAATCTGCGGAGACTACCACACCCTCCCACAAGCTCAAAGAACGGCTCTGGTATTGCTTTCGGAGGCACTGGCCCCCCTAAAAAAGCGCGGAAAACAAGCTGTTCTTGCCCTGGAAATGCTGCGGTCCAACGACCTAAAACCCGTGGGAGCCTACCTCAAGGGCAAGCTCTCCGAAGCCGCTTTAGTCACCGCGATAGATTTCGAGGGATCGTGGGGCTTTCCGTGGGAGAGTTATCGGCCTTTGTTTGAATTTGCGCGTGAGCACCGAGTCCCGATACTGGGGCTCTCGCCTCCGTCTCACAGAAAGGCCACTCTCTTACAGAGGGACGAGTATGCCGCACAAATCCTCGTGGGCGCAGTGAAGTCCAACCCCCAGTACGCGGTATTGGCCATGATGGGCGATATGCATTTGGGGCAAAATCATCTTCCTGCCGCTGTGCGCAGGGAACTTTCTGCTCAAAATCTCCAAAAGCGCGTGCTTCTCGTCCACCAGAATATCGAACGACTTTACTGGAAGCTGGCCAGCCGCGGACTGGAGCACCAAGTAAGCACGGTTCGTCTCAAGCGTGACAGTTTTTGTGTGATGAACACACCACCTTGGGTCAAGCTTCAGAGTTATTTGCGGTGGGTGGAGTGGACGGCAGACCCTTCAGCGTCCTCGGTGGCTTCCCCGTTGCCAGACATGGACCGAGCTGGGTTTGTCGAAGACTTTGTGGACTTGATTAGAACCATTGAGCGGTTTTTAGGCGTCCCCAAACCGGTGGAGAACGCCTTCGAAGTCCGTTGGGTCGGAGAGGGCTCTTTCTCCAAGAGTAAACCCAGACCGTTTCAGAGAAAGCTTCGACGCGCCCTACTTCAGAGCATTGGGAGCTTATATGTTCCTAGCGAGAAGACTGTGTGGTTGTCGTCCGCAGGGGTGAATGCCGCCTCTACACAAGCTGCAGTTTATCTACACGCATACTTGAGTGGACGTCGCAAAGAATACGAATTCCCTAAACTGGATTTTTACAGCACCGTCTGGATCGAGGCGCTGGGGTTTTTGGGTTCCAAGATAATCAACCCCCACCGCAGGTGTTATGGGCCGATGGATTTTGCCGATGCTGCGCCGGTGCACCCTCTCGCTCGTTGGGTGACCGAACACTTGGAAGCTGAGCGCTCCCCTGGGGCGCGCAGGCGATTTCGCCCTTTAGCGTTGCCTGTGCGCACGACTCACGCTGAAAAGGCTGTTTTTTATTACCGCGCCGCCCGCAGCCTGGGCCAGATCTTGGGCGCTGCGATGATACTGGGTGTATCGGACGGCAAGGTGCCCACCCGTTCGCTTAGGGAATTGTTTTCAACCCCTTTCGACGACAACACAAAAGCGCGCGATCTCTACCTTCGATGGGGTCGGCGTTTGGACCGGCTGGGCCTGCGAGATCGGCTTTACCGCAACTCCTAAATCCCCACGAATTCCGCATTCTTGACACGCCCCCCCCTCCAATGCTTCGATTCGAGGCTTATGAATTTAGAGCAGAAGTTCCAGGAGCTAACGCGTAAAAACCAACAGGCAGAGCTGGGCGGGGGCACGGCCCGCATCGAAGCACAGCATGAACGCGGCAAGATGACCGCACGGGAGCGGCTCGAGTTTTTGCTGGATGAAGGCAGCTTTGTCGAGATTGGAAAGTTCGTCACCCACCGTTGCGCTGACTTTGGAATGGACCAGCAAAAAATCCTCGGCGACGGAGTAGTCACGGGGTACGGCACGGTGGCTGGACGCACTGTCTATGTGTATGCCCAGGACTTTACGGTGTTCGGGGGCTCGCTTTCGGGTGCTCAATCCGCAAAGATTTGCAAAATTCTCGATCTGGCCATGAAAAACGGCGCGCCTGTAGTCGGGATCAACGATTCTGGCGGCGCCCGGATTCAGGAGGGAGTCGAGTCCCTGGGAGGGTACGCCGAGCTTTTTTACCGCAATACCATGGCTTCAGGTGTGATTCCTCAGATCACGGCGATCATGGGGCCCTCGGCAGGGGGAGCGGTGTACAGTCCTGCGCTGACCGACTTCATTTTCATGGTGAAGAATTCTAGTTATATGTTCCTCACCGGTCCCGATGTGATCAAAACCGTCACCCACGAAGATGTTACGATGGAAGAGCTGGGGGGCGCTGTTACCCATAGCGCTCGAAGTGGTGTCTGCCATTTTGCGAGTGAAGATGAAAAGGGCTGTTTGCTCTTGATCCGCGAGCTTTTGAGTTATTTGCCCGCGAATAATGTGGATGATGTTCCTTCGATTAAAGCGGACGACCCGGCAGACCGGCAGGAGCCCAAACTACGCACGCTCATTCCAGATAATTCCCGCCAAGCGTATGACATGAAAGAAGTCATCGAGTCGGTGGTGGATAATCACTATTTCTTTGAGGTTCAAAAGGACTTCGCCCAAAACATGGTGGTGGGTTTTGCCCGTCTCAAAGGACGCAGCGTGGGGATTGTTGCCAATCAGCCCAAAGTCCTGGCGGGTTGTTTGGACAATAATGCTTCGATGAAATCCGCTCGATTTGTCCGGTTTTGTGATGCGTTCAATATTCCGCTGATTACCTTCGTGGACGTTCCAGGTTTCTTGCCCGGCACTGAACAGGAGTTTGGGGGCATCATCCGCCACGGGGCAAAACTTCTCTATGCTTACGCCGAGGCCACTGTACCAAAAATCACTGTAATCACCCGCAAGGCTTATGGTGGCGCTTACTGTGTGATGTCTTCAAAGCACCTTCGCTCGGACATCAACTATGCTTACCCCAGCGCTGAAATCGCTGTTATGGGTGCGGATGGTGCCGTGGCGATCATTCACCGTTCTGCTATCGGCAAAGCTTCGGATCCGGTTAGAGAAAAAGACCGCTTGGTCCAAGAGTACACTGACACTTTTGCAACTCCCTATAAGGCCGCGGAACTGGGTTTTGTCGACGAGGTGATCTACCCGGAGCAAACCCGCGTGAAGCTGATCCAAGCCCTGGAAATGCTCAAGAATAAGCGAGATCGCCTTCCGCACAAAAAGCACGGCAATATTCCGCTGTAAGAGGAAAAAATGGGATTTACTCCGAAACGCATCTTAGTTGCAAATCGAGGGGAAATTGCTCTTCGGGTCATTCGAGCCGCCCGGGAAATGGGGCATGTTCCACTCGCCATTTATTCCACTGCAGACCGCCTGTCTCGGCATGTTTCTCTCGCCGACGAAGCTGTCTGTGTTGGAGAAGGACCCTCTACCCAGAGCTACTTGGACATTGCTTCGGTAATGAAAGCTGCTGTGGAAATGAAGGCGGACGCCATCCATCCTGGCTACGGGTTCTTGTCGGAAAAAGCCGATTTTGCCAAAGCTGTGGTCGATGCAGGGATGGTTTTTATCGGGCCAGCTCCTGAGTCGATTACGTCGATGGGGGACAAAGTGATGGCTCGCCGGACGATGGAAAAAGTAGGCTTACCACTCGTGCCGGGCACCAAGGACGGATTGACTGACGAAAACGAAGCTTTTCGACAGGCAAAGGAGATTGGTTTTCCGCTCATGATCAAAGCGTTGGCAGGCGGCGGTGGACGGGGAATGCGCCTGGTGGGCGAGGAAGGGGAGTTTCTCAATCTGTTTCGGCGCGCATTTTCAGAAGCAAGCAAAGCATTCGGGGACGGTCGCCTCTATTTAGAGCGTTACGTTTCTTCCCCGCACCACATCGAAGTGCAGATCATTGCCGATAAGCATGGGAATGTCTGCCATCTATTTGAGCGAGAGTGTTCCGTTCAGCGACGCCACCAAAAGGTCATTGAAGAGAGCCCCAGCCCGTTTGTCACTGAGCAGACCCGCCAGAGGATTTGCGATGCTGCCGTTCGCGCTGTGAAGGAACTCCGTTATGTCAACGCAGGAACAATCGAGTTCTTGATGGACGAAAAACAAAATTTCTACTTCATGGAGATGAACACCCGTCTCCAAGTGGAACACCCAGTGACTGAATGGGTTACGGGGTGCGACTTAGTCAAGGAACAGATTCGAGTCGCCTTTGGAGAGCGGCTTTCTTTCACCCAGGAGCAGATCGATCACCGCGGTCATTCCTTGGAATTCCGCATATGCGCAGAAGATCCTGAAAAGTTTCTCCCCCAAGCGGGCCGCATTACCGGGGTTTCCATGCCCGCGGGTGTGGGGGTCAGGGTGGATACGCATATTTATCGAGGGTACGAGATCCCGGTGTTTTACGACTCGATGATCGCAAAGGTCTCGGTTTGGGGGCGCACTCGAGAAGAAGCCATCAACCGCGGGAGAGCTGCGTTGCGCGACACCGTGATCAACGGCATCAAAACCAATATTCCGCTCTTATTGCAGCTTTTGGACAACCCAAAGTTCCTTGGTGGAAATTACACTACGCGTTTGATTGGTGAGGACTTCCATTACAAAGAGCGATCGGTGCCTTCAGATGAATTGCGCATGGCCATGATGGCTGCTGCAGTATCGGCCTATACCAGAGAGTTTAAGGGTGCGGTTTCTGGCGGGGACGAGAACTCTCGTTGGCGGTCGCTTGCGCGCAGGGAGGCGCTCCGATGATTTTTTTTGTACGCCATGGCGAAGAAGAACACACGGTTCGAGTGGAGAGCCGTAACGGCCAGCTGTTGGTAAAGTTCGACAAGGAAGAAGAACAGCAGGCGGACATCGCCTACTTTGGGAACGATTGCAGCTTTATCCAGGATCGCCGCGTTTTTTCTGCCAATGTCGTGAGCGCAAAAGACGAGGCCACTGTATTCAACCCTCAAGGAAATCTTCGATTTGAAGTGGAGAGTGAGTATCGGCGCATTGTTGGCCTGCTGCGGGGACAGGACCTGACTCAGGAAAACAACGTCTACGCCAAAATGCCTGGAAAAATCGCCAAACTTTCAATCAAGGTGGGCGACACAGTCGAAAAAGGCGCCCCGCTTTTGGTGATGGAAGCCATGAAGATGGAAAACGAAATTCGAAGCACTATTACCGGAAGCGTTGTGAACGTCTGCGTCAAAGAGGGGCAGGCAGTAGAAACCGGGGCCTTGTTGGTTGAGCTAACCCCTGCCGAAGAATAGCCCTTTGCAATAGATCCGCGTTTCGTCGAGAATAAGTGGGAAGAAACTTCCCCATGAATAACGCGGCACTCCGTAAACCCACTATCCTTCCGCTATTCAACGTGTACACGCTGGCGGGGATCCTCGTCGTGGTGTACATCGCCGTGACGCTCTTTTTGCGGATGCTTTGGCGTGATAAGCCGGGCATTGAGTACTTATACTTTCTGACGCTGCTTCAGTGGATTCCAGTCATCATCGCGTTTACTAGAGGGCACTTTACTTATCTCTCGTTCATCATGGTGTTTCACTTTTTTCAGCTTTCTTTGCCCAAGATGTTTTTGTTCGCCGAGAACGAAAATCTATTGCAGACGTCTCCATACATCCTCGAAGCGATTAAAGAACAGATTCTCTGCACGACGATTATCATTTTGGTCTACTACTCCTGTAGAGCATTCTTTTTTAGCGCCAGTGCTGAAAAAGAAAAGTTCCAGTTGCTTACCCTCTCTCGTGCTCAAGTAGTCATTCTCTCGTGCTATGTTTTATTCGTTCCTCTGTTCCTGCACAAGTTGCCCGCTTGGTTCTTGTCCGTGCACTTTCTGCTCCTTTCAGCGGATATTGTGCTTCTCTTTACTGCGAGTTCTCCGGGAAATGAGTACTTGGTTTTTTTCACGAAAACGGCCGCCATTTTAGGCTCGTTCAATTACTTTTTGAATACCGGAATGATGACGCTCATGGGCGCCATTATCTACCTGTGTGCATTGGTCGCCTGTCTGAAAAAGCGGTATACCGTGCTTTCCCTCATTGTCTTTGCGGTGGTGGGCATGTCTGCCATTCAAACAGTCAAGGGCGCGTATCGGCAGCTGATTTTTGAAAACTGGACGGCGACGACCAAAGAAAGGCTTCTGTACTTAGGTGAGCTTTTGTACGCGAAGTATGTCGAAGATGAAGATGCCGAAATAGACGAAGAAGACGCAGACAAAATCGACGATATTGGGACTACGCTCATCAGCGGTTTCATGCGCGCCGGTGATGACTCCTTGGAACGCGTGCTGGAGGCCACCCCGAGCCGGGTTCCTTTTTGGAAGGGGGAGACTTATATGAGTATTCCCTTCATGTTTATTCCACGTGCGTTTTGGCACGATAAACCCACTCGTCACTTCTGGAATAAATATGGCCGGGTATACGGAATTCTGTCCGAAGACGATTTTGATACGTCAGTGGGGATCTCGTTTCTCGCTGAAGCGTACATGAACTTTGGCTATACGGGCATGTACGTCCTCTCGATGGTAATGGGACTCCTCTTCGTTCTGGTCGAAAAATCCTCGTTCTACATTATGGGCGGCTACTTTTATTTTCCGTACATCGTGTTGCTAACACCGCTCTTGGCTCCCGGAAGCGACTTAGGATCTATGTTGAACAGTCTTTGGGTGATTCTTGCCGTTTTTGCATTTGGTCGTTCTATTTTGCTGCACATGGCCCGTCGAGACGACTACACTTAACGAACCCACTTTTTTCTAGCTGCGCAAAGTGAAAGTCGCGTGCTTTGTGATGTACAAAGTACAAGTTCATGAACTCATCTCCGGCGCGGATCAAAACCGCTTCATATCCCAGTGATTGAATATTTTGAACACCGCCGTAGAGTGGGTCCATTAAACCGCCAAGTTGTCGCTCCCAGCGCGATAGTGCGCGCTTTAAGGTTTCTGTCGAAAGCTCGTAGGGGCGCAGGTCGTCAATTTGGTCGCGCAACATAAAATCAAAAGTATAAAGAATCTCCGGGAGGGTTCGTCCCAGCTCTGCGGGGTCCAAGCGCTTGAAAATGAGGTAGGGGAGTTCCGAGCGGTAGGGGAATTTTCGCAGGAGCGACGGCATGGGGCGCAGAGGCGCATCCGCTATCCTGGAATTCACCAAACCAAGATAATCCACAGTATCGCGGTCTGCATAAAACATAATCGTCGCGAGTTCCGAAGAACCAATTCGGTCCGTTGGGCGGGTGGTGGCTTTGAAGTGCGCGCCTAGCTGCGAGAGATTCTGAATTCGGTAATGGCCTCGGGATATGGTGGGTGCATGGATTCTGGCGAGGGTTCTGCGGTGGGAAAAAAAGTTTTCCGCCATTTTCCACGTAGATGAGATTGGCCATAATGAAGAAATTAGAAAAAACACCCCGCCAACGCAGCCGGTGAGAATCAAACCCCTTCGAGTAGAGTGGGTCCAGGCGTGCATCGCCCGAATCGCCACTAAAATGCATAACCAAAAACTCAGTGGCAGGAAGTACCTTCCCCAATAGCTGGGAAACCAATCTCCTCCTGATAGGTAGTAGGGGGCAGTAAACACCGCAAGCGTGCTCAAGACAGCGTAGAGAATGCGTTCGTTTGCCAAGCGGACTTCTGGTAAGAGGTGTCTAAAACAGAACAGCGCGAGCAGTAGAGTGACCGCGTGTGAAGCGACTGCATCTCCAATGGCGTTGCGAATCCCTACCGCAAAAAAGAAGAGGCTCCCGGTCGCAGCTTTGTAGCGAACCGGAGTGGGGAGCAGGTGACCAAACTGCACTGCGCGATAAACCGTCAGGGCCACTATGGGCGCAGTGGTGGCTGCTAACCCCAAACCTTGGTTCAAAAGTGAAATCCTGCGATACCGCCCCCACAGTAAGAATAGCAAAATGCTTAGCAGAGCTGCTTCTACGCGCAGCCAGGGCAACAGTGCGAGGCCCATCAAACCCCACTTGGGCGAATCACCGATGAATAGCCCATAGAGAATCCACATCACGCAGGCGGTAAAAACCGTCGCTGCAAATCCGGAGGCTGCGTTGAAAATCAGCGGGGGGAATAGGCTTAGAAACAAAAACGCGAGGGGTTCGAGTTTTGGGGCCTGGGCTAGGGGGAGAAAGCGCGCCGCGGCGGCTAGACAGGCAATCCCTCCTGCGTAACTCATGAGAAAGGCGCCTTCGAGAAGCGGCATACCCCACCGGTGCAACAGGCCCAGGAGCGCGTAGGGAAGAAAATCGACCGTGCCTTCATCCCAGGAAAACCGGTTGAAGGAGAATTTCCCCTCCTGTACGAGGTGCAGCGAGTGTCTGAGATTGATAAATACTTCGTCCCAGGGTTGCAGCAGAAAAAACCAAAGCCCGGAATAGCAGGCGAGGGAAGCGGCAAAGGCGAGGCGCTTCCACCTGGGGCTCTGATTCTGATGGTAGGCAACGCACGCCGCTAGAGCGACAGCGAACGAAACCAAAGTCCCGAGCTGTCCGATGAGTGGGATCCCCTTGATTAGGAAAAATCCGCCAAAAAGGGAGTCGAACGTGCCTGGATACGGGGTGGGGGAAACATAGTAATGGAGTGGGTTCAAAGTCATTTTCGTCTAACGCACCGCCTATACGAAAAAAGCAGAAGAAAACCGATTAGTAGTAGCCAGTCTCATTTCGTAATGAGCGATTTTGGAGAGAGCTTATCATGCTCGATTTAGTCTTTCATTGGTACGCGTACTGCGAAGTCTATGCCGTTCTGCTGGTTTGGGTAGTGGTCCCTCTTTCCTACTTAGGAATTTACCTTTACATGCACCGCCGTGCAGCGGCGGTAGCTATCGATGAGTCTAAACACGATGCACATTAACGACGTACTCAAGTCAGCGGTTCAAAGCGGCGCTTCGGATATTCACCTTTCTTCGGGGGATCGGATCTGGTGCCGTGTGGACGGTGAGCTTCAGGCGATCACCCAACGGCCAATCAGTGCGAAGGAAACTGAGGCTTTGATTGGGGCCATTCTTTCTGAATCTGAGAAAGCGGAATTGAAAGATAAGCTCAACCTGGACAAGAGTTATTTTATCGATGGTTTGGGCAATTTCCGCGTGAACGTGTTTTACACGCGTCGTGGAATCGGAGCTGTGATTCGCGCTCTGCCATCTCGTATTCCGACAATAGAGGAATTGGCTCTTCCTCCGGCAGTGAAAGCGCTTGCCCACTTGCCCAAGGGATTGATTTTGGTCACTGGTCCAACGGGTTCTGGAAAGTCGACAACACTTGCGGCGATAGTCAATTACCTAAACGAAAACTTTGCCTACCATATTTTGACTATTGAAGATCCGGTGGAGTTTATCCATACAAGCAAAAAGGCGCTCGTGAACCAGCGCGAGATTGGGCACTCTTGTCCCAGTTTTGCGGCGGCTCTAAAGTACGCAATGCGCGAAGATCCCGATGTGATTCTCATCGGCGAAATGCGTGATCTAGAGACTATCAGCCTTGCGTTGACCGCTGCAGAAACGGGACATCTTGTCCTCGGGACTTTGCATACCCGAGGTGCAGCTTCGACTATTGACAGGATTATTGAGACGTTTCCTGCCGAGCAGCAAGAGATGGCTCGTGGAATGTTGGCCGACTCTCTTCAGGCCGTGCTGAGCCAAACACTCGTAAAACGCGCTGAAGGCGCGGGTCGGGTTGCGGTGCATGAGTTGATGGTAATGAATTGGGCTATTTCGAACTTGGTTCGAGAAGGTAAGACATTCCAGATTCCGTCGATAATTCAGACAGCTAAAAAAGAGGGAATGATTCTAATGGAAGCGCATGCGCGGGAGCTCATGGCTTCTAATACGATCTCAGCAGAAGATGCAGAAGCGTTGATAGGTGCCCAGAACCGCACGGTGACAACGGCGCCACCCACCCCTGCGGTGGTAACAGCGCCACCACTTAAAGCCGCGGCCCCCAAAGCCGTAGCGCCTAAACCGCCTAAGCTGGAACTAGAACAAGACGAAATCGAAGTGCTAGGGTTGGAAATGGAATCCACCTATACCGCCCCCAAGCCTCCTCCAAAACCGTCTGAACCCGCTACGGTTTCCAGTCCCAAAAACCCCGCGCGTCCCTTGCCCTTGCCGACAAAAAAAACGGGTTAGCGAAACTGTTTCTGGCGGAGCTCGAACAAAGCTTTGAGGACGTTGAGATACGTTTTCCATTGGAGTGTTGCCCACGAAGAATTCCCTAACTGGCGGGAGTGGAAAATGACCGGGTGCTCGTAAATTTCTATTCGAGATCGGTAAGCTGCATAAAGCGTCTCTGCATCAAAGGAAAAACCAGTTTTAGGGGCGAGGCCCTCGGCAATACGGCGCAATAAAACCGCGGGAAAAATCTTCGGCAACCCATTGGTGTCTTGAACAGGCATCCTCAAAACGATGCGCGTTAAGAGCGAGTAGATTTTCGAAATCAGCCGCTTTGAAAAAACGTCTGCACGTTTCACCCGCAGGCCCTTGTGAACTGCCTCAGGTGTCTGTTGCGCACTGCTCCAAATATTTAAAACATCTGTGGCGGAAACCTGTCCGTCGGCGGGAATCCACCCAATGTGCGTGCTTTCGGCGGCGGCTGCCAAGACCCCCGCACGGATTCCCCCTCCGTACCCGAGATTCGTTTCCAGGCGGATTGACTGGCTCCAGGGATAGCGAGCGCAGATGTATTCGATTTGATGGGAAGATTTGTCCGTGCTTCCGTTATCTACCCAGAGAACTTGCTCCACCCCGGCCTTTCGAGCTTGGGTCTTTTCCAAGTCGGTTGCCAACGGCAGCAGGTTCCCGGCTTCGTTAAAGACCGGGATGATGAGTGTCAGCCGGTTCACGGTTTGAAGTTCCTCGAAGTGGTTCGTTTGACTCAAGCTGGCGCTGGTGTAGAACGGCTAAATGAACGAAATTCCCACAAATAGACCCCGAACTCCCCAATCCAACCCCATGTCTAAATATATCGATCACACGCAGCTTCGTCCAGGCGTGGGAGAAGCCGAACTCAAACAAGCTTGCGAAGAGGCGCGCGAATTTGGGTTTTATTCCGTCTGCGTCTACTGGAATCAAGTAGCCAAAATCGCTCCGTGGTTGGCCGGGACGGGAGTGCTTCCGATCGCGGTGGTGGGGTTTCCGGGCGGAGACGTCGAAACGCAGGAAAAAGTGCGCGAGACGCTCCAGGCTATTGCCGACGGCGCAAAAGAAATCGATATGGTTGTGAACCGCAAGCTCCTCACTTCCGGCGATACCGAAGGTGTTTTGAAGGATATTCAAGCCGTGGTGCAAGCCGCGGGTGGAGCCCCTGTGAAGGTAATTTTAGAAACAAGTGAACTGAGCGATCCACAAAAGCGGCAGGTTTGTGAATTAGCCGTCCGGGCGGGGGCGAAGTTCGTCAAAACATCGACTGGCTTTTCTGGCGGAGGGGCCGTGGCTTCGGATGTCGCCTTGATGCGCCAGGTGGTGGGGCCGAATATTGGGGTCAAAGCCAGTGGAGGCATCCGTACCTACGAAAAAGCGCTCGAAATGATTAGCGCAGGGGCATCGCGTCTGGGCACTTCGGCTAGCGTCGATATCGCAAAGGGCGGTAGTGCTTCGGAGGGCGGCTACTGATGGGCACTGCACCCCGATCGCGGCGAGTGGTTTGCCTCGTCGCCGACGGATTTGGAGTGGGAGCCTCTCCCGATGCGGGCGGCTACGGAGACCTGGGTTCCGATACACTCGCCAATACAGCACGTGCTGTGGGTGGGCTGCGTTTGCCTACCCTCGAAAAGCTAGGGCTTGGGTGTTTGACTCAAGTTCCCGGAGTATCTTCTGTCCCAAGCCCCCAAGCGCGAGTGATGAAGCTGCAAGAACGCAGTTCGGGCAAAGACACCACAACAGGTCACTGGGAGTTGGCGGGTTTGGTCACTCGCGAGCCGTTTGCACTTTTTCCTCAGGGCTTTCCTCCTGAGTTGATCCATGCGTTTATTCGCGAAGCAGGGGTTCCGGGTGTTTTGGGCAACCGTGCAGCGAGTGGCACGACGATTATCGAAGAATTAGGCGAAGAACACCAGCGCTCCGGCAAGCCGATTGTCTACACTTCGGGGGACTCTGTTTTTCAAGTTGCAGCCCATGAAAAAACATTTGGCTTGGATAGGTTGCTCCAGATTTGTGAAGTGGCGCGTCGTTTGACGTTGGGCATGAAAATCGGACGGGTGATTGCACGTCCGTTTACCGGGGATTCCGCTCAGACATTCAAACGTACCGAACATCGCCGAGACTACTCCATCGCTCCGGGGAAAAATGTTTTGGACGTTCTGTTCGAAGCGGGGGTGGAAGTTCTGAGTGTGGGGAAAATAGACGATATTTTCAATCACCGCGCCATCACGCGCGGAGACCATACCGGAAACAATCGAGATAGCCTTCGAGTGACCTTAGAGTTTCTCAAGGGTTGCCGAGGAAAGCCGGCATTTATTTTTACCAACCTGGTAGATTTTGACATGCTCTACGGACACCGGCGGGATCCGCGAGGGTATGCCGGAGCTCTAGCGGAGCTCGACGCCTTTTATCCCCAGTTGCTTCAGGAGCTGCATGGGGACGACTTGCTTTTGCTCACCTCGGATCATGGATGCGATCCTACTTTTCGGGGGACCGATCACACGCGCGAGTATGTGCCCCTCATCGCCTATGGCCCAGGTATTTCTGGTGGGTATGGGGGAGTCCGTGAGACTTTCGCGGACGTGGGGGCCACGGTTTTGGATGCTTTTGGCATTTCTAATTCGGGGCTGCCGGATCTTGGCAGGAGTATCTTGGGTCCTTTGCCAGTATGAAATTCGAAGTCACTGAATTAATCCGCAAGAAAAGGCGCGGTGAAAATCTGTCCGAAGCGGAGCTTCAGTTTTTATTAACGGGATACCTGCAGGGACAAATCCAGGACTACCATCTGTCGGCGTTTATGATGGCTGTCTGTTTTCAAGGGATGAGCAAGTCTGAGATGCACAGCTGGGCCACGTTGATGTGGCGATCCGGCATTACTTTTCCGCGCCAGCCCAGGCGAGATTTTTGGATTGATAAGCATAGCAGCGGAGGGGTTGGCGACAAAACTTCGTTGATTCTCGTGCCGCTAGTGCATGTGGCGGCTGAAAAAACCTTGGGTTCCGGGGCGGTTAAAATCCCCATGATTTCAGGTCGAGGTTTGGATTTTACCGGGGGCACTTTGGACAAGCTGGATTCCATCCCCGGCTTTCGTTCGGACATCTCCGTGGAAAAAGCGCTTTCGCTATTGCAGAAGAACGGATTTTTCATGGCCGGGCAGACTGCAGATTTGGCACCTGCGGATCGGTTGCTCTACGCGCTACGAGATGTAACCGCCACTGTCGATTGTATTCCGCTCGCTGTTTCCAGCATCATGAGCAAAAAGCTCGCGGAAAACCTGGATGGTTTGGTTTTTGATGTAAAGCATGGCAGGGGAGCGCTAATGCCCGATGCCGTTCAGGCGCGAGAACTTGCCCTTGCCCTAACCGGAGTCGCCACCGCACAGGGCGTGCGAGCGACAGCGGTGTTGACTTCGATGCAAGAACCGCTGGGTTGGAAAGTAGGCAATCAGCTCGAAGTGGAGGAGTGTGCGGATTTCTTGTCTGGAAAACCCCGTGAGCGAGGTCTCGAAGAGGTCACGCTCAAACTCGCCGCGGAAATGCTTGTATTGGCGTCCGGGGGCAAGCTCAATGCCGATCAAGCGCTGTTGGCGTGCCACGACCAATTGGAAAACCAAGCAGCTTACCCCACTTTTGTGCGGATGTTTGAGGCCCAAGGCGGCGACTGGAATGCTTTTTGTGCACGGCGTGTAATACTGGAGTCGCGCCCGAAATTCTCGGTGGGCGCTCCATCATCGGGTTTTTTGGCCCGCGTGGATGCACTGGCCGTTGCAAAACTGGTTCGTAGTCTAGGCGGAGGTCGGCAGCACAAAGAAGCCTCGATCAATCCCGACGTCGGGGTGATTCTTCACAAAAAAGTGGGCGATGCTGTGCAAAAGAATGATACGGTTTTCGATGTGGTTTTTTCGGACGCTCGGGCTGCGCAGGAATTCCAGCTCCGTGTGGAGGATTTTCTGGAGGTTTCTCCGTCGCCATCGCTTCCTACAGAGTGGATAACAGAGGTAATTCATGCTTAAGAAACTCAAAGACGCACAGAGCTTTTTGATGAAAGAGTGCGATTCGTTTCCGGACACGGTCATTGTCATGGGGAGCGGAATGAGCGGTGTCTTGTCGGATCTTGAGGTCGAAGCGGAAATTAGTTTTGGTGAAATTCCCCACATGCCCCAGGCCACAGTGGAAGGCCATATGGGCAGGCTTAGCATCGGCAAGCTTGCCGGCCGACGCGTGGCGATTTCTCGCGGGCGTATTCACTACTACGAGGGCCACCCGATCCAGATGGTAGTTTTTCCCTTTAGGGCAATGGCGTTGGCAGGGGCAAAGAATTTTTTCCTCACGAACGCTGCCGGTGGACTGCATCCAGAGATGAAACCCAGTTCCCTGCTGTTGATCCGGGATCATCTGAATCTCATGGGAACAAACCCGCTCTTTGGCGCTAACCTCGCCGAATTGGGGCCTCGCTTTCCCGATTTGACCTATTTGTACGATTTACAGTTGAGAGAGATTTTCAAAAAGGCCGCGGCCAAAAACGGCATCGCACTTCCCGAAGGGGTTTATGTGGGTGCGCATGGGCCTTCTTATGAAACTCCGTCGGAAATTCAGATGTACCGCAAACTCGGTGGAGATGTCGTGGGAATGTCCACGGTCCCCGAAGCCATTGCGTTGCGCCACATGGGGTGCCGAGTGGCTGCAGTTTCTTGCATTACTAATTTGGCGGCGGGAGTTACTGGCGAGACTATGAACCACGAAGAAGTCTTGGAAGCCGCCCGCAGCGCGCACCAGATCTTGGGTAAGTTACTCCATGACGCGGTGGCGGGGTTGGGAGAGGCAAAGTGAGCAAAGGGCAGCGAAAAAGTATTCCTAAAAAGTGGCAGGCGCTTTTTCAGAAAGCTCTAGAAGTTCAAAAAAAATCCCATTCGCCTTACTCCGGTTTTGCGGTGGGATGCGCTTTGGAGGACGAAAAAGGACGAGTTTTTACTGGGTGCAATGTAGAGAACGCCAACTTTTGTGAATCCATCTGTGCAGAACGAACGGCCATTGTGAAGATGGTTTCCGAAGGGGGTCGCAAAGTGCGTCGAATTGCGATTATTACCCAGGCGGTGGAGCCGTGCTTTCCTTGCGGGGGGTGCCTTCAAGTGATTCAGGAGTTCGGATTGCCGAAGGTTATCGCTATCGGTCGTGACGGTTTGAAGTTTGAGGAGATAGAATTCGACTCTTTGTTGCCGCGCCGATTTTCGGGTGAGAGGTTGAAAGAGGGGTAGGTTGTGACTGAGGCCAAGCTGTGGGTATGGGGTGGGACGGCACTCGTGCCTGGTCGTCCAAGCGGTGTGCTTGAGGATTGCGCTCTCGGCATTGCTGATGGAAAAATCGTTTTCTTGGGGACGCGCGCACAGGCCCGTCCTGCGCCTAACGCTAAGAAGATCGATGCTACCGGGTGTTTGGTTCTCCCTGGGTTAGTCAACGGCCATACACATTCGGGCATGTCTTTGCTGCGAGGGTTAGCGGACGATTTGCCGCTGGAGCCTTGGTTACGCCAAGTAATTTTTCCCGCGGAACGGAAATGGGGATCGCCGGAGTTTGTCTATTGGGGGACATTACTCGCCTGCGCCGAAATGATCCGCAGCGGCACCACCGCGTTTAATGACATGTATTATTTCGAGGAAGAAGCGGCACGAGCTGCGAGTGAAGCTGGGCTGCGGATGGTTGCGGGGCAATCTCTCACCGAAGAAAGTGACATCGACAAGACCGGTAGCGACATCACCGCCTCTTTCGATAAGTTCCGAAAAAAGATTTCAGATTATCCTCTGGTTACCCCCGCTTTGGCGCCGCATGCGGTGTATAGCGTTTCCGAAAAGTCCTGGAAGGCAGTCCTCGCCTACTCGCGCGCGAACCAGGTGCGGATCCACACGCACGTTTCTGAGACAACGACCGAAGTCGAAACTTGCCAAAAGCAATATGGCAAATCCCCGGTGCAGTTTTATGAAAGCATTGGACTCTGGGAATTGCCGGTGACCGCAGCGCACACCGTTTGTTTAGACCCTCGCGATATCGAGATTCTTGGGAAACACCGCGTTGGGGTGGTGCATAATCCTGAGTCCAATATGAAACTTGGCACTTTGGCCGCCCCCGTGGTGGAGCTTCGCCGCGCAGGGGCGAGGGTTGCGCTTGGTACAGATGGGTGTGCAAGCAACAACAATCTCGATTTGCTTGAAGAAGCGGATTTTGCCGCGAAGCTTCAATCGTTTAAGTACGGAGCAGGAGCGCTCAAGACTGCAGAAGTTTTTGCGATGTTGACCTCAGAAGGCGCAGTGGCCGCAGGCTTTGGAGAAAATACCGGTAGACTTGAGGTTGGTTGTGCGGCGGATGTGATTGCAGTAGAAGTTTCGGCGCCCCACGCGGTGCCTCTTTATAATCCCTACTCCCACATTGTTTATAGTGCGTCGGGTCGGGATGTGCGGCATTCCATTGTGAATGGCCAGGTGCTTTTGGAAAATCGCAACCTCATGACGCTGGATGAACAAGAAATCGTCCGAGAAGCAGCAAGCTGGGCGCGACGCATTATCGCTTGAGATGAATTGACTAATTCTTCAATCAGCGCGAAAATTTAGCTGTAGTTTTCAAAGCACATTTTTCCCACAAAAAAAAGGAGACTCTATGTCCGGGGCCAACATAGACATCAAGAACTTCATCGGCGGACTCCAAGACCTGGACAAGCACAAGAAGTTTAACTGGGAAGGGACTTTCCAACAGTATGTGGAAATCGTACGTGAGCGCCCCGAGGTCACGCGCAATGCGTTTCAGCGAATGTACGACCTCATCATGAGTTTTGGCGTTGAGGAGTACGTCGAGTTTAAGAAGAAAATCGTCTCGTATAATTTCTTCAAGGATCCTATTGATAACGGCAAGGACGCCGTTTTTGGTTTGGACGTTTCTTTGATGAAGCTGGTGAACACGCTCAAAGCCGCGGCGCAGGGCTTTGGTCCCGAAAAACGTGTAATTCTCTTGCACGGCCCGGTGGGAAGTTCCAAGAGTACAATCGCTCGCCTACTCAAAAAAGGGGTGGAGTGGTATTCGCACACTGAAGAAGGTGCGCTTTACACTTTTAAATGGCGTATTGAAAACCCAGATCTCGCCAAAAAGATCCTGGGGGGTTCCAAGGAATTTTTGAGCCCAATGCATGAAGAGCCGCTGAAGCTTTTGCCATTAGATTTTCGCAAGAAATTTGCCGAAGAAATCAACCGTGGGCGAAAAGAAGGGCACCGAGTTGTTATCGAAGGCGATCTATGCCCTCCGACGCAGTATATTTTTGACCAGCTCATGCTGCACTATCAAGGCGATTGGACAAAGGTCATCGACCATGTAGTGGTGACACGGTTGCTCTTGTCGGAAAAAGGCCGTGTGGGCATTGGAACCTTTCAGCCAAAGGACGAGAAGAATCAAGATTCCACTGAGCTTACGGGCGATATCAACTACCGCAAGATCGCAGAATATGGTTCAGACTCGGATCCCAGGGCATTTAACTTTGATGGTGAGTTCAACATCGCGAATCGAGGTGTGGTTGAGTTTATCGAAGTCCTCAAGCTGGATGTCGCGTTCTTGTATGACTTGCTCGGCGCTTCTCAGGAGCACAAAGTAAAGCCCAAGAAATTTCCCCAAACCGACATTGATGAAGTCATCATTGGCCATACGAACGAGCCGGAGTATCGCAAACTGCAGAACAATGAGTTCATGGAAGCTTTGCGCGATAGAACGGTAAAGATCGATGTTCCGTATATCACCAAGCTAAACGAAGAGGTCAAAATCTATCGCAAGGATTTCAACCCTCGCAAGATCAAAGCAAGCATTGCTCCACACACCATTGAAATGGCATCGATGTGGGCTGTATTGACGCGTTTAGAGGCGCCCAAGAAAGCCAATCTGACCCTTCTCCAAAAGCTGAAACTTTATAACGGTAAAACGCTTCCGGGTTTTACCGAGGATAATGTGCGTGAGTTGAGAAAAGAAACCACGCGCGAAGGGCTGGAGGGGATTTCTCCGCGCTATATTCAGGACAAAATTTCGAATGCGCTGGTGAACTCCAAGGATGGAAGCGTCGCCTGTTTGAACCCCTTTATGGTTTTGAATGAACTAGAAGGCGGTTTGCGGCACCATTCGTTGATTTCTTCCGAGGAAAAACGCAAGCACTACCGCGATCTTCTCCAAGTGGTTAAGCAGGAATACGAAGATATCGTAAAGAGCGAAGTTCAAAGAGCTATTTCCGCGGATGAAGAAGCGATGGCTCGCCTGTGTGCGAACTATATCGACAACGTCAAAGCCTTTACCCAGCGGGAACGTGTGAAGAACAAATTTACCGGTCAGGATGAAGAGCCAGATGAGCGTTTAATGCGGTCTATCGAGGAAAAAATCGATATTCCGGAAAGCCGAAAAGAGGACTTCCGTCGCGAGGTCATGAACTACATCGGGGCTTTGGCCATCGAGGGCAGGCAGTTCGACTATAAGACGAACGAGCGGCTCCACAAGGCACTGGAACTCAAGCTGTTTGAAGATCAAAAAGACACCATCAAGCTAACCAGCTTGGTGTCCAATGTCGTCGATGCAGCGACTCAGGAAAAGATCGATGTCGTGAAGGCTCGCCTCATCAAGTACTACGGTTATGATGAAGTTAGCGCGACGGACGTCTTAAATTTCGTCGCCTCGATTTTTGCACGGGGCGATGTAAAGCGTAAGTAGATCTACCCGAGTTCTTAAAAAACGAGGAAGGCCTTCATGAACGCTGGCATCAAGCGAGATCATTTGCGCTTTAAGCAAATTGTTAAAGGCAAGATCAAGCAGAATCTCAAAAAGTACATTACCCAGGGTGAGCTGATTGGCCGTCAGGGCAAGGACTACGTCAGCATCCCTGTGAATCAGATCGATCTGCCTCGTTTTCAGTTTGGGCAGAAGCAAGGCGGGGGTGTGGGGCAAGGGGACGGCAAACCCGGCGACGCGCTCGGCCAGGGGCAGGAAGAGGGTGCGCAACCTAAAGCCGGCAATCAAGAAGGCCAGCACTCCATGGAAGTTGAAGTGACGTTGCAGGAGTTGGCGGCCATGTTGGGGGACGAGCTGGAGCTACCGCGGATTGAACCCAAGGGCAGTGGGGCTTTGGCGGCCAGTCGACACAAGTATTCTGGTATCAACACGGTAGGCCCAAATAGCCTTCGCCACGTAAAACGCACCTACAAGCAGGCGTTGCGTCGTCAGATGATGACGGGAATGTATAACCCTGAAGACCCCGTTATCGTCCCCATCAAGAATGACTACCGCTACCGAGTTTGGAAGAACGTTGTAAAGCCGGAGAACAACGCCGTCATCGTTTACATGATGGATGTTTCTGGCAGCATGGGCGACGAGCAAAAAGAAATCGTACGAACCGAGTCGTTTTGGATAGATGCGTGGCTGCGTTCTCAGTACCACGACGTAGCGATCCGTTACATTATTCACGACGCCAGCGCTCGCGAAGTCGACCAGGAGACGTTCTATCACACTCGGGAGAGCGGGGGCACGCTCATCAGCTCAGCCTACAAACTTTGCAACGAGATATTGGAAAAAGAATACCCCACGAGTGAGTGGAATATTTATGCGTTGCATTTTTCCGACGGGGACAACTGGTCTGGGGAAGATACTAAGATATGCGTCGACTTGCTCAAGAATGATCTTCTGCCCAAGTGCAATCAGTTTTGTTACGGCCAAGTAGAGAGCCGGTACGGGAGTGGTCAGTTCATCAAGGATCTTTTGGAGAGCTTCAAGGAAGAAGAGCGTCTGGTGACTTCAAAGATCGAAAGCAAAGAAGCTATTTACCGCTCGTTAAAAGAATTCTTGGGGAAAGGGAGATGAAATGACTCGGCTTCTTCCCGCGGAGCTTCAAGCTGCCCACAACGACATCAAGGGCCTGGCCCGCAAGTATGGCTTAGACACATTCGAGATCATTTTTGAACTCGTGGATTACGACGAAATCAACGAGATTGCCTCTTTGGGGGGATTCCCCACCCGCTACCCGCACTGGCGTTTTGGGATGGAGTACGATTATCTGCAAAAATCCTATACCTACGGTCTGCAGAAAATTTATGAACTCGTGATCAATACCGATCCTTGCTACGCGTATCTCCAAATGGGCAACGAGATAGTGGATCAAAAACTCGTCATGGCCCATGTGTACGGGCACTGCGACTTTTTTAAAAACAATATGTGGTTCTCCAAAACGAACCGCAAGATGCTCGATCAGATGGCGAACCATGCGACTCGAGTGAGAGAGTATCAAGATCGTTTTGGGGTAGAAGTTGTCGAGGACTTTATCGACTTATGCCATTCGATTGATAATCTCATTGATCCATTTTCACGATTTATTCCACAGAAGAACGAGCGTCCGGAAACAGGGCTGGAATCCGAAGAGTGGAGTGATGAAGGACCGGCAGTTCGAAAGCTCGCCAATACGCGCGACTATATGGACCGGTACATCAATCCGGAGTCGTTTCTTGAGAACGAAAAGCAAAAGCTTGCTGAAGGGGCTCAGAAGCAGCGTAAGTTTCCGCCCATCCCGGAGCGGGATGTGGTGAAATTTCTCATCGACTTTGCGCCGCTGGAGCGGTGGCAAAGAGAAGTGCTCTCGATGATCCGAGAAGAAGCTTATTACTTTGCTCCTCAGGGGCAGACTAAGATCATGAACGAGGGCTGGGCAAGTTATTGGCACTCTTTTTTGATGACCCAGCACGTGCTTAAAGATTCTGAAATCATCGATTTTGCCGACCACCATGCGGGTACCATGGGAAGCCGCCCCGGTCAGATCAACCCCTACAAGCTGGGCATTGAGCTATACCGCGATATAGAAGACCGTTGGAACAGGGGAAAGTTTGGTCCGGAATACGAGCAGTGTGATGACAACAACGCGCGCAAAAACTGGGACAAAAAGCTGGGGTTGGGACGGCAGAAAATCTTCGAGGTCCGCAAGCTTCACAACGATGTGACGTTTATCGACAGTTTCATGAACGAAGAGTTTTGCGAAGCGCAAAAACTATTCACCTACGGTTTTAATCGTCGCACTGGTCAGTACGAAATCGTCGATCGGGATTGGCGCAAGGTAAAACGGCAGTTGCTATTTAGTCTGACCAACCATGGGCAGCCTGTTGTAAAGGTCGAGGACGGCAATTTTGAAAATCGAGGAGAGCTTCTGCTGAGCCACCAGCACGAAGGAATGGACCTGGAGTACGATAAGGCAGTTGAGACGTTGAAGAACGTCCAGATGCTTTGGCGTCGTCCGGTGCATTTGATTACGAAGTACAATGCCCAGAACAAGTTGCTCAGCTTCGATGGGAAAGAGTTTCACGAAAAGGATGCGTGAATCATGAAAGCCCGAAGAGTTGCCTTTGCCGATTTTGCGGTTGTCCAGTATTCCGGGGTGATGGACAGGTTAAAGAAAGACTCTGTCCAGGCCGAAGGATTTACTGACGAGAAAAAGTTTCTACAGCACATCAAAACAGAGAAAATCGATCTCTGTGTTTTGAACATGCTCTTGAGCGGTACGGGTCCGTTTGAGCTGATTCGAACCGTTCGTCGTACTTCAGCTAACCCGGATATCAATATCACGGTTATTTCCAAGCAGGGTCACAAACTCAATATTCAAAACACGCTTAAAGCCGGCGCGAACGACTTCGTCGTTGAATCGATTCCTTCGGAAGACTTGTACAATAGAATTCTGTATCACCTCACCCCTAAGAAAGTGATCAAGCATTTTGGCGCGTCCGTTCTGTCCGGTGTGACCAAGGAAGTTTGGCCGCTTCTATCTATTATGCTGGAGTCCACCGAGACACTCTCTCGCACGGAGTCGACGAGCATTTCCAAAGCATTTCATGGCGTGTTGGTGGAAGTGGCGAAAGTCTTGGGATCGAATCGTACCTCGTTGATGATTGTGGACGAAGAGTCCGATGTGGGGATCGTTCTGGCATCGAGTGATGATCCGAAGTTTTGCGATTTTCCGGTGGTGTTGCACAAGTACCCCGAGGTTTTGGATGTCGTTCACTCGGGGAGTTTTGTTTTAATTGAAGACGTGTCCAAGAATGCGCTTACCAGTAATATCGGCGAATCTGTGAGGTCTATCTCTATTGGCTCGATGATGGTTTTCCCCATTCGCTATGCGGGAGAAGTTGTCGGGGTGCTGACTGTGCGTCGATCGAAGGCGAACGACCTGCCGACAATGGACTCGTTGGCGGTGTTGCAAGCGCTGGCAAACAGTTTGGCTGCGCACTCCAATATGAAAGCTGGGCTTCGTCGAATCTATAAGGACTTCAAGCCCGCCGGGGTAGGGTGATTGCCCTTTATGAACCCGTGGCTTTTAGAAAACCTCGCCTGTCCCGTCGATAAAACCCCACTAAAGCTGCACCAAGGGCTCGAATGTTCACACGGACACCGGTACCCGGTGGTGGATGGGATACCCGTTTTGCTCATTGATGGTATTGAACAGACTCTGGATGTGGCCCAGCAGTCTTTGTTGCAGGCGGCGGAACCAGGTTCAGCGCAAAACGATCCGCTCTACCTTCGATCTTTAGGTTTAAGTGAGCAACAACGGCAGCAGATCCTACAGATGCCCGACTCTCCGATCGACCCGGTAGTTTCGTATCTGGTGGGAGCAACGAATGGTCTGGCCTATGTGCATCTATTAGGAAAACTCACCCGTTATCCTATCCCCACATTGCGTCTTCCTCCTGGGGAGGGGAAGCCGCTTTTGGATGTCGGCTGCAATTGGGGACGTTGGACGTTGGCCGCGGCTCGCAAAGGGTACCGCTCTGTGGGTGTCGATCCTTCGCTCGGAGCGGTAATGGCCGCGCGCCGAGTGGCGCGTTCGTTGGGACTCGAGGCGCAGTTCGTCGTAGGGGACGGGCGCAACCTGCCGTTCCGAGACGGCTGTTTTGACACCGTTTTTTCGTATAGCGTGATTCAGCATTTCACACCGCCAGACGCGGCGTTGAGTGTGTCTGAAATGGGTCGGGTCTTGCGGGCCGGGGGCCGATCTTTGGTTCAAATGCCCACCAAGTGGGGAGTTCGCTGTCTCTACCACCAGTTCCGACGTCGCGCGCAGCCTTACCGCAAATTCGATGTGACTTATTATCGGGTTGGCGAACTCAAGCGTTTATTCTCCCGGATTGGTCCAACGCGTCTTTCGGTGGACTGTTATTTTGGAATCGGATTGCAGCCTTCAGACTGGGCGCTGATGCCGTGGAAAACGCGCGCTGCGATAGGCCTTTCGGAGTGCATTCGCCTGCTCAGCCGCCTTTTCGCTCCCCTGCGGTGGGTAGCCGACAGCGTCTACTTGCAAAGTCAGCGTTTTTCCTGATATTTTTTGCAGTCTGGAGGGGTTTATGTCGGTCGACATGCACGAAGAAGCCATCTGCGGGTGGGAGGATCACCCTTTCTACAAAAACGTTTTAGACATCATGGAAGGGGCTGCGAAGGAGATCAATCTCGACCCCAATGTGTTCAACCGACTCGCCAAACCTCGCCGCTGTCTTTATGTGTCGATCCCTGTGCGGATGGACGACGGAAGCATCCAAACTTTTGATGGATTTCGAGTGCACCACAATACGACGCTCGGGCCTGGTAAGGGGGGGATTCGCTACCATCCCGATGTAAATCTTGCGGAGACTTCCGCACTCGCTTTTTTAATGACCCTCAAAAACTCGCTCGTACGTCTACCGCTCGGTGGAGCGAAGGGCGGGATTCGTTGTGATCCCACAAAACTTTCTCGTCGTGAAAAGCAGAGCCTTACGCGACGGTACACTTCCGAAATCCACATGTTCATCGGGCCGGACAAGGACATCCCAGCGCCGGATGTTGGAACCGACCCCCAGACGATGGCTTGGTTGATGGATACGTACAGCACCAATGTGGGGCATGCAGTTCCCGGAGTGGTGACGGGCAAGCCCATCGAAATTGGTGGTTCATTGGGACGTTTGGACTCTACCGGTCGTGGTGTGGTTTACACCGTCATGGAAGCAGCCAAACGCATTGGACTCGATTTGGGGCCCAATACGACGGTGGCGGTGCAGGGTTTTGGAAACGTCGGGTTCTTTTCCGCCAAAATCATTGCGGGTTTGGGGTGTAAAGTCGTCGCAGTGAGCGATGTCTCCGGTGGGGTCTACAACCCGAAGGGTTTGGATATCAATGCCTTGCGCGACTGGATGGCGACCAATCGAGTGCTCAAGGGGTTTCCAGGCGCAGAGGAAATAAGCAACGAAGATCTTTTGGAGCTACAAGTCGACGTCTTGATCCCCGCGGCTTTGAACAATCAGATCACGGAGGCCAATGCGGATCGGATCAAGTGCAAGATCCTGGCGGAGGGAGCCAACGGCCCCACCACGATGGTTGCGAGCAAAATCCTGCACGATAAAGGGGTATTTATCATTCCCGATATCCTCGCCAACTCAGGCGGCGTGATCGTTTCGTACTTTGAGTGGGTACAGGGGATGCAGAATTTTTTCTGGAGCGAAAAAGACGTAAACAACAAGCTCTGGGAAATTATCACTTCCGCGTTCAACCGAGTGTACGAGCTTCAAGAAGCACGCAATATCGGCATGCGTCGCGCGGCATTTGCCGTTTCTTTGGATCATCTGTCCAAGGCGATGTTACTGCGCGGATTTTTTCCGTAACAAGTGTCTGGCGCGAGAGTGGCAGGGCGAGGTTCAGAGTCTCGAGGTGGTTTTCCCCAAGACTCTGAAAGTGCAAAGTCCTCTATTTGCAAAGAACGAGATCTTCTGGCTTGTAGCTTGTGGCAAAGTAGTGGTGGGTCGTGGTTTTTTTGAAGTCATTGCTTACCGTGACTTCCACTAGGGTCCTGGACCTGGAGGTTTTTTCGGAATCGCACCCGGAGATTTCGGACGGTTTTTTCAAGGATCGGGAGATCGAAACACTGTTGAACTCATTATCCTGCAAAATGGACTGAAAATCCTTGTGGTCGACCAGAGCCTGAACAACTTCATTGAATGGGGCCGGAAGAGCCATGGCTGATGCGGAAACTAAAAGCATTAGAGTGAATAGCGTTTTTTTCATTGGGTCTCCTTATGTGGATGGCATGATGCCGAGGTGGGCGGAGCACCGTCAAGTCGCATGTTGGTACAGCCAACCGCGCTAGAACTAAACTAAAACGCTCGGTGAATATCGATCACGGCTTCTCGGCCTGCACCCGTGGAGATCAGGTTTACTTGGCTTTGGGTTTTTTCTTCCAAAAAACGCAAGTACGCAGTCAGGTTTTTGGGCAGATCCGCAGCCGAGCGGATGTGGGTGAGGTCCTCTTTCCAGCCGGGCAGCGTTTGGTACACGGGCTGCATTTTGTCGAGCAAGGACGTGTCTGCCGGGAAAGTATCGTAAGTCTTCCCGTTGTACTGATAGCCTGTGCAAACTTTGAGCTCGTCGATGCCGCTGAGTACATCTGCTTTAGTCACGCCAAGGTGCTTGATGCCTGAGACCTGAAGCGCGTAGCGCAAAGCCACCAGGTCTAGCCACCCACAGCGGCGGGGGCGTCCGGTGGTAGCGCCAAATTCACCGCCTTTGGATCGCAGCAAGTCTCCTTGTGAGTCTTTCAGCTCTGTGGGGAAGGGGCCATCTCCCACGCGCGTGGTGTACGCTTTGACGATGCCGAGAAAGAGTGTGTCTTTAGGCAGACGGGCACCCAATCCTAGGGCTGCTTGCGACGGCAGGGTGTGGGATGAAGTCACAAAAGGGTATGTTCCATAGTCGACATCGAGCAAAATCCCCTGAGCTCCTTCGAAGAGGATTTTTTTTCCGTTTTGGATTTCGTTATACAACTCTCGCGACACATCTTTAACGAACGGCTTGAGCCGCTCGGCAATTTGCGAGTACTTTTTCAAAAACGCATCCATGTTTACGGGTGCGACTTTGTAAAATTCTTTGAGGAGGAAGTTTTTCTCCTGCAAGTTGTCGTTGAGTTTTTCTTCAAAAACTTTGCCGTTGTAGAGATCCGCAAGCCGCAGCCCCCGTCGAGAAGCGCGGTCTTCGTACGCCGGTCCGATGCCTCGTTTGGTGGTGCCAATCCCGCCTTTTCGGCCCTCTCGAGCAGCGTCGAGATGTTTGTGGTAATCGACGATTAAGTGGCAACGATCAGAAATCGCGATGCGATTTTCGAGATCGGGCACGCCGGCTTTTTTGAGAATGTCGATTTCTTCCAAAAAGACTTCTGGGTCGACAACCACACCCGAACCGATAAAGCATTTGGCATGGGGGCGCAGTATCCCAGAGGGGATCAGGTGCAGCACTGTTTTTGTTCCCTGGACCACGAGGGTGTGTCCTGCGTTATTGCCACCCTGAAACCGGGCAACAATGTCCGCCTCGGCTGTGTAGTAGTCGACTATTTTTCCTTTGCCTTCGTCTCCCCATTGAAGACCGATAATGACTACGCCTTGAGGCATGGGGACTCCTTTTCCACAAAATAGCTACTGGCTGCCGCAACCCCTGCTCCGAGTTGTACGGGGACACCGAGGAGCTTTAGCACAAGTTCGAGAGCGGACAAAACAGTTAGCATATCCAAATCGTCAAAGTACCCCAGGTGGGCGATACGAATCATTTTGCCTTGGTAAGCGTCTTGTCCTTCAGCAAGGGTAATGCCGTAGCGCTGGCGCAAGAGGGCGATGACCTTGTCGGCGATCGCCGCTCGGCCGGGCATCAAAGCGGCAGTGAGGGACGGTGCGGGGTGTGTTTTTGCAAAGAGCTCTAGCCCCAGTGCGTGCACTCCGCGCCGGGTTGCTTCCGCTAGGCGGGCGTGGTGGTCATAGACAGACTGGAGTCCGAGCTCGCGAAATCGGGCGAGGACGACATCCAGACCGGCGATCAGGCTCACAGCGGGGGTCCAGGCCGATTGGTCGTGAAGCAGTGCTTTGTCTTCGAACTTGAGATCAAAATAGTACCGCGGCAATTTGGCGGTGTCTCGGGCGTCGCGTGCGCGTTGGGAGAGCGCTATCGTCGACAGACCTGGCGGAAGCATGAGCGCTTTTTGGGAGCCACTGATAACGATGTCGAGTCCCCAAGCGTCCATGGGCAAGGGGCAAACACCGAGCGCGGTAATGGCGTCGACTACAAAGAGTGCGCCGCTGTTTTCTCGAACCACGCGGGCGCATTCCTCGATTGGGTGCAAGACTCCGGTGGAAGTTTCGCAAGCTTGGATCAGCACGCCACGGGTACGCGGGTGTTGGGCCAAGGCGGCTTTAATCTGCTGGGGATCCACACCGTGACCCCATTGCACTGGGATTTCGTGCACGGTCAGAGCGTATTTTCGAGCGATATTCATCCAGCGTTCGCCAAATTTGCCACCGTTGATGACGACGACTTCATCACCGGGGGAAAAGCAGTTGGTCAGAGCGGCTTCCATGGCGCCAGTTCCCGAAGCGGACAAAACGTACGTAGGCTGCTGGGTTTGATACAAGAACCCGAGGTTTTCGCGGACGCGTTTAAGTAGCGCTGAGAACTCGGCGGTGCGGTGGTGCATGGGGGAGCGGGCCAGGGCGGCGAGGACTTCTTCGGGTACGGGGGTGGGGCCAGGCGCAAAAATGCGGGTTTTTTCGAATAGGGGGTGAGATTTCATGAGCGACTCTGAATCTAAGGGGCGGGGGCAGAACCGTCAATATCTTTTAACCCATTGAAATTACAGCATATAACAAGTCCACAAGAAGAATAACACGGAGCGTTGCATTTCAAGGCGAGCTCTGGCATAATGCGGCTTCATTTCAACGACATATAAGCTTATTCCGGTGGGGGTTTTTAGTGGTTGCACACGTCCGTGGTTCGGAAAAAAAGTCCAAAGTCGCAAAAACCAAAAAGTCGGTCGCAGCGCCCAAGCGTGTCGACTTACTCAGTCTGGCTAAACAGGATCCGGAGCTCAAGGCCTTCCTCCGGCTGATTCAAGAGAACGGCTTTCGAGAAAAAGCCCTCACCCTTCTCAGCGAGCGCATCGCTACGATTCACTAAAAAGCACAGCACGGCTTTCCATATTGCCATCAGGACGATTTTCACTAGGATGGGGCGCCATGCTCAAAAAACACAAGCCGCTCCTCATGGGTGTGTTGAATGTCACGCCGGACTCTTTTTCGGATGGGGGCTTGTATTACGCAAAGGGCGCTGCGCTCCAGTGGGCGGAGAAGCTCGTGGCGGATGGTGCTGACATTGTGGATGTCGGTGGCGAGTCCACGCGTCCTGGTGCTTTGCCTGTATCGCTGCAAGAAGAAATGGATCGGGTGCTTCCTATTATCGAAGCGATCCATTCCACCTTGCCAGTGACCATTTCGGTGGACACGCGCAAGTTTGAGCTGGCGCGCGAAGCGGTGCGCGCCGGAGCGTTGGTGATTAATGATATTTCCGGAGGCTCGGACCCGCGGCTGGTGGAGCTTATGAAGACCAGTTCCGCGAGTTTGGTGTTGATGCATATGCGCGGCACGCCGGAGACCATGCAAAATGAGCCGCAGTACCCCAAGGGTGTGGTGCCTGAAGTCAGGGCTTTTTTGGCGGAGCGAGTCCGTGCTTTTCGCGAGGCGGGCATTGCAAAAGACCGGTTGTGGGTAGATCCCGGAATTGGCTTTGGAAAAACCCTACAACACAATCTGAACTTGATGGCGTCGTTGAAGGAGCTCAGCGCGGTCGGCGGGCGTTTGGTGATTGGTACTTCGCGCAAGTCTTTTTTGGCAGGGCTTTTGGGTGATCCCAAACTTCCACTCGAACAGCGCGAGGCAGGGACTTTGAGTTCCAATCTCTGGGCGTACCAGAATGGTGCGAGTGTGTTTCGAGTGCATGATGTAGCGGCATTTCGGCGTGCTTTAATGACCTGGACGCAGATAGAAGGCTCGCCCCCATCTTCGCCAGCATGAAGCAGCTCACCTCAATAGCAATTGGCTTGGGCAGTAGTCTGGGCGATCGGCGCGCGATGATTTTGCGCGCTTTTGAACATTTGAAGGCAGACGTCCTGCAGGATGCAAGGTTGTCTTCTTTGATGGAGTCGGCACCTTGGGGAGGGGTGGCGAAGAACGCGTTTATCAATGCGGTGGCGGTGGGGCAGACGGAGTGGAAACCACCAGCGCTGGTGGCGTATCTCAAACAACTCGAGCGCGATCTTGGGCGGTCTCCGGCGGAGCGGTACGCAGATCGGGAAATCGATTTGGACTTGCTCCTCTATGGGGATGAGCAGTGGGACTGCGAGGGAGTTGTGGTCCCGCACCCTCGCATGCACGAACGGGAATTTGTATTACGCCCACTGGCGGAGTTGGGGTTCCCGTATTCCGGTACGCTCGCCAGGTAATTCCGGTACGCGGTTACTTTTTCTCGCCAGGTACGCGCTACCTTTTAATCCCGGTACGCGGTTACTTTTTAAATAGGTAGCGGGTAATTGCTGCTTATTCGACCGAGCTGACACTTCGAGTGGCTGTTTTTTCTGTGGCGCGGTGGCCATTTTTCCGCTGACTCACGAAGATAGGTCTTGGGCAGCCAGCATTGTTTAGCGCGATAGCTTCTATCTGCGCTGCATAGCTACGAAGTAGGGGAGCCTTTTCTTTATCTCGTTCGCCAATCTGCTTGTCGGCTGACGTTAAGAAATTTTGAACATTGCTGCACCATTGCTTCTTGGTAAGACCCCTCAAGAGATCGGCTTCAGCGCCTATATCGAGGAGGTATCCGTTAATGTGAAGCTTGAGTGTCTGGGCGTCTTTCGAACGCAGTTCTTCCTTTGTTAAGTCCTTTCTCATGAATCCATATACTTTCAAGTAGGCCACCGAATCGCTTAAGTCACTTTGTGTTGAGAATTTGTTTATGGACTTCTTGGGAGCGCCCAACTGGGAGATTCTGTAATTAAAAATCAGATTTGGCGGTGTTTCCCCAAGGCTTTCAGGCCAGCGCTCGTCTTTTTCAATCTGTATGAGTAGGGCGCCTACGAGTTCGGAATACTGATCGGCCAATTCGCTTAAAGCGGCGTTGTACTTTTCGCTAAGGGTAGCAGCGACACAGGTGAAAACCAGGATCTCAGAGGGCGGATGTTTTTGGATCCAAGTAAGCCTCTCTCGGCACTGATCGGAGGTAGCACCGCGTTTATTTACATCGGCTTCGTCTTGAATCAACTGATGAAGAATATTTAGAGCTCTTATGATGGGATAGTCCGCATGGAAGGCTCCAGCCGTTTTTCCCTGGGAGTTTGGAGCCAGTACTTGGTGAACCGAGAACAATGTTGCCATCGCGTGATCCAGGTGAAGATTGGATTCAACCGTAGCCCCTTTGGAAAAGGCCTCTTCGGCTTTTGAAAGAGCGGCATGGATTTCGTTCCACCGTTTCAAACGCTTCAGATCGTCACTCACGAAATCGACGATTTTTCGAGTGGCTTCAATATTTAGTTTGGTCTTCTGGTCATATTTTTTTAAGTCTTCGGACATTTCTTTGAAGCTGACGACATTAAGCGGGCAGCCTGTCTTTTCTTGCACGAAGCGTTTGATCGCGAGTCCCGTGTAAGGCGCTTCGGTCATTGTTTGGAGAGATTTTACAAAGCCTTTTATCTGGCCGCACCATGCTGTGGGTTTTACGTTGTTTATAAACGCCACTTGTTTTTCTAGTACCTCCATCTCGTTTAAAAGCTGCGGCCCCCTTACTTTGGGGTCTGTTATAGTTACTTTCGAAGGATTCTTCGGCAGAAGAGGCCTGTCAGTCGAAAAAAAACTCTCGTGTTGTGCAAAAAACTCAGCAGCTTTCATGTTCATGTTGGGCACTTTTGCAAAGATCATCGGAACGGTTAAGCTACTCATTCTTCGTTTAAAAATAGAGTCAGCTACACTATCTTCTTTCGAAGCGGGCCACGTTTCCGCCTTTGCAAGTTCAGAAAAAACCGTAACGACCAGCTCAGGATAATCCCAGGCTAAGGGTCCGAGCATTTGGCTTTCCGGTTTGGTTAAATCTGCACCTGCATCGACGTATACCCAGTGCGGACTGTCCAGAAAAACAAAAGGCGCATTCTCCTTTTTCATGTTCTTTTCTTTTTGGGTCTTTCTAGCTTGTTCGATTACGGCATCCAGCTTTTTAGGATCTGCTTCTATTTCCCGCACTCGATTGTAAGAGCCTAACACGGCAAATAGAGGGTACTGCTTGTTGACTGCTTCGCTCTCGGCAACAGTCTCTGGAGAAAGCTGTTCTCGCGCCATGAACAGGGTGCTCATCGCGCGATCTAGATTTGATTTTGCTTGGCGGAGCTGTTTCTTAGTAACCGCAGATTCGGCTTGGGACAGTGCCGCTTTGATTTCGTCGAGCTTTCCGGCTTGAGTGAGGTTCCCGGCCGATGCATCGATGAGTTTTCGAGTGATTTCGATATGGGACTTTAAGGCTTTGTATTCGAGGCCAGACTTTGAAGTGGCTCCGGCATGGGTAGCGAGCAGCAGGCCAGCAAGTAGTGTAGTTACGGTCTTCATGTTTTCTCCAGCATCAAAAAAATTTAAGAAGCCTTTCGACTTGATCCGGGACTCGGACTCTTCTTTCGGGTCATGGCGTAATAGACTGCCGTTGCTAGCAGTAGACCTGAGAAAAGAAAAAAGAGCTGAAGGAGTCCGGAAGGGCCGTCTTCAGAGCTTTCGGCGTCGGCGCCACCGCCCGCGGAAGCAGTGCTTGCGATTTCTCGGCTTGCCTCTTGGCCAAAGTCAAAGAGCAGCCCGGTGCTTTTTAGTACCGAGAAGCCGGCCTTTGTGGCTTTTTCTAGTGCGGTGCCGAGCGGGGATTTTGAATAGTCAGATGACTCGTCGGACAGGGAGTTTTGCGCCACTGCTTTGGACGACTTCTTTGATGTTAAACCCGCTCGCTTCTTTGATATTAAATCTTCAGCAATCTTTTTAAGCTTTTCACTGTTTTCAGATTTAGAACCAGCTTCTTGAATAGCGTTCGCGGGAGGAGAGGATCCGGTAATTCGACCGACTACAGCTACGGTTCCGGAGTCCATTTTGCTTTTGGAAAAATCGGAGCGATAGGCGCCGTTGTTGGTGGCTTCGTCAAATTGGAGCGAGCGTTTGTCATTAAAAGAATCGGCAGTGGGCGGGTTTTGGAGCGCGAGGACTGTAGGCGGGGCAGAGTGGGTAGCTTCGCTGATGTCGACGATTTCAGGATGCGCTTTTTCTGCGCGAGAATCGCCCAGAATCGATCCGTTGGAACTAGGCCCTACCCCCCCCCCATCTCACAGGCCCTTCGGGGGATGCAGGTGCTTCAAATCCACCACTGCGAATTACTTGCGCGGGAGTGCTTTGTTCTACTTGCATGGAGGGGCGTTTGCTTTGGGAGGCGGCGTTGTTGAAACTGGACATAAAGGCAGACTTACTCAGAGCCAGAATTTTTAGAAGGTCTTCTGTCCTGATCCCCTTTTTTTGGGCAGTTTCAAAAAGCTCCTTCTCGGCCTTTTTTGTTTCGTCCACCACGGAGTTGATCTGTTGCGGAACGC
>JACCDG011991215.1_pt1 | contig 75548 bp, 80 predicted proteins | sample 7442471 | NCBI WGS metagenome assembly JACCDG01 (sample SAMN15323444, study PRJNA562643) | freshwater metagenome | isolation source: river surface water | place: USA:Blue River Watershed | collected 2017-08-17 | reverse complement strand
GGAGGGGGTACCCCTTTCTCAAGTAAGCTCAATTTTTAATAGAACTTGACGTTCTTATCTAAGGGAGGGGGTACCCCCCCCCTTCTTGAGCCAAAGAAGAGGGGGGAAGGGTCTACGCGTCCCTGTGCCGTTTGTCAAATCTGGAAAAAAATTGAAAGGTAAGGGTCCCTTAGAGAGAAACCAAACCCGCGCAACCGAACGAGCAAGCAACCGAGCAAACCATGAATCCCAAGGCAACGCCCTTCTACATGCCCCGCAAGACGACCTACGAGACTGTTCTTGGAAAATATTCCACCCGCATGCAACTCCTGGCCATCTACGCGCCGTTCGCGCCCATCGAGATGCTGACCGATGACCAGAAGGCGCAGCAGCAACAAGTGGACGACCTCAACGAGAAAATCACCAAGCAAGAGCTCCTGGCGCTCCGCACCGCCATGGCCGCCGCCGAGTTCGTACTGGACTAACTCCACACAAGAGAAAAATAGAAAAAGAAAACATTAAAACGACAAAACACTAGAAAATAAGAAATAGAAAAAATAAAAAATGGGAAAAACCCTGTTTTTTATTTGTCCTTATGACAACGAGAGATTTTTTACTGCTTTCTAAAATTAAAAAATTGAAATCAAAGTCTCGTCTAAAGAGAAATCAACAAAACGTAGTAGCACCCCGCATCAAGATGGAAAGTATTGACATGGAAATCACCGACACGAACATCAACGCTCACATTATGAGTTGCTTCAAGTGCGACAAGATCTGGCGCAGTGTGAAAGCGACGCGTTGCCCGAGCTGCGCACATGCCTTTGGAGTTCCGCACCTGCTTACCCAACTGGAGCACGCCCAGTTATTGGAGGCGATGGATGTGTTCGCGAAGGAATACAACAAAGATGAGGATGATGAAACCGTGTGCTTGATACTTACGATGGAAAAACATTGTCCATGGTATTCTAGCGGGAACCCGTGGCATTCGCAGGCGTGCTGGATGCGCCTTCGTGAGTACCTTTTCGACAATCCTCGCACACACGAGATCGAATGCGCGATGGAAGTCTTCCGCAAAATCTTTGTAGAACAAGTTGTCCTTGTGGACGAGATGGGGCGCATTCCACGAGCGTTACAACACCCCTCTTCATAGAAAAAGACACGCGATCAGGTACGTGTGATTATTAGAAACAATTGAAAAAATAGAAACAATGATGTGTCTTCTTGTTTTTTACTTGTCTGTGACATCAAGGAGAATGTAGTGTCCCTTGAAATAAAAATTGAAATCATGTGATGCCTAACGATACTACTAGACACGTATCATTACGCACAGTACCATCCATGTCATCCACTACCGAACTCGTCGTGTCACTTCCGAATCGCACCGACCCTATCGAGGACTCCCACATTCTTGTGATTCTTCGCAACATGGCCGGCCAGGAGCAATTCTTGGCGGTCAAGAGAACGGCAATCGTCCACGACATACGCCATCACATCGCCCAATCGACGTGGCTGGCTTTCAGCAATATCCATTTGGCGTTGGACTACACGGAACTGAACGACCTCGATCGCATCTACACGATACAGCCCTTACTGGAGGCGAAAGGCAACGTTCTCGACCTTCTCGTGGATATCCAAGAACTTCCTCCTTTGTACTTTGAGTGCCCCAACTGTCATCGCGACTGCAATCTATCGGAATGCGTGGAGTGGTCCAACGACTCTTCGGAGTGCTGCCCTCACACCTCTCACTACTGCTGTTACGGACAGTGGAACGCAATTCACGACGCGGCATAATCGATACAAGTAACTATAAAATGATGTAAGAAGAAAATCAAGTAAAAAAGGTACGGTCCTTTTTACTTGTCATTGTAACAACGAGACGGCATGGTTCATTCGCTCAACAAAAAAATTGAAGGACGAGTCTCTCCTTATAAGAAACCAAACCCGCGCGCCCTACAAGCAATCCACGCCATCCACGATGTCACGCACCGCCTCCAAGTACCCGTATGGCCAGCCCGTTCCTCGCTCCAAAGAGCAAAAAGCCGCTGATTTGGCCGCTGAGATCAAGAAGCACGAGGCCGAGATGAAGCGCTACGAAGCCAACGCCGCCTTTCTGGCGAAAGTCGCTGAAGGAGAGCGCGCCAGCCATGCAGCGCGTTTCAAAGAAGCACAAGCCAAGGAAGCCGCCAAGAAGTACCCCTTTGAGGGGAGCACGTTCAATTCCATGTCGTACACCTTTCAGCCACAGTCGGCGCCGCCTTCCTGGGCGGCGCATTCTCGCGACGGATGGTAACTAAACAAATACGACTACAAAAACAAGAAGAAACATAAGAAGAAAACCAAGAAAAAAAAAAGGGGCAACCCTTTTTTCTTAATGAAAAATTTGAAACCACTGTCACTTCATATAAGAAACCAAACCCGCAACAAGCAATCCAAGCCTTCCAACAAGATGTCTCAAGACACCTACTCTTGCGCCGAACTCCTCCAAGCCACGGAAGCCGAACAGAAGGAAGCATGGGACCAACTCAAAGCATCCGCCAAGGTCTACCACGCTCGTCGAGCCCTTGTCGAATCAGAACGACAGTTACAAATCCTTTTAGATAACAGCCGCGCCGCCGCTGCCGCTCGCAGGCACACATTTTGCCAGAGATGCGCCGTGGCAAGCCCTGAAGAACAAGTACCCGAGCCAGACACACAATAAGAAGAAGCATAAGAAGAAAATAAAAGAAAAAAGGGGCAACCCGTTTTTCTTTTTATAAAAAAATTGAAGCTGCGTGTCACCTTGATAGAAACCAAACCCGCTTTCCCATCCTTCCATGTCTGCTACTACTTCGTACCGTCGCTCCGCTCGCATCGCTTCCATGACCACTCCTACCAAGTCGTCCGCTCCCTTGGTGTGCCCGCCGGCCCCCAAGAAGGAGGCCGTCCGCGCTGATGCCAAGTCGTTGGTGGCCGCGCTGGACACGGCTGCTCCTGATGCCGATTACGCCATTCGAAACACCATACTCTTTCTCAAGGTGCGCGCTGACCCTTCTGACGAGTTGACCGCTGAGGCCATTTCGTGGCTCACTCGCGTGTGCTGGGCAATCGAGGATTGCTACGAGTACAAAAAGAGACAGCTCACTGTCAACTGTGACAATGACGTGATGGATTCGATTCCTCTCGTCCTTGAACGCTTCCGCACGCTCGCCGACGAGTCCAGGAAGTTGGACGAACGCTTTCGACAGCACGCCTGCATCCCTCGCTCCCTCGTGAAGTTCGCCTGCTCCTTTGGCGCCGACATCAAGGAAGAACTTCGCTTCATCTAATAAAAATGATAGAACAACATAAGAAAAATACAAAAAAGACAAAGAAAAGGCGGCGGCTTTTTTCTTTGAGCGGCCGAAAGCCGCTTTTAAAAATTGAAATCTAATGCGGCCCTACTAGAAACCAAACCCGCCCAGCAATCCACGCCATCCATCCATGTCCGCTCAAGCGCAAGCATCACAAGCATCCATGACCGACTTCGAATACGTACAGAACATGCCCGCTGCGCACCTCCTTCTTCAGAAACGCGTGAACAAGCAACTCTGGCACGTGTGGAATCTTGCCGACCACAAGAGAGCCATCGAAGGCCCCTACTCCTTCGAGATCGGCATCTACTCTCAAGGAGTGAACATTCTACAGGGACGTGGACCTGTAGATGCGCAAGGGCCTCCGCCTCCGCTTTCCCTGTGTTATACCATCTGCTCACGCCGATGGAGACAGGAGCAAGAAGGCTATATGAACGTCCGCATCGGCGACATCGTCTTCGCGAAGAACGGAACAGGTTCGTGGGACACGAGTGGCGTTCTCATCAGTTACGCATTGGAGCGTGTCGATGAGCCCCACAGATGGAATAAATACTGCGTTCGTCACCTGCCGTCCGAGCGCTTCCAAGATGTGATTCGAGAGCACGTTGCAAATCGCGACACTACGCCCGCTACTGCGCCAGCTACTACACCCGCTACTACCATCGCACCCTCAGACGTCGCAGCAGCCGCTGCGGTGGAGCGAGTCGAGTACTCGGACGACGAAGATGAGGAGAAAGACGATGAATAACCATTTGAATCCATACAAGTACGAACAACTACAAACTAAAAAAATAAAAGAAAACGAGGGGCCATCCCCTTTTTTCTTTTGTATTTGAAAAAAATTGAAGCCTGATGCCGTCTTAGACAGGAATCAAACCCACTTCCATTCCATTCCAAGATGTCCGACGAAGCCCGCTTTCAAACGACCATTCTCTTCCACGGAAACTGCATCGACGGCTGGTTCGCTGCCTACTTCGCCTACTGCCAGCTCAACCAATTTGGCGGGATTCAGATGTTCCCCATCGCGCCCTCGCAGCCCAACACCTGGCCCGCCGCGGAAGTGATGGAAGGCACTGACGTGTGGCTCCTTGATGTCTCCGTGCCCGCTTATATTCGGGAGGAATGGACCGAGGCTCGAGTGCGCTCCATCCAATGCATTGACCATCACGCCAGCGCCATCGAACAGTGGCCCGCCGATGCGTGCCCGATTCACACCGAACACTGCGCCGCCCTTCAAACGCACCAGTACTTCTACCCTGATACGCCGATTCCCGCGTGGCTTCACTCCATTGACCGCGTGGACCGTTGGGTGGATGTCACCTACGAGGACCGCTGCCTTCGTGAGTTTCTCCATGAACTTGCGCGTCTCCCCGTTCAGAAACGTCTGGCCGACGCCATTCACTTGACGAACTCCTTCATCTACAACATTACCGAACATCCTGAGGCCTACGCGTGGTACGTGAGTCAGGGAGAGCATGGCCTTCACAAGAAGGACAGTCAGCTCTTGAGCATCATCGAGTCCAAAGGACACATTGTCACGATGGAGGAGAAACACGTGGAGTCGTGGCAGCTTCCTTCAACGTGGCTGGGACGCAAGGTGTTCTTGATGAACACGACCGACGTGGTCTTGGATACGACCGAAGCATCCCATTTGGTGTTCACGAAGTATACAGACGTCAGCGTCTTCATCAACTACCGAACCAAGGTGTTCTATACCAAAGTCCAACAGGGCACAATGAAATCCATGGTCGTCTACTCGGCGCGAAGCGCCGTTTCACACGGCATTAACTTGACAGAGGGTACCATCTTCAATGGTCATCCCACTTCCGCAGGCGCCTCTCTGGTACGCGGCGAAGCGGTACACTTCCCCTTCCTCCCTGAATCCCTCTAAACACACAAATAAACATAGAAAAATCATAGAAAAATCATAAAAATTGAAAAAGACGGCGGTTCTTTTTAATGGTATCCATGGAGGCCTTTCTCGAATCGTATCGCATTCCCTTCGCCCCGTTCCAAGAACTCGTCAATGCGACAAACTCTCTCGTAGCAGGCAGTGCGGCACTGGCCCTTTACCTCCAGCAACACGGCGTGGATCCTGGGTTTACACCTGGTGACATGGACATCTGGGCAGAAGATACCCAAGAGCTCGTAGCAGCGCGTGGGGCCTATCAACAACACGGTAACCTCTACCTCTTTTCGAACTTTCTGATTCAGCACGGATTCAACGTCACGATGAAATGCGATCCCAGAGAAACCGATTACGAGAATTTCCACAGTATCACTCACATTCTCTCCTTCGTCAATCGAGAGGGAAAAACCATCCAACTCATCCTTCTACAACAGAAAAATCTATTCCATTACATCCATGACAATTTTGATCTGACTCCTTGTATGACGTGGTGGAATTCGGATAACAATACATTTGAGACGACAATGGAGAGAGAGACTCTTCGAAAGGACATGTGTTTCTATCCAACTCGAGACATCACCGAGCGTGAGGTGGCGCGCATCGAAAAATACAAAGCGCGTGGGTTTCGGCTGGTTAGCCTCCCTTGTCCTAGTATCTACGATCCTGATGCGCGAATAGATATCTCCTGTTTGATAGGGCAGCCTGCATTTGATTTGTTTGCCTACGAGGATGTTGACAGCGGTACATTCTTACAAGATTCTAGTTGGCACATTCTGATTCGTGTAGGAGAACAGTTTCAGGCGTTTCACCGAACCGCGCTCCTCGACTACTTGAAGGGGCATATGTCCGAATTTCAAGGAGAAAGACTCTATGAAACCCCTTTCAAGCAAACCATTCCTCATAGTGCTCTCGTGTGGATTGAGTGGTCCGACTATTCCATCATGGAGCTTGTCCCTCAATATACTGTTCAAGATGGTCATACCGTCCGATCCATCCACGAGTGCTTCTTGTATACCGTCAAACAATGGGCGGAACGCCGACCTGGACATGTGGAGAGTTCATCGCCTCCTGTTGTTGCTCATGTCGCGCCAGCCATCCCACTTTATCACGACGATATTTACTGGATGGACTAACCCATTATCCTTGTCATAAAAATGAAAATCGGAAAATAAAAATTGAAGAAAGGAGGCGCCTTTTTTCAGGTAACCACAGTACATACACATATCCATGTCCTCCACGTCTTCCACATTACTCCCTCTCTGGAAGGACTTCTCCTACTTCACCCATCAGGAGGATGGGATTCGTTGGATGTTAGAGAAAGAAAAAACGGGGACCGAGGTCCCCACGCGCGACGGTAAGGACGTCGTGGTCGTTCGCGGCGGATTCCAGTGCGATGACATGGGTCTAGGGAAGACCATCCAAATCGCGGCCACCATGGCCAATCACGTCAAGAAGTTGACCCTTCTCATTGCGCCGCTGGCCATGATCGAGACCTGGGCCGAAGTCTGCCAGCGGGCAGGAATGAAAGTCTATGAGGTCGTGAAAGGAGAATGGGTCGCTCGTAGCGTAGGTGATGGAGACGGTGGCATTCCGCGTCATTTCATGAAATGCCGCCCCACAGTATACATTAGCAACTACGAGAAATTGTATCACAGCTTCTCCTTGTTTAGCCGAACGTGGGACCGCGTCGTCCTTGATGAGGCCCACAAGATTCGTAACGGCGGCGGCCAAGTCGCCGTCTATGCGCGCAAGGTGATTGCACCCATTCGTTGGGTCGTCACAGGAACTCCGCTCGTCAACTCGCCAAGGGATGTGGTGAGCCTCTTGGGATTCGTCGGCGTTCCCGTATCACCCGTGTGGTCATGGGAAGTGCGACTGAACGACATCCTCCCCCAACTCGTCCTTCACCGCTCCCTAAACTCTCTTCGCGCCGTCATTAAGGGCGCGCCTCCCATCCCTGAAATTCATCAAGATGTCCTGCCCTTTTCCACTGAGGAAGAGGATGACTTCTATCACGGCATCCAAGGTACCACTGAATCCATGATGGCCAAGTATGGCAGCGAGCATCTCTCGCCGTTTGAGACCTTCAAGTTGCTTCTGCGGTTGCGACAGATTTCCGTTCATCCGCAAGTATACATCAACGCAAAGCGCCGCGAGGACCCTACCTACGCTCGTAAGAATTGGACGGCGGACAGCACGAAAGTCGAGCGAGTAAAAAACATTATCAAACAAGATACGACAGACAAAGTACACAAATATATCATCTTCTGCCAATTCATCGATGAGATGGCGTTGATGCGCGAGTCCCTCTTGGAGATGGTGAAAGACGAAAACATCCTGATGTATCACGGCGGCATGAACCAGGCCGAACGAACGGCCGTCCTCGCCACCTCCAAGAAAACCACGGAGACAACAGTAATGTTGCTCCAGCTCCAAGCAGGCGGCGTGGGACTCAATCTCCAAGAATATGACCGCATCATCTTCGTCAGCCCGTGGTGGACCGCAGCATTGATGGACCAAGCCATCGCGCGCGCCGTTCGAATGGGACAAACCGAAGTAGTCAAAGTATATCACTTACAGCTTGCTGCCGAAAAAGAGGCAACCATCAATATCGATACCATGATTAATGCGAAAGCGACAGAAAAACGAAAAATGCTTGAGAACATGTTCCTTATGTGTGAAAACTACTCTTCTTAAATGGCCCTTTCAGAAATTTGTAATCAAGCATTTTTTTACTTACGATAAAAATTGAAGCTTAAAGAAAGTCCTTATGTGTAATCAACCATGTCTATCCAAGAAGCAACTCTACCTGCCAAGCGAAAGGGGCCGCGCATTGCGCCCAAGAAATTAGTGGTCTCATTAGACCAGCACCATATGGAGGCTACTACGATCGCCTCAAAGGAAAAACGAACGAAAGGGAATGCGAAAAAAAATGAAGATGTTGATGTGTCTGCCTTGATTGCTTTACTGAATGATGCCGAGTCGGTCAAAGGCCAAGAGATGCGGGACGCATTTAAGGCACGCTTTGGCCTCACAATCATTGGCGCGACACGCCACAAAACGATACAGCAGGCAAAACAAAAACGAGGCGGCGGTCGTTCGATTCACTATGATTTCGTTCTTCAACTGGCAGATGGAACAGAGCGAACGGTGGAACACAAAGGCTCAAAAGAAAAAAATCCCATTGATCTGTCGTTGCCGCCATGGACGGGTGGCGTACAATTCTACAATGGCGGTATGGAGAAATATCGTCTCTCACAAAAATATGCCAGAGAGTGGTATCAACAGCTTATTGCGTCAGGAATTCTTAGTGAGCGGTATGGTCTTACTTCTCCCATCCCAACAGAGGAGGAATGGATTGCCAAGGATGCGAAGGTACAATCACTGGCAAAAACGCCATTCGGAAAAGAGTTGAAAAAAGTGTATCAAGAGCGCGACGGATGTGAGAAAAAGAGTTTGAAAGCAGAGCGTGATGAATTCGTACAAGGATTTGAATGGAGCGAGGAAGATGTAACACACTTGACAGAGGATGTCTTTCCGCTCATTCAATCCTCGTTTGCAGAGAAAGATGTCTGGCTTCAGATTGCTGGATCTGTAGAGAATGGAGACTTCAACTTTGCGTGGCGAGATCCGATTCGTATTCAGAAAGTAGAGCGTATTACCATTGAAAAAAAGAAAGATATCGAATTTACAGTGGAGTGTGATGATGGTGTAGTTGTTCACGGTATTCTGCGATGGGGTTATGGAGCGGGTTTTAGCAACATACGAATTGATTTGAAATAAGATTTACTCCTCATCTTCCTCCTCATCCTCCTCTTCCTTATCGGTACGTTGTGGTGTGTCTTTGTATATTATTTTTGGTAGAGACAAGACGACTTTCTCACACAGTCGCGGCGGGACCGCATTGCCGATTTGTGTGATGATGTCTTTTTCGGTTCCTTGCCACGGGTGGTCGATGGGGAATCCTTGGATTTGTGCCAGTTCCTTTACCGATAGGCAGCGCACCCAATACTTGTTTTGCGCTTGATTGTATAGTCCTACAAAGAGGCGTGGACAGACTCCATACGTACAGATAATCGTCTTCGAAGCCTTGTCTGGGTCCAGAATCTGCCCATGATAACCGCTCTTTCGAACACCAAACGAAATCAGGCCTCCTTCCACGACCAGTGACGAATCGTCGCCATCCTTCTCCTTCTCCTTCGTTGAACGATTTCGGATGCCACCCGCAAGACGTAGAAGGTTAGGGTGTGGAGTTCCCTTTGCTTCCGTTTCCGTCGTTGCGATCCAATAATGCGGCGATGCTTCCTGTGGAAGACCCTGTGGCGGAAATTCTACCGCGCCTTCCAGATGCGTTTCCAAAAAGGATCGGATATCATCGTGTTTTACGGAAGTGGGTTCTACCAAGTCGTCCCACGGCATATGCGGGTATCCCTTCTCTGCTTTCGTACCCACGATAATGAGTCGCTTGCGCTCTTGTGGGACACCTGCGTCAGTTGCTTTCAGGACACGATACGTAATATGATAGCCGATTCCTGCGAACAAGTCTCGAATGATATCAATTACAGGTCGAATCTCGCCCGTGGTCGGGTCTTTTCCGCTACGAGATAGCAGGCCCAATACATTTTCACCAATGATATACTGCGGTTGAATCAGACGCGCGACCCTTACAAATTGATGGACGAGTTCGTTTCGCGGATCGTCCATTTTCTTCTTGCCTCCATGTGAGAAGCCCTGGCAAGGAAAACCCGCAAAGAGAACGTTGATTTTATTCTGGTATCTTAAGAACACTTCATCAGGAATTTTGGTAATGTCAGTCGATTCGGTTTCTGGGTCAACGAGCAACGGGCAGTCAGGAAACGCTACCAAATGCGTCGCAATCGCAGGCTTTTTGAACTCTGAAAAGGCCCGCACATTATATTTCGCTCGTTTCATTCCCAACGAATCGCCGCCTGCGCCACTGAAGAGTGAAATGGAATATTTGGCAATACGTGGCCCCTTGTTAGACATGGATATCTTATTTTTATTGCGTATCAGAGTCAATTTTTACTATGAAAAAATTGAAATGTCCTATCGATTCATGCTCTAAAAAATTGAAAGCGTGCGATTATCGTTAAATAATCACCATGACCTATCAGACCCGTTACAAGATCGCACAAACGAAAATGGAAGAAGCCGCACAAACCCTTCTTGAGCTTTCCCAATCAGAGGACCTTCCGCCTTATGCTCCAACACTCCAGCGCAGCCTCTCACATGAGGACGAAGCCTATGCACGCACGATGGAGATTGCGCCGCGGACTCGTCATGGTGACACGATTCTGATGAACTTCTTCATCGATTCATACCAGCACGCCACCGTGAAGTACATGAAAAACGAAAACAACATCATGGTGATTCATACCATCAGCGCACCGCGCGATGAGATTAAGATTCCATGGACGTACGAGGTCACCGACTTTCCATTCTACTAAACTCTGTTCTGTATAAAAAATTGAAATACAACTATCTTATCTTTTTTTGTTACAACCATGGATTACAAGACCACGATCATCCAAGCTCTTGATGTTCTGCGCAAGCGGGATCTGGCGGACAAAAAACCCTTTAGTGCGCGCGCCTATCAAACCGTTATTACACAGCTGAAACAATTGAATACTCCTGTGACATCATTCGAGGATGTTGCCGCATTCAAAGGGATGGGAGAGAAAATCGAGAAGAAAATCAAAGAAATTCTAGAGACGGGTCATCTTCGCGCTGCCGATCGAGCCAAAGAGCTCTATCCCATCGACGCTCTGGATGCTTTTCAGAACATTTATGGCATCGGTCCCGCAAAGGCAACCGACCTGATCAAACAAGGGTTTCGAAGCATCGCTGAACTTCGGCAGGCCGTGCAACAGAATCCCAAGCTGTTGAATGACAAACAAACAGTTGGATTGAAATATTACGAACAATTACTGGAACGAATTCCTCGCGAGGAGATGCTACATCATCAAGACATTCTTCTTCGATGTTTACAGCCGTTTACCGCCGAAATCGTGGGCAGTTTTCGCAGAGGACTAGCTACCTCAGGAGACATTGATGTTCTCATTCGCGTACCATCAGGCATGACTCCCGCCGCATCCAAACAACATTTGGCACAATTCGTGGAAACATTGAAAAAAGCAAACTACATTGAAGAAGTATTAGCGATGGGAGAACACAAGTGTATGGCGATTTGCCGCCGTGACGGATCATCGGTGGCGCGGCGCTTGGATTTACTGATGACGCCTGAGGAGGAATATGCCTACTCTATTCTATACTTCACAGGATCAGATCGATTCAATGTGGCATTTCGACAACACGCACTGAATAAGGGGTATACACTGAATGAACACACGCTTGCTGCTAAGAATCCTGAGCTCGGCATGAAACCAGTTCCTCCCATGAATTCAGAACAAGACATTTTCCGCTTTCTGGGACTCCGATACGTCTCTCCTACTGCGCGCGTAGATGGACAGCAAATCGTTTCATCAAGGGGTCCAAAAATTGCTCCTACTCATATGTAAAGCTATAACACATAAAAAAGACAAGAATTAGGGGATGAGATATGTCGCATTCGATCTAGACCAAACATTAGCAGATGTGACATCCGTCCATCTTTTTTTACTATCATTAACGATTCGAACCTATCTAGAAGAGCACAAACCCTACATGGTTGCCTATTTCCCAAGCGAACTAGAGGAACAATTAAAACAAGCCTATCAACGATTCGTTCATCATATTGCGAAAGAAGAAAGGTCATCGCATCCACTGGGAATTATTCGTCCTGGAATGTTTGGAATCATGCGTCAGATCGATAAAATGAAATCAGCCATAAAAGGTGTGGTTATTTACAGTAATAATCGATACCTTCCCAGTCTTGTATTGGTACGGGACATCATTCATCATGTGATTGGAAATCCTATCATTAGTTCGTGTATTCACTGGCATCATCCCTGTAGAACATCTGATCATCAAACACAGCCTTCTATCACGAAATCATGGGGTACATTGAAAGCAGTATTGATTGATCAAGGCGCGCCACTTGATCTCTCGCCCAATCGTGTCCTTTTTTTCGATGATCAAGATCACACCAACCTCCAATCCTCTCTCCAGACCAATTATTATAAGGTTCCGATCTATAAAATACACGATTCATTTGATCGGATCTCTGCAATCTACATCAAGTCTCTGGAGGAGGCAAAGGTGAATATGTATTATATGTATTTATATCTCGCTGAAATCATGGAGGAAAAATCGACACCCGTTGATCCGTCTCGTTTTGTCTCAAGCGATCTGATCCGTTTGATTCATAAAGGTTCAGAACAAGCCTATCCGACGGAACGCACGTATGATCATGGGGTTCGACTGATGCGACATGCGATACAGGATATCATGATTCAAGAATATGCGATCCGTGGCGGAAAAAGACGCACTCATCGGAATCATAGACATACAATAAAGAAGCAATGAATAGAGGGATGGGTCGGTTTGTTATTTTGATATTACTTTTACTTCTATTGCTTTTTGTACGCTCGACACAATACAAAGAACATTTTGTTGATGATGTATGTGGAGATTACGATACATGTGTATCCTGTGCGAATAAATCACACTGTACATGGTGTTCGACCAGTAAGAAGTGTCTGACAAAGGCAGAAATTGTAAGGAATGATTCGCTGTGTAACCAGATGAATTTAGTATATACTCCATCGATGTGCCGTGCAGAGCCTTCTAAAAAATCGCCGAATCTAACTGTGTCCAATTCAGATATGGAGGGAAATCCATTATATCGCAATCAAATTGCCGATAAGACTGCTCCTCCGATGGTTTGTTTGAACGAAGATATGTCGTATTCTCCGGAGACAATCATGGCAAATGTTAGTGATTTACGTAACGAAGTGCGAAATCTGATGAATCGAACGTAATGTATGTCTCAGTGAACAATGTTCCATAGGAGATACATAGAATAATATGATTTATTCGGCGGGAGCATCGGCAACTGGCGAACCAGACTCGGCGGGAGCAGCCTCAGCTGGCGAAGCAGACTCGGCGGGAGCAGCCTCAGCTGGCGCAGCAGACTCGGCGGGAGCAGCCTCAGCTGGCGCAGACTCTGCAGGGGCATCCGCAACGGGAGCGGCCTCTGATGGAGCAACCACCCGTAATTCATCAGACGTATTCGGGTAGATCTTCTTCAACTCCGCATACATAAGCTCATAAATATTGCTATTAAGTTGCTCCTCCGTAAGGATAACACTAATCGACTTCAGATCAATAAATGACCTGCCCGCTTCGCGGGCAGCCTGATCCCAGAAGATGCGATAGTTAGCGCGCGCACTGTAACTGCGATCAGGCGATGGAAGAAAGGACTGATCGGGCATCGGAGCGAGCATACCTGGATAGTTCTGGACCAAATAGATGGTTTCGGTTGCAAATGAAATATAGGTACCCGCCTTCTGGACACCGTTGATGCATTCGTATACGTCGTTGTTGATGATACCCATTCTACTAAAAGAAGGAAGAAAAGTTTTAAGTTGTTATTAAAATATAAAAATTGAATTATGATGGATGTTTCAAAACAATCACCCCTCCTCATTCATGTCCATGTCACGCACTCATACACTTGATACCATCTCCGAGATTATCATGCCGAACGGTCATGTCGTGAAAAAGCTCGATTTCCTTGGCACTGTTCGCGTGTATGGGCAACACTACTTCAATGTCTGGCGACGATACAACAATGTCTATGAAATTGTCATCGAGGACTTTGCAGGTGATTTCCACTTTCACAAGGATTACACCATTCGTGAATCCATTCAAAAAGTACTATGTCTGTCAGATGAGCAGATTCATGGAGTGTATACCATTGACGCAATTTCTTTCAAACACCGTGCTGATGTATCAGAAGATGTCACTTCCATGCGCTGGACAGAAATTGAACATCGTTGGTACGCCCTCGACATGAATCTGGGTGGAATTCTTCACGACTTTCATCGGGTTTTAAGAAACGCACCTGTGGCGAATGATGATGAAAAGGAGGAAGTGCAACAGATACCAAGCATCGTAAGTAATCCCGTTACAGACCGCAGCATTCTCTTCTCGCCAGCAGCCACGCCGATTCGTCTAAACGACCGCTTCACCGAGCTTGATAACTTCACCTTGTTACGCAATGGAACCAAAATTAATAAGTCACGTCAATAAGATTACTTCCGCACAATACAATACAACATCGTCGGATTAATCAAATTGAACTCCAAATCGAAAAAATCCGCTTCACGCCACTTGCTCGGATATTCAAGCGATTTCTCTTCAAATAGCGAACTATAATCAAAGATGGAAATACCAGAATAATAACATGCCGAACGAAACTGACACTCCGCATTAAACCAATAATCATCTGCTGCAGGAGACCGAGGTAGACCATACATGGTACCTAGGGAGGGAATCATAAAAAATAAATTGCGTCGAATCACATACAAATTATTTTTTCGTATGGTAAGAATGTATCTGCCCTGTTTCAAATATTGATTGAGAGCCGTTTCATAAGGCATATCCGTCACACCGATCGGTGGGCGATCTGCGTCGTTCAATACATAGTCCGCAAAGATACGCGGTAGGTTTGGAATGGTGGTATCAGAGATCACTGTGGCCATAAAATATTGAAGAAGGCTTCGCTCCGTGACTTCAATATTAGATCGCGTCATCTCTTCCTTGATTCGTTGAACACGGGTAGCCACCTCCGCATCTGTCCAAGCCAGCCAGTGAAAATCGACCGGTTTAGCATAAATTGAATCCGTTCTCGCACGAACGAGATAATCATATTGAAATCCATTCGTTTGTTCGTATAGACATACCTTCATATGTGCCAGCTGTAATTGAAAATATTCAATCATCGAACCACTGTTGCGAAGATAATTTTTCCAGCCATTGTCCAATTGAATGTTTTGTAGAATCGTATCACGATGTGTGATCCACTCGGGATGTGCTGCCAATGAGAACCATTCAATCGATTTCATATGATGGCCCATTTGTTCGGTGAACCAGGTAGCCCATTCTTCATTGGGCTGCTGGGTATCGTTTTGAACACATATAAATACATCGACGTTGTCACGAAGAACGTTCTGTTTAAAATACCGAATGGTCTTTTTGACGGTACGAAGGGCACCTGTGAAAATAACGACGTTTCGCATTAGTTATCCACTGTCGTTGTGATTTAGGTTCCGAAATAAAATACATCAGGAAGACAGATGGAAACATATTTTGTTGGAACGAAGACTCGTCCTGAATATTTAATTGAAATTTTTCGCACACGAAAAACAGTACGGGTTTATCGACCCGATCGTGAAAGTAAGGGACTAGATGCTTATGAGAAATATATATTAGGCGAACTAGTCGCTGAAACCAAATATAAAGTGATCCATTTTTCAAAACCTCCTGTTCCCTACAAAACGTTAAAAGACGCACCTCCCATCATGTATGCTCCTCATGTTATGTTTGTTGTCAAGAAAGAGGGCATCGTGTTTGGTAAAGACATGAAGAAGATAAAATTAATTTGATGATGTCGCTGAATCTGTCGAACGAATACATGGTTACTTTGGATCATATGCGTTAGATGCGTCTCGCACGAATGACACATGTCATAAATATGGAACATAACATAAACACACCAGACACTACAATTACCATAATAATAAATTCAATCATCTTCTAATACAAACTCATAAATTTGATCCCATCCTTTCCGATCATATTGCCAAGGATGAGTTCGGACAAACGAAGTTTTGGCTGTGTCGAATACACCATTATTATTGCAATATGCGCGATGATAGGTGTGATCATCTACGCTACCTTGCAACACAATCCTCACGAAACACACACATCAATAACATCACAACCATCCCAGACAACAGAAACGTCAAAAGTATTAAATCGACCATCTTCTAATCCATCCATTGGAAATAAAATGGGCCATGTGAAGGGCGCTACGATGGGTTCTATATTAGGCGCTGCGATTGCGAAAAGCACTGTAAAACCATCACATCATTCAATACGTTATGTACCTATTCATCTACATAAGGGAATGCGATACGTGCCGATTCGACTGACACCTGAAGGGCAAGAGGCGGATTGATAAATTTGATGAATACAATGCTACATATGTTTGGTAGAACCATGTCATTCGAAGAACTTCTCCAACGCGCTAATTCTGAGCCGAACTATGAACAGTTACAAAAGGGGCTGCTGTATATTGTTCAAACCACACATGATCTATATTACATAGCACGATTCATCGAGCCTTTCCTTCTACATGTCGATAGTGGCAGTATGTATACATTCCATACGATGCTACAGAATGGAGCAAACTCTACCTATCTCTTTCCAGGGCTCATTCACAATGTGATTAATGATTGTCGTACAAATGATCGTCTTCTTCAATTGGTTCAGGTAATCGTAAAGAAATATTTGTAAATCGGATGTTATTTAATTGCCCGATCATACGTTGATAAAAAATTGATGATCTATTTTTTATTGAAAACATCACACATCCATAATGTCTTCCTCCATGAATGATAATGCCGTGAGCCACTGTGGTATGCTCAAAAATATGTTGAATCATGGATTCACTTCACGAAAATGTCTTTCTGAATTTGCGGATAATTCTCTTTCGGCCGACGCTAGCGTCATGCGTCTGACAATTTGTACAAAAACAAATACATTGTGCTTTTCCGATAATGCTGGGATAAAGAGAGATTTAGCAACTGCCTTTCGATTTCATGAGCGAAGTGCTGCATCAAAGAAACATGGACGATTTGGAATTGGTGCAAAATTCGCAATGATCTGCCTTACATCGTTGAAGAGCATTGTGCGTATCTTTACACGACCGAACAATGGAGACTCTCTTAAACAACTCACTCTGGATTATCCAAATGCAATTATGGTGGATAAACTTGTGATTAATCCTCATGGGATTGAGGCAGAATGCCTCAATATGTGGGAGAAATATGCGATTGATTCAAAAAGAAAAGGAACCGTCATTCACTTACCGAGTGATAAAAGTATTGTTCAAGAGATCGTATCCATGATTAAAGCAGATACAGTAGAAAATAATATCCTCTTTGATATCGGAACTACCTATTATACAGCCTTGTCGGACGATATCACTTATCAAATTAATATCGATGATACACCCTACCATGCGATGCCTATTGATCGACTCTGTTGGGATTCTATCAATGAAAATGATAAAATGACGGTCTTGTTTCGTGTATGTCATCATCCAGACGATTCTTCTGACATCCGCGCCTATTATGAAGATCCCTTTACTAAACAAGTTGGATATCGTCTCAAAATAAACCGTGGAGTAAAAGATAACTTTATCGTGGAAGAGTATCCAGAACATTTTGTATCATTGGGGCCAGTTAAAGAAGAAATAGCCTATTCATCTGACTGGGTAACAATGCTTGAGGATAAACTTCTCTATTGCGGCATTGCTGTTCCAGAAGGAAAAGGAAAAGGATCGATTTCGGAAAAATTAGGAGGAACTGAGATTAAGCGAAATGGTAGGGTGGCGAAAGTGCTTCCAGTCAAAAAGAAATCTAGTGGTGATTTTAGAGTCAGATCCACTCATCAAAATACAAAAGTGCGGATCTCATTCGATGCTGTACATAATGAACAAATCGTAGATGATAATTCCAAAACAATGGACGATGTATTTAATACACAGGTAGATAAATCAGATTTAGATGAAGATACTATCAACAAATCTCTATGGGCCGGTATTTGTCAAGTACGATTTGATTTTGAACAACTACTCTGTAAGAGAGCAGACCATCTACCTCCAAAATCTGCCAAAAAATCGCAGGAGAATACCGAATCAGATGAGAGTGATTCGGATGATACTGATTCAGAAGAACATATCTCATCTACCGTTACTGTTCCAGTAGCTGTGCCAAAGCCTATTATTGCTCCAAAGCCTGTTATTGCGCCAAAGCCTGTTATTGCGCCAAAGCCTGTTATTGCGCCAAACCCTGTAGCTGCGCCAAACCCTGTAGCTGCGCCAAACCCTGTTATTGCGCCAAACCCTGTAGCTGCGCCAAACCCTGTAGTTGCCGCAAAACCAGTGGCAGCTCCTATCCCCCCTTCAAATCCTGTTGTAGTACAAGTAGCTCTACCTCCTTCCTCAGAATCATCATTGCCTTCTCCTACTGCTCCATCACAAGTTGCATCCGTTACCCATATTCCTGCTCATATTCGAAACACGCCAAAATGTCATCGAGAGATTCTACAACAACTCAGTAGTATCTGTACAACATATGGTCCACGTCTTCCAGAGATATTGGAACGTGCTGACATCACTACTCGACCTAAATTGATAGAGTATCATAATGCACTAGTAGGTATCACTGAAATATTGAAAGAATACTCATCATGAACATTTCGTATTACTGTCTATTTTTTCATAGTCTAAACTACACCAGCCTCCTATCCATAGAATGTCGGACTCGGACGATGATATTGGGCCAGGTGGTAGTTACTATCGGTCCTATCGTTACATGATGTCGCCTGAGTTCACTACTTTTTTTGGGCTGGACCCACGATATCGGTTCAATACACGACATCTGGTACGTGTGGTCATAAACTACGCGAAATCGCATAATGGAATTGTGAATCATACACTTGTATACGACAAGCCGCTCTGGAGACTATTTGGATTGTCCGATAGCCAGCCCTTTAAGATAAGACATATCGATCGTCGCATTCAACCTCTTCGTAACCTCATTCATCCCTGTCCGATTTGTGAGAAACCTCGCCCCATTAATAATTACTGGACCAATCAAGTATGCGATGATTGTGATCCATCTACGCTTATCGAGACTAGAAGCATTGCTGATAGGGTGAATGGGAAAAAGCCTATGGAGGGACCACTGGTTATTGTTATACAAGGGATAACATGTAGACGCCGATATCATGGTTCCGTTCTCCAAGCCATTGCTTATTGTCCCATTTGTCAGGCCGAGGTAAATGAAGAGCGAAGTCTCGATGCTTTTTGTGTTCGATGTGCGCGCTCCGAAGAATTGGTGGATGCCAACGGAAACCGTGTTCGGTTCAAGCCATCCACCTATTATGATCAAGAGGACGGGTATGCCGTGTTTCACTATGAAAACGGAGAGATTGTGACACGGTTTCACATGGGCGAATTCCCTTGTTTCTTTCGAGGTGTACCGTGCGTGGCAGTCGACACGGGTTCAAATGATCCCATCATTGTCCGATTTCGAGAAAAGATAACGAAGGTATGGGACAATGTATGGCGGCCAGACTCTTTCCAACCATCCGAAGAATCCGTTCATCCACCTACCGATTCCGATTGGCTCAATGCATCCTATCCACGATGGAGCGCGTGGTCTGAAAAATTGACTACACCCGACCATCAATAATTAGATAGAACCATGCTCCGCCTTCTCTCCACGCTCCTTCTGCTCGCATCGACCTATGCTTATCGTCAAGATCTCGCAAAGCTTCCCAACGGAAATTCCTACGGACTAACGCTGGGTCATCCTGGTGGAGCAACCGGTCGCACCACTAACATCGCATCCTCCTTCTACGCAATGGGTCAAACATGGAACAAAGCATTCTGTCTTGCGGATGCGGATGGTGACGGTCAATCCAACGGATTGGAAATGGGTGATCCCTGCTGTAAGTGGTCGCCTGGACAGGTGCCTCAATTCACAACAGGTCTATCCGACCCTAACTCGGCTACATCCATGACAACGACACAGATGCCGCCTTGTATCATGGCGTACGCAACCGCCAATGCGAAACTACAATGTGCGGTATGTGTTCAAGCCCTTCAACTCGATATGGTGAAACCATCCGATAACGCTGCAGAGTTTAGTTTGACATCCGTGAAGTCATGTAAGGATGCGACACAGGATGACGACCAGAAAATTCTTTGTGTTGCGGCATTGATTAAGAACGCAGACCAATTGCTCATGGATCAAAAGAATGGCGTGACACCTACACAGTCCTGTATGAACCTGGGACTCATGTGTGCGCCTACTGCCTCTCCTACTGGAGTTCCTACAAAAGTGCCGACTACTTCTCCTACTGGAGCTCCAACTAAGACGCCTACCGCTTCTCCTACACCTACTGCTTCTCCTACTACTTCTCCTACCCCATTTCCAACCGCTCCGCCGCCACCTCTTAACCATGAAGTGATGGTCTGAAAAATTGACCACGTCTAACCATAAATAATTTAGTACACTCATGTTTCGCTTTCTCTCCATTCTACTTCTGCTCCAGTCAACCTATGCAGTAATGCCGCCTGCCAATTACACCTTTCAAACAATCAATGCTACCACTGAATCCATTATCGTGTTTCCAGTGGTCGTATCTCTTTCTGTAGCAGTAGCATTTACACTTATTCTATCCGCAGTACTATGTCGATATTACAATAAGCAAGTGAAAGCAAATGAACATGATTATCAAACTGTGTATAATATGTAGTACAAAAAATAAGATAGATATATTTTATTTTTTTACATATATTTTTGTTTGATAGGGTTCCAAAACTCGTCCCGTCCAGGCTTCTCTGTAATGATATAGACTGGCTCAATGCCAAAGAGCAGTTCACGGTCCAGTGTCTTGATATACTCAATGAGGACGACATTCAGTGATTCCTTCTTCTCGCGCGTCAGCGTGAGATACATCCAGCGCTTCCGTCCATTGATGCGCATCATACAATACGAGCGTTCCTGTGTCGGCTCGCCTATCAGGTCACATGTCAGCCATACAAAGACAGTTCCCACATAGGCTCGCGCCCGAATTTCCGCTTCTGTGTCCCATCGAGTAGTATTGGGATTCTTTGATGGAATGTTGAGACCCAGCGATGAAGGAATGCCTTTGCACTTCTCTTCGTCCTTGCGTCGTACCTCGGGAGAGTAGATGGCATTGACGTTATAGTATGGAAGACTGCCTTTATTCATAGCAATGCATTCGTTTCGATGAGTCTCTCTGGCGCGCATGTTCTCGCGCTCCTCCTTCTCCTCGTCTGTCAGTTTTTCAGTTGCATTCAGATGCGCAAGACGCTCTGCCCACATGTCCTTTGTTTTTTTTTCATTGATTTTCCACTGTAGCATCATCTCTTCAATATGTTTTTTCTGTTCTGCGCTGGTTGGAGGTGTGGGACGAGTCCACCATTCCAGCAGATTAATAGCGAGAATGGTAACGAAAACGATGAGGAAACTAAGAGCAAGCATGGATTGGAGTTGATTTCTTTTTTTGGTGGTGGAATATGTCAATTTTTTTATGCGTTTCGTTTGGCTTGGAATCGGGTGGGGTAACGATGCGGTGCTGTACGCTTCTTCGAATCATCCATAAGACAACACGCAACCATACCTACAATCAGAAATGAGGAAATAGCATAGAAGAGAAGGGGAGACATCTTTATTAACATGATATCGTCTTGTTTTTTTAGGTCATTTGAATCTGGCACGGCGGAACAAACTTTGAAATCCCCTTCACATACTTCACAATGCCCTTCTTGATCACCGCTGAATCACGCAAAATCGCCATGATGTTTGATCGGATCGTATCCGCCGACAATTTATGATGTGCCTGGAGCAACGTCACCAGTTCACGTACTTCGATCTGTTCTCCAGGAACACACACCTTCATGATCGATGTCACCCAGATCCGTTCCTTCTCTTCCCCTGATTCACGAAAGACTCCTTCAGGCATTACAAATGGTGCCGTGACTTCCGATACATTCCTTACCTTTTTCAAGATCCGATCAATGCGATCCTCACATTCATCGATCAGATCCGTTGTCCATCTTCCCATCTCCTCCAGATGCGCTCGATGGCGTTTCCAATCCGTTCGTCGTTTCGCCATCTCTTCCACCGCTCGCTCCAATTCACGAATGATCTCCACACGATCAAATCCATTATTCTCTTCACGATGATACTCCCACCAGATCCGAAACAGTCCCATCAACATCGAAAACACCTTGTGTTCATCCTCCCCACAGAACTCTTCGAAGCGATTGATATAGATCATCATCTTGTCCCCATCAAACTCACAAATCAACGGGCTTCCGCCATTCTTCCCATGAATATCCGTCGATTTACTGATCATCACACCAATGTTCGATTGCGCATTCTCCTTCAGATCGCGCAAGAACTTATCGACTTCTGCCTTGGGAACAAGGGATGTATAATTCTTAAGTTCCCACATCACCACATGTCCCTCAAGTTCCATGGCGAAATCCATCTCGTGTCCTGCGCCCAGGCCCGTGCTTCTCAATCCAAATCCATTCGAAAGACCATAGAATCGTTTTAGCTTCTCGCCAAACTGCTCTTCATAATCATTACCCTTGGTCTTCACATTGGCAGCGCGCTTTCCCATGTTGGACGATAGTTTAGCGATTTCTTCACTCTGCTTCACAATGCTATCCTGAAGTCTTGCATACGCCGCCTCCATTTTAACGAGCTGTTGCTCCTTCGATGCCACCACGCGCCCCATCAATTCTTCTGTACGCTTCACGGCTTCTTGAATGTCTTCCGCTCGAGACTCTTCTAGAACCTGTTTGCGCGATTCAAGCATCTCATAACGCGCCACAAGAACATCATGCTCCTTGCGCAGCAGACGAATACTCTCTTCATTCTCCTTAGAACAAGCGTCGCGTTCAGCGCGTGCCGCGCCTTTGATACGGTCGAGCATTTCTGCGCTGATCGCCGCCTTCTCTGATCCAAGCGAGGTAAGCTCTTCCGTCATCTTCCCAATGCGTTCTTGATAGGACGTCTGTATGCGTTGGATTTCGGCATCTTTTTCGTCTGTCAATCGACGCAGATCATCATTGGCACGGCGCGTCTTGACTGAGGTCTGAACCGTCGCGCCGAGTACAAGAGCTTCTTCGATTTCGGAGATGCTTCCCTTTGTATACACGGCAGGAAGTTCAAATTCCTGTCGTACATTCAGATTAATGGGCTTAGTAAAACGTTGTAGTCGGCCGTTCATCTTTATATAAAAAACGCGATGAGGGTTTAGGTGATGAACGACATCGATCGATTCAGACAGAACTTTTTCGACACCGTCATTGAAATCGAGAAGAAAAAGGAGAAAGAAGCACTCCATATCCAGTCAACATGCTTTCACAACTATACTATCATTGGGAACACGTACTCCAATAAGTATCAACATCGCACGTGTTCAAAATGCGGGCATGCCACTGTCAAGAGCATGAAAGTATGGAATGGGACAAAGGCATGTGTGATTAGTTGATTATGCGTATAGAATATGAATGAAATTTAGTATACGGTAAGTATAATGTTCGAGTGGTTTATTGATCTGTTCACATCGGTCATCACATGGGTTCTGGCACTATTCGGCATTGATTATTCGAAGATTTCAGAGAAGAAAGTGGACTTTGCGCCTGCGGTCGAGATCGTGCCTATTGCAGAAGCACCTGTTGCGTTCGAGGAGAACTTGCCGTAAATCTGCGTCTTTTAGCTATATTGAATAACATATAGCGTATCTTATTCAATATATTTATTTGCTGGATTTTCTAAGTGGCCTTTGGTTTTTTTTGCGGACTTTTTTCTAAGTGGCCAACGGCTTTTTTGCGAGCTTTTTCTTAAAAAGCTCAAAGAATAACAGACTTCTCGTGGCCCACGCGCAGACGAGTGTTCAACATAATGTCATATCCCGCATCCTCAATGTTCTTGCAGAATGCCACGTCTTCGCTGCACATATCCACCATCTCCAGACCGTCCTTGCCGCGGATACGCTGGAGTTCACGATTAAAATACGGGTACGAAAGGTCATCCAGAACATCCTTGCGGCACGCAAAGAAGCCCATGCCCGTATACGATACCTTCATGAAATCGGGCTCAGACAGCGGCTTAACCTCCTTCTTTGCCTCAGAAGCAGCCTTGCGCTCCTCCAGTTCATCAGCGAACTTCTTGACGGCCTCCTCTGTCTCCTTTGGCTCAAGAAACTGAAAGGTTCCATTCTTCGCAAAATAGTCCTTGTTCCAATCCTTCACCACCGCAAAATGCTTGTTATTGCTCATCATGTAATAACCAGAGACAACAGGATGAAGTTTGGTGCATTCAATCAATTCAATAAGCTGCGACGCAGAAAAGACGACATCCGAATCGATGCTAACAAAGATGTCATAGTTCTCGCCATTGAACGGCTTCTGGTTCTTGCCACGGCGAACATCGAGACCAAGTGTCTGCATGCGCGCAAACGAAACAAATGAACTCTTACCAGGGCTGACGATAATGTCATAACGGTTCGAGGAAATAAGGACATGAAGTGCCTGTGTCCAAGATAGAAGAAAGGACTGACTGAAATGATCGCCAGGAAGGCCAATGATCACGCGGGTCTTCTTTTGCTCTGTGGATGGGTCAATTACTTTATTCGACTCAGACATTTCTATTCGTTTGTCGAAACAAATCTTTAGGTTGATGAAATTAAAATTGAAACGCGCATATGACATGTTCAACATTACACTCCACCATGAATCGTCGACAGCAGAAGAAAGTGGTAGAAATTGGATCCATCTTTATCCATGATATTTCCATGCCCGTTTCTCAACGTGTCAAGAAATTACGTACCTTCATGAGAGATGTACGCATCGAGGCAGAAAAAATCAAGATGGCCCAGTTCAAATCATTGAACGGATTCGCAGCGGATGACGACAACGCTAAACGCGCACTCGTCGATCAACTTGTCTATCACCATTCGAAACGATATCCAAAAGACGACGATGAACGCAACGAATATATTTCATCACCCATGATGCAAATCGGATGGAGACCCTCCGCATAACATTCCACCTATCAATAGAGGCAATGAAGCGTCTCCTATATGGCTTGGCTAGCATATCCTACTCCTATGGATTTTGTCGAAGTTGGACATTACCCATGTGGAATACGGAACAAAAGAAAAACGACACTCCCTTTCGAGCGATTTTAGCATGTACAATGGGAGTAGTCTACGTGGCCCCTCCTTTTTGTTTCATGAAATACTATGAATTATGGCGTCGAATTCGCGATCAGAAACACGGGATTCCTCCAGATGGTGATCATTGGACCGAATGGGGATTTTACCATCCACGTGTGTGGTAGGCCTAAAAATGAATAGCGTGGATTCTCTTATATGAAGTATACGCTCAACAAACTCGTTCATCCATCTGAATATTGGAATGGTGCTAAACCATTGCCTGATGAAATCAATGTTATGAGCTACCATTCTCAGACGGCTGAATTTGAACTTCTTTCTATTCTCTGTACGCTCCACGGATGTCCTACTGCGTACGATTTGCTAACAGGCTCGGTATCCGATACTGAGAAGGACAGTGATATTAGTTCTATTATGACCGCCTTTCAGTCCTATCTTCATCCAAAAATGCCCCCTTCCAATTATACCGAATCCGATAAGCGCTTGAAATTATCCGTTACGAAAAAAGGGGCCATAGAGTAAAAATTGATTCGATTTTTTCTCGATAGAAAAATCACACCATGGCTGCTGAATCCGAACCGTTGAAGAACCAAGTCGTCGAACCTGAGGCGTGTGGTATCTGTTCTGATCGTTTCACGGCGATTATTCGCAAGAAAACCACTTGTAAATACTGTCACGCAAGCACCTGCTCAAAATGCGTCGAGCAATACCTGCTTACCCGTCACGAAGATGCTCATTGCCTTCATTGTCGTGTCAACTACAATGATGCAACCCTCCATGACATTTGTACGCGTACCTACCTTCAACAAACCTACTTTAAACATCGCCAAGAAGTTCTCATCAATCGTGAGCGTGCGAATCTGCCCCTCTTGCAAGAGCAAGCACGACGCGAGAGACGACAGCGTGATCGTTGGGTACAAGAAGGAATTATCAATAAACGCATTGCGGAGCTGAAACAGAAGCGCGATTTCATTCAATCCGAACACCATAAATTATACGTACTGACGTATGGCGCGCAGCGAGTTCAAGGAGACGCTCAAAAGGAACGACTCATTGCGCTTCAAGAATACATGGACCAGATGGAAGAATTACAAGTTCGAATTCGTGAGGAAAAGCGCCTCTTGTACGATATACGCTATGCGTATCTGGCAGGCGCGGGCGCGGCGGCCGATGACGATAAGAAAGAAGAAGAGAAAAAGAAGTTCGTTCGACGATGTACTCGAGACGGATGTCAGGGATTCCTCAGTACCGCGTGGAAGTGCGGCTTGTGCGAATGGCACAGTTGTTCAAAGTGCTTCGCAGTCAAAGGACAGGCACACGATGCTCCCCACGAGTGTAAGAAGGAAGATGTGGAGACCGCTGAGCTCATCAAGAAAGACTGTAAGCCGTGTCCGAAATGCGGCGAATTCATTGAGAAGTCGTCGGGTTGCGACCAAATGTTCTGCATTAGCTGTCAGACGCCCTTCTCATGGAACACTGGTAAAATTGTCACATCCGGTCCGATTCACAATCCTCACTACTACGAATGGATGCGCCGCACAGGTGGCGCCGTTCCACGTAATCCCGCCGATGTTCCTTGCGGTGGTTTCCCAGGCGCATGGGAACTCGTACGATTTCCGCGTGGCATGAAACGCAACATCGCCAACATCTTCTATGAGTTTCATCGCGTCTGTATGGAACTACAGGAGATGTCGACACGACAGTATCGCACCCATATCGACCAAGCCCCCCTGAATCAATTGAACGTCAAGTTCCTTCTTGGTGAGCTGGACGAAAAGAAATGGGGCCGTCTCTTAGCCGTTCATGAAAAGAAACGCAAGCGCGATGCTGAAATTCAAGAAGTGCTCGGTGCGTTTCGTATGGTTGCCGTGGAGCTCATTAATCGTGTTCAGCACTACCATGATGGCCTACGCCCCTTTAGCGAACTACCCATTCCCGCCGCGGAAAAATTCCTCATCAACCTTAATGTTCAAATTCAAGAACTCATTACCATGATTAACGATGCACTTCGCACGACGAGTATCACGCATTCCTATAGTGTTCCTTACATCAATATCGTATGGAACGAGAAGGAACAATTCAATTACTATCGTGCTCTCACTAAAAACTTTAAGGGGGAAGGGAAGAAGCCACGTGTAAAGAGTGAGAAAAAGGAGGCAAAGGCAAAAACAGAGGAATCAGACGACGATTCTGATTCCGACGATGAGTCCGTTGCTACCGAGAGTGTTGTAGAAATCATTCCACAGGATCCCTTCCGCAACGACCATATTCAGGATGAAAATGAACAAATTCAAGAAGCCATTGCCAACAGTCTTCGTACCGCATTTCATCGATAATACTAAAAATACCATTCTATCTTATCTTTTTATTGCCATTTCTAATTAGACATGCGTTACGGATACTGGTATGCGTTTTTTCTATTTATTATTCTTATCATCATCACGATTTATAACGAGAATCGTAGACAATTCCAATCTCTTCATAGATAGTATGTCATACGATGTCCTTATTGTTGGCGCAGGGATCGCGGGATTGCGTACGGGTATCAAGGTTCTTACCGCCTATCCCCATATGAAATGTATCATTCTTGAAAAATACAATTACAACGGTGGACGCGTCGTCACCTATCACAAGACTGTTCCTGGTGTAGGCAAAGTTCAGTGGGAAAACGGCGCAGGACGTATCTCAACGACTCATAAAAAGGTATTGGCACTATTAAAACAATATCATCTGACAACCTATCCCATATCAGGTGATGTCATGACGGCTGATATGCAGCCGAATCTTTTTTCTAATTTACATGACGTATACCTGAAACCTCTTAGAGGGTTGCCTTTGGATGTATTACAAACTCATACATTGGGACAAGTGTCTGATATGGTTCTTGGGTCCAAGAGAACCCGTGAATTCTATTCCCAGTTTCCTTATTTTTCCGAAGTTCATACCTTACGTGCCGATCAAGCACTCGATTCCTTTGATCATGAAATGGGTTCGATGTCTGGATTTGTAGGATGTAAAGAAGGAATGTCGGCCATCATCGATGGAATGGTGGGCGAATTTATAGGTCTGGGTGGAACGATCGAACATGGACAAGAAGTGATTTCGGTTTCCTCTTTGAAGGATCAATCAGTTGAGGTGATATCAAAACAACGCGATATGAAATATCGTCAAACCTACGTGGTGCCCATTTGTGTCATGGCGCTTCACAGCGAAGCCATGAAGCATATTCGCGGCGTGTCTCAATTACCTGTTCTAGACAAACTCGTGATGACCCCTCTCCTTCGTATGTACGCTGTATTTCCTGTTCAGAACGGGAAATCCTGGTTCTCAGGCATGTCCAAGATTGTCACTCCCGATCCCATTCGATTTATCATTCCGATTGATCACCGAACGATCATGATCTCCTATACTGATGGCAATGATGCTCGATATTGGATGCGAAAAGATCAGAAGAGTTTGGAGGGCGAGGTGATGTATCATATTCGATCACTCTTTCCTGATCTCGATATTCATGATCCGATCTTTTTTAAAACCCATCCTTGGACCTATGGATGTACCTATTGGAAACCTGGTCGGTACAATGTAATCGAAGAAAGTAATCGATCTCTTCATCCTGATCCGATCAACTTTGCTGGATTGTTTCTATGCGGTGAATCCTTTGCTTCTGTTCAATGCTGGATAGAATCCGCGATCGATCAGTCAGATCGCATGATCGAACATCCCATGTTTCGTAAAGCGCTTAAATCCATTGCGTGATCATATTGTAGAATGTGCGGTATCTTCGGTGTCGTGTCGCATCAGAAGACCGATCTAGTAAAATGGTTCCAAGATTGTTATGAGCTGACCCATCGCGGTCCCGATAATACCTATTTTGAAACCTATCAGAATGTCATTATCGGCTTTCATCGTCTTGCGATCATGGACGACACCTTTCACTCCAATCAGCCCTTCATTCTCGAAGATGAGCAGCGCACTGTCATTTTCATTTGTAACGGTGAGATTTATAACTTTAAGGATTTGATTGAGCACCACTCTCTTCCTTCCATCAAGAACGATTGTATGGTGATTCCTGAAGTATATATGAAACTGGCGCGCGCGGGACGAGAGCGTGACTTTCATTCCGTTATTAAGGATGAAGTGAAGGGCGAATACGCATTTGTTCTCTTTGAGTTCGACCGTCTCAAGAATCTGAGAAAGGTCATTGCGTGCCGTGACGAGATCGGTATTCGACCTCTCTATGTCAGTCAATCCGATGATATCCTTGTTTTCACTTCGGAACTCAAAGGCGCTCTTCATTATCCTGATGCGATGCTTGAGTTTCCGCCTGGTATGATGCATGTCTATCATATGAACGAGTTGGGCCGAACACGTTGTGAACATATATCTTGTCGCACACTGGGCAATGTCGTTCCTCGAGATATTGATCATTTGAAGTCTGTCCGCAATGCAGTTATGAATTCCGTTCGTCGGCGGCTGGCCGCCGATAAACCCATTGCGTGGCTCCTTTCAGGCGGCGTCGATTCCAGTCTTGTTGCTGCGCTGTCTGCAAAAATGCTAGGAAAACGTATTCGCACCTTCTGCTGTGGAATGAATGAGGGAACTGATTTGGTCCATGCACGCGCCGTCGCGAAACATATCGGCTCGAACCATACCGAGGTTTATTTTACGCCCGAAGAGGGTCTCGCCGCCATTGATGATGTGATTCGTACCATCGAGTCATGGGATACCACTACCGTTCGCGCGTCCGTCGGCCAATACCTCGTATCCAAATTTATCGGCACGCAGACCGATTGTAAGGTCGTGATGGTCGGCGAAGGCCCTGACGAAGTGTGCTCCTCCTATCTGTTTAACTGGTATGCGCCCAGCGGCTATGCGCTAGATACCGCCGCCAAAGAATACGTCAAGAACATTCATTATTACGATGTGAAGCGTGCGGATCGCTGTATTGCGCGATGGGGTCTGGAAGGCCGTGTGCCCCTTTTGGATCCAGAGTTCATCGAGTCTTATTGGAATATTCCCTCAAAACAACGTATGCCGACATACAAAGGGATGGAGAAGTGGTGGTTGCGCGAAGCATTTGCGGGAACGAATCTGCTCCCTGATTCAGTACTATGGCGCAAGAAAGAGGCTTTTTCTGATGGCGTATCAGGCCAGAAATCGTGGTTTCAGATCATCCAAGAGTGGGTAGATGATAAGGTGACAGATGAGGAGCTGGCATCAGCGGCAGAGACATATCCTTATTGTACCCCAAGTACCAAGGAGGCATATTACTATCGTAAGGTGTTCTGTCAGTGGTTTGGCGTGCATCGACAGGAAGTGATTCCAGGATACTGGCAGCCCAAATGGTCGGCGAATGGTGTCGAGGTGAAAGGATACATCGATCCGTCCGCACGTGTTCTAGATGTATATGAGTAATGGGAGGGCGAATCATATTGATATGAGATTCTTGTTGAATTTCATATCAATAAAAATAAAGACATTTACTTACGTGTTCGGTGATGTCGTTTCTTTCGGAGAGTGATTCGGCCACCAGATATTGGTTGACCAAATACAGAATTATTACGTAATCGTTTATGTGTTCGTGTATGTATTGCCTGCCTACGCATATTTGCCGCGGTCATACCTGTTGCTAGACTCCCTGTTGTTGGCCCTCCTTTTACTGGCCCGCCTGTTACTTGGCTTACTGGTATAGTGTATGTAAGTGTACGTGGACCAGTAACTGGAGCACCTTTTACTCGGCTGCGCGTATTATTACGATTCGGTTGTATTTCACTCTTTGGATAGTCTTCATATAATTCAGTCAACACCTTCATATTAATCGAATGATCTGGTGTATCCAATTCAATATCATATTGTGCGCGATAGACGTATAATGTATATAATGTTTCAAATAGGGTTTCATCTACACCGCCTCCTTTTTGTTGTCGACGTGTTGCGTTTCGGCGGCGACCGCCTTTTATATTTAAATTCCTTTTTTGATTTACATTTTCGTGTGAAGCAGCATATTCGGCTTTGTATTCATGTATATCATTGATTTCGTCTATGGCAGCAAGCATCTGTACATCAAATATATATTGAAAATCTATACCCTTATTGATAAGTCTATTATGATCATCTACTGAGTCATCTTGATCATCAAATAAAAATAAATGACCATGTTCATCTGTATATTCGGCTGATATATCGTTCATGTCCCCTGGACATGATCTAAAAAATTTTGGTTCATCATCTCTTCTTGGAAATTGTTTTTTTCCATCTTCGTCGAGTTTTAAACTATTATTACTGTTATATCTTTTGTAGGCCTCATTTTCTACCAAACCTTTGTCTCTTTCAACCGCTCGAGCAACAACTCGTTTTGCGCGGGCGATATCGTGGACCCATTTTAAATGTTTGTCTTGTTCTTGTTTTATTCTATACTTTATCATGTCCTCCTTATTTCCACCTCCCCTTACTGGAACTGGGTTTGGGTTTGTACCATATTTACTATTATGATTAGTTTTAGCAAACTGTAAAAATGTATTATTCTTTTTTACACTCCCTATTGTTGTATTATTTAAGGTGATGTTTTTATCCGATGTATACCATTTCGTTTGTAAAAATCTTATTTTATCCCTCCCAGTATATTTAAACATTGGAACAATGAGATATATCTTTTTAAGTTCCTGTGTTTTATTTATAATATCATCAATATTGCCTGGCATCAGACCTTTTTCATCATTCAAAAGTCTATTAATTTTTGTCATATCCCCATATAATCCTCTATAAAACACTTCTTGAAATGTCATTGGATTCGACCCGCCTACTTCGATACCAGTGTTATAGTTTTTGATAAGTGTACTTATATTAATAATAAATTCCTCATTTTCCGCCATAATAATATCAATTGTATTCCGATAATTCATTACTGCATTATCCATTGGCGTTCCTGGCTTGAAATGTAAAATAGAAAAAAAGGACCCCCCTAGTGATAAATCATTACGTTCGTTGTAATGGATACCAACATCGCGGTCATACACACCAGTATACACACATGGTATATCAAGTGTCATACAAAAACAGAATACTACTAAATCACATGTTATCATGATTGAATTTTTATTTTTTATATAATAATACATATAGTACAACATCACTTGAACTTTGTCACCCCATCCTTTCGCCACAATTAATTTTGTTTTATCTGCCGATGTAATAGACCCATTGCCTACTTTTGTATTAACTAATGTATTTTTTGATTCATTTCCTTTAAAATATACATTATTTTTATCGATGATATTACCCTTAGGATCTCTGGAGGCCGTAGCTGGGTCATGTTCTAATTTACATGTATTTGGATTTTCTCCACAACCCATACCACAATTAATATTTATTTCATAATGAAATGCATTTCCACTACTTTTTGTTACTAAGTCCTCTCTTCTCGATATCGCCCATAAAGATGATGGGCCAAATCCAAATGCATTCATAAAGCTTGGAGTGATATAAATTTTATAATTAGGTGGTGGCCATATTTTACCTGGTTTTGTTAATGGGTCAATATAGGATCCAAATGTAACTACTTCTTTGGCTTTACCGCCTGGTGCTTGAATAAACGATTCATATCCAAGTCCTGCTTCCCAAAATACATCTTCAACATTAATAAGATTCATTTTTGAATTTTTCTTTGTTTTCAACCACGTCGTGCGAAATATTCTACTTTTGTTTCGATTAAGTTGTCTATTCTCGTGAGGATGTAAGGCTGAGAATGATAAATTAATTCCTTCGTAAATGTCTAAGGCATCCAATTGATGTTTATTTGTACCATCTTTTAATGCGTCCAAATAGTTCCATGTTTTCTGGTCTTCAATTAAATTAAGTACGTTATTGTATGGATTACCCGAAAGATCATATAACGCACCTAGAGGACGTTTACTCAAAGCATCGATACCCGCAACGCCATTTATTACAACCTCATTACCAGCATTATAATCGAGCGTATACGTTTGGGTTGCGGCTGGTCCTAGTACTGGTGCTACTGCCGCCATCTATAACATCTCCATATAAAAATCGCCATCCTAAACATCTTTTCTGAAGAAGAGTAGGATGGCAAACACGATCATCGAAGATGATTGGTTTTCCTTGGATTTAGAGTCGAAACTAAATAAAAAAATAGACTCACTTCAAACATTAGTTCATCAGCAAAATGAATCGATTCAGCATTTATCGGCCGAAATTAAACAATTGAAAAAGGATTTAGATTCGACTCATCATCGTTCGCCTTGTGAACATTTATCTTCACAAAATGATCGAACTCACCAATTGCTAGAAGAACTCAAACTGATTAAACAAAGGGAACTGAACATGATGCTACGGGAAAAGATTCCCGTACCCTTCTTCTCTACCAAAAGTTCGTTCTCTCCACTGACCCCGCCCTCCATCAAGTCTCTCCCCAGTCCCCTATTTTCGTCACAAGCCGGTCGCCTCTCCATGAAACATTTGAATCTATAATAGATAGAAATGGACAAGCACGCTGTATTATCGTTCTTTCATTTGATTTTCGTTGTTCCGCTGTTTCTCTACATTGGATTTCAACGTTCCAGTGTTCCCCATTGGATTTATCTCGCCATCTTTACCATCGGAGCTGTGATCTTTGTCTATCACGGATTCAAACTCTTTCTACGGATTCAGTCACAGTCCGCCTATTCATGGGTGAATGCGATCCATGTTCTATTGGTAGCGCCCCTATTAATGTACATTGGATATCATCAAAAAGAGACCCCTCGCTCCGCCTATGAACTCTTACTGATGGCCGCGTTCGCGGCCGCTGGATATCACCTGTTTTCTCTCGTCCGTTATGTGGATACCTTTTCCGAAGACTCGTAGTAAGCGAATCTAAATAATAGTCGTGATCTATTGGTAAGATGTCGCATTACTATCTTGACGATGAATGTTACAAATGTCGATACTATACATGTTTTCTAACGGATAGTGCGCCATGGACCTGCGAGGTTTGTCATTTGGTCGAGGCTGGCTTTATTGATGAGAATGATCCATCTAATAATATCATATGGGGACGATATCAGCTAGAATGTGGTCATCAAGCTCATCTGCGTTGTTTGCGTAAATGGTGTAAAGAATCAGGGTGTGTCAGTTGCCCTCATTGTGGCCCAGTAGAAGAGGTCGAAACCAAGCAGTTTTGCGACAAATGTTATGTATTTGGTCATGCCAGCGCAACATGCCCTTTGTAGTGTTCCATTAGAATGGACTCCATCCGACAGATGATCGTGGAAGGGCTTCAGCCTGTCCTAGATGATGTTTACCAAACAAATCCAATAGACGCTGAAGATGCGCGACGATGTTTACCCTATATTACGTGTTTTTGCTGTTTGGATACAAAGCGATACATCGGCGATGACATGTATGATTCCTATCGGATTCGAAGTTGTTCCTGTAGCGGACTCATAGAAGATTTCGAGGCTACCGACGATTTGAACCATATGTATCAGAATCGCCCCTTACATTACATTGGCAGTAGTGGCACCTCTGCGATCAATACTGTATATGATGTGATTCGGATACTAGCCGAGATCTATCGAAGGGACTATCGGCAGCTTGAATAAAAATATGGTCTGTTTATTTAATATGTGCTTGTCATTTACTGGCTAATCTCTTGTAGTTTTTGGAATTTGATGTCCTTTTCGGTTTCGATGCAGTTTTTGCAGTGATAATAGAACGAGCAGCTGGATTGAAATTCCGTTGCACATTTTGTACACGAAATGCTCTTCGTTTCTTGATTGACCTTCATGAGGAGTTTCATCTCTTCCTGAAAGTGAACACGAAGGCAGTGAATCACACAATTTCCCTTTGTCAGTGCTCGGAATTCGCACGTATCAAACGGACAGGAAAACTTCTTGTTTTCTTCCGGATTTGCCTCGAGTTCAGGATGCTTCGAACGAATATGAAGATCTAGCGTCTGCTTCTGAAGGAAACCTTTTTTACACGCTTTACAAACATGGTTGAGTTCCTCCATATGTTTCTTCATGTGATAATGCATGGAATTCTGACGTGTTTTCACCACGTTACATTCAGGGCATACAAAGTGTCCATGCTCGTTCTTGATATAGGTCAATGTCATGGTTTCGGGTCGAGGTGCGTCTTTTTTACGGGCCAGCGCCATTTCAATTTTTATCTGTCGATAGATTCGACATCAGAGTTTAGGCTGGGTGCGTATTCATAAATAATCTCTCCGACAGATAGAACCATGTCACACATTCCCGCCGTTGGCTCCAAAGCTCAAGTTTTCCACGGAACCGCGAAGCACACACCAGGCGGCCTCACCAAGAAAGATCTCATGAAACACCACGGCCGCATCATTTCTCGCAAGAAGCATGCCGCTGGCAAGAAGGCCATCAAGCACCTCCGCGCGCTTGGCTTTATTGCGAAGAAGGGCACCTTCAAGCTGATGAGCAAGTCGATGGCCAAGGGTAAGGCGTCTCGTCGTCACACTCGCAAGCGCAGCACTCGCAAGCGCGGCGGCGCGGCGGGCTCCGTTTCTCCCTTTGCTGGTAACTCTGGTGAGAACAATATCCCAAAGTAAGGTAATGCTTTTTTCTTTCTATGATACGATAATAAATCTCATCCTATCATAGAAATGGCTCGTTTCAAAAGTCGTAAGCAGCACAAGCAACGATCTCGTTCGCGCAAAACCTACGGTGGCGCTTTTGATGATTTATTGCGTAACATCACCGGCATTGTCGGCAAGCGCAACCAGGTTGGAAGAAATGCAGCAGTTGCCTCTCAATTTGCAACAGAGGCACAGGCTCTTGCCAGTGCGGCTGTGAAGGATGCGGTCGAAGCATTAAAAGAAGCACAGACGAAGGAGCAAGAAGCAGCGACAGAAGCAGCTCGGATCGAGAATGAAGCAACTACACAAGCCGATGGTGCTGTTCAAAAAGCGCTCGCCGATGCTGCCGCCGCAAAGGCTGAGGCAGATAGGATTGCCGCTGAAGAAAGGGCTAAAGCGGAAGCGGAAGCTGCACGATTGAAACAAGAAGCACTGGACAGAAAAAATAAGCTCATCCAAGATGCACAATCTGCATTATCGTCTGCCCAAAAAGCGTCTCTCGCCGCCCTCGATAACTTACGGGCGGCTGCGAAGAAAGCCAATGATCAGTCGAATAAGGTGGCGTTAAATGCTCAAAGTGCAAAGAACAACTCATTTGAACTCGCGTTATCGAAAAATCCAAATCCAGTGAGCGGTGGTCGCCGCAAGCGCACTCATAAGCGTCGTGCCCACAAGACCCACAAGCGTTCTCATCGCAAGTAATCTTGTATCATAGCAGAATGAGACGACATACTCGTCGTAAAGGGACTTCTAAAGGGTCTTCCAAACGAACTTCCAAACGGACTTCCAAACGGACTTCTAAAGGGACTTCCAAACGCGTCGCTCGAAAACAATCCGGTGGAGAATGGGTTAATAGGAAACTAATGAACGATATCATCAAAAAACGATTCAATGCTTTCACCTTATCAGACATTTCTGCAAAGAAAGCAAAGGAATTCAAAGAACTAATTGAAAAAGAATCTTCCTAGATGGTACATAAACCATTGTATTCTCCTATTTTAATAAGTGAATACAATAGATGGGTACACGACGTAGAAAGCGTGTCATACGCAAAACTCGCAAGAAAAAAGGTGGTGTATGGACACCTAACCAATACAAATCTGTCAAACGACGACAGAATCTTCTCAGATATACTGCCAATTCGAAAGAAAAAGCGAACCAAGCTGTCGACGCAATTCGTAGCTATCTACAGGCGCAACAAAACAACTCAGATCATGATATTACTGCAGATGATGTAAAAGAAGTGATTAGACCAGATGCAAAGAGACAAAAAGGTACTTTTTCAGATTATTTGTATCATGTGAAAATAAGTTGGAATGGACTCATTGGCGCTAAAGTAAGAAATATGATGTCTCATAAAAAAGCTATCAATCGCTTACGTCATAATTCTAATCATGCGATGTCATTAGCAAATCGTGCTGCGATGCGTGTCCAACAGGCCGCACACATTGCTTCCATCGGCCGTCTTTCCAATTCATCGCATGCATCCGTCGCAGCCGAATTAGAAGCATGGAACAAATCACCCGATCCAGTTAATAAGGTTGAGCCTCCTAACATGGTTAAGATGAAAGCAGAAGAAATCCGTAGTATATACGAGCTAAAAGAAAAAGTCTTACATCAAATCTTAGATCAGATGAAACGACTCGATCAAATTGTCCCATTATATGATTTTTATGAATATCAACATCCTGTTGATAAAAAAAGGGAAGATATCATAAAAATTATAGAAGATGCGCGTAGTATGATTTTACTGAAAATACCCGAATTAAAGAATGTGACGTATAATAAAGATCATATCATTCCAGATATCATAGAAGATGTATATGATTTATTAGTAGAGACACTTGAAGAATATATACTAGAGATAAACAACGTAAAATCATTAACGACATTAGAGGTCCTACAGATTCAATTAAAGATTTACAATCTTAAAGCCGAACAAATGTTACTCGCTCAAAAACATTTTAAAATTCTTCGTGAAATGAGTGATGCGATACGTGTACAAATGTCGAGAAGACCCCGTATTGATATGACATTATATCGTAAAATTTTGGAAAAAATAAAAGAAATAGAACAAAAAATAGAAATAGAACAAAATAGACTTCAAAGAAGATAGAAAGACTCTAGATATGGCCACTCGTCGTTAATTTCGCATCTGCCCCGCGATCACAGTAAGGACCTCTGCCATTTCATTCGGTGTAAGACGATCCGCTGCCTGAATCGAAACCGGATCATACCAGCAGACACTGCCCCCCTGCGATTCCTCATCCACTTTCGACCATACCAGTCCCGCTTGCGCCACGCGCAGCTCTTGAAGAATCTCCCTGTGTTCTTTCGTAGAATACGACGCACGATACAGACTCTGTAACAATTTGAATACATAGTCTGCATACGAATTCGAAACATCCTCCATCGGTGTAAAAAAGATTGCATCATACGAACGTACATGTAATACCATCGCGGATGTGATATTCACAAACGTCGTTTGGCGTGTTATCTTTGGCCACAGTCCGTCCGGAATCACAATGTCTTCCGAAACAACTAATAGCGGTTTCGGAGCATATGTGATATACGTTAGGAGCAATGTCCAATCCACGGATTCTTTCATCTGGAATACGGTGTCATATGCCATCGGAAGATATTTACTGATTCCAAATGGTGTATTCGAGAGGAGAATCCGTTTTTTGAAAGGCTCCCTTAGCTTCTGTATCGATTCCATGATGGGCGGATATTGTTTTGGAAAGGGACCCTGGCAGAGAATCCGACATCCGTGTAGATTCGTATTGAAGGCATCTAACTTGATGGTCTCCATCTTATCTATCAGTGGATGCTTCTTATCATGATTTCAACGCATAACAAAACAAAACCTATAATAGAATGAACGTCTATTTCAAAACAGCTGCTGTCTTGCTTTTTGTAGACATCCTATGGCTCAGTACAGGCGGCATTTACGCCCGTGCTATGGTCGAACGTATTCAGGGTGAAGCGGTTTCCTTTCGTTATGTCGGTGCGATCATTGTCTACGCCGCATTAGCATACTTGCTCTTAGAAACATCATCGTATCAACAGGCATTTTTCCGTGGAATGGCAATCTACGCTATCTATGATTTTACCAATTATGCTTTATTCGAAAAGTATGATTGGAAATTTGCCATTGCGGATACATTATGGGGCGGTGTCTTGTTTGTATGTGCGCGGTATTTGTTGAAGAATGTGTTTTAGACACATTCTGTACCTCTGGTTGAAGAATGTGTTTTAATGTACTCCATTGATATATTTCATAAGAATTGTCAACTCATCGCGCTTTCCAATAAAATTCCCTTCCACCGGTAAAATGTCAACACGACGTACCCCTTGATATTCTCGCAATTCATCTAAACACTTCCTCACACCGCCATAGTATTTCTGTAGTATTTCTACATCTAGATACCAAAAAACGACAGCATCTTTACCTTCTTCTCGTATTTCATTCGAAGAAATCAAATGGGCTTTTGACGATGTTAAAAACATCCCATTTGGACAACTAAAAAATAATTGTCGTGTTTTTTTCGTGTGATAACTTTCCGTATTCTCAAATTCGATACGGATATACATACTACTTCGTGTGTGTTATAATCTTTAGGCGTTTTTATGAATAGCATCGAATACGCTGATGCGGCTCATTGAGCAGAAACTTCAGGATATGAACCACTACCAGAACGGTAAAGATGAATTGGATGAGTGGCGGGATACACTTCGTTTGTGTGCGCTGTTCTGACTCTGGAGTACGCTCCGCATTCCATCGACGTAGTTGGCGGACGGTGCGAGGCGACTCGCTCTCCGACTCTGATGGAACATAATCCGAGTCAGAATCGTTATCTGACTCCGACGACTCCTCAGACTCGCTTTCATCATACGTATGTTCCTCCTCTGAAGCAGATTCATCTACTACATTCTCATCATGCGCCAGGAGAACCTTCAATGCCGCTTCGCATCGAGGGCATGATGGGCGTTTAAATACAGCGATCATCAACTCTTCGTCCTCTTCTGATTCCGATACCAAGTCAGGCATGTCATCCTCTGATTCGGATACCAAGTCAGGCATCTCACTGTCAGAATCAGAATCAACTAGTTCAGGCATATCGCTATCAGTATCTCCCAATTCAGGCATGTCCTCGTCTGATTCCAATTCGACATCTACCTTTATGTTGTTCTCTTTATTAACGATGTTTGAAATGTCTGTCATCAGCTTGTCCAAGTACTCATTCACGCTTTCCGATAGATTCTCTTGGACCTGTGGCTCTTCCGCCTTTGGTTGCTCTTGGACCTTTGGTTGCTCTTGGACCTGTGGCTCTTCCGCCTTTGGTTGCTCTTGGACCTTTGGTTGCTCTTCCGACTCCACATCGCTCCATGAATAACTGGGCTCCGCCAATGGTGATGCATTTAGGTTACCGCGCGACACTACCTTGCGAACAGATGCCTCGTAAATATCCATTTCCGTAATGACTTGGACTTCGCTTGGGGTAGTAGGATTCATGACTATCGTAAATAGTTGATGTAAGTTTAAGTCCTAAAAATTGATGTAGACCACATCAATTTTTAAGAATTACACATGAATATCGTCAAAACGGGAAATACGGTTCAACAGGAGGGGCGAGTACACAAAGTGCTTCGCAAGGGATACGTCCTTCATGCAGGAACCCATTGTAATGACGGTCGACCCATTACCGAATCCGCACGATATCAAGAAGCAGTTCGTCTTGGTATTCCCATCGTGCTTGAATCATCCAAAGAAGAGCGAAAAGGAGGTCGCGATGACCTATGGGTGGATCGATACGCACCCAAGACCCTCACGGATGTGATTGGTCACAAAGAGTCTATCGCCCAACTCACTCAATGGCTCAAGGCATGGCCTGCTAGTAGCCGAGGCGCACTGATTAGCGGACCTCCTGGTATCGGAAAAAGCACCATGGCGCATTTGATTGCGAAAGCTGCCGGTTATACCATTACCGAATACAACGCATCCGACACACGTTCCATCTCCATGTTACGCGGAATGTTCGGACTAGGAATGAAACGATTACAAAAAGAAGTGGTCATTATGGATGAAGTTGACGGGTTCAGCGCCCAGGATCGCGGCGGTGTAGGCGAACTCGCTGATTTGATTCGAAAATCGAACTGTCCCATCATCTGTATCGCCAATCAGTTGCCTCCCAAGCTCGCGCCTCTTCAAAAAGCGTGTCTGGTGGTGAAGTGTAGTCGTCCCGTTAAATCCACCATCGCCACCGCCATGCTTGGACTTTGTAAGAAAGAAGGCGTGACCATCTCGAAAGCGGAGCTGGAAACACTATGCGAAACTGGCGGAAATGACATTCGTTCCATTGTGAATCAGCTTCAGTTTAGTAGTGGAGGCACTCGCGCACACTCCGTAAACCCATACCCCTCAACCTATATATCTCAAGGTGGAGATGCCAAAATATCGCAAAAAGATGCCACTCTTCGTCTGGATCTCTTCTCCGCCACCCAGAAACTAATGAGTAATAAGCGCATCTCCTTGCACGAAGCTGACGATTTCGTCTACGTAGATTATGGAATGGTCCCCCTCATGGTTCAAGAAGCATACTTAGCTGCGTCTCGGTCACTTGATGAAGCCGTCTCCGCCTCCGAACAGATTTCCTTTGGAGACATGATGAGTACGCGTCAGTGGAAAACACAAGATTGGTCCCTTTTGCCTCACGTCGTTCATTCTACCGTGGCGACTAGTCGAAAAGTGACAGGACCCTGTCCCTTCCAGATTTTCCCGCAATTGCTCGGCAAAAATTCAAAGAAAATGAAACATCGGCGCTGGATGGAAGATGTCGCCCGCTCGCGTAGTCGTTCCGCTTCCTCCATGCGTCTCGATGAAGCCGAAAGTCTTCGCACGATTCTCCTTCGTCCTCTTTCTTCTCTCAAAGGGGAGAAAGGAGACTTGCCTACAATTCAACAACTGATTCAGCGATTAGATACCATTCGGCTGTCACGAGACCAGTTACTGGAAAATGTATGTGAGACTGTATTTGGAGACATTGATGTTCCCACCAAAGTAAAAACGATGTTTACCAAAGAATACAATAAGGGGCATTCTATGGTGAAGAAAGTGGCTAAAACTGCGGATGACGAACAAGAAGAGGAAGAGGAAGAGGAAGAGGAAGAAGATGATATCACGGATATATATATTTAGTTATCTTACTCTCATAATAAGATTCTGATTTATATTCTTTCAAATATTCTGATATTGTTTTACCAGCTTCATATTCTTTATATATTCTAATATTGTAATACGATGTAGGGCTATCATAAATCACAATATTTACATAATTATTTCCAATGAAAGAATGAGGAATAGGACTTGATAATGGAGAATAAAAACGATTAAAATACAGCTGATAGGTCTTATCAGAACGTCTCGGAAAATCAAGAATTCGTAAACGAAAAGGAGTGAATATTTCTATTGGAAAACGACTTGTTTTATTACAAAGAGTTAAATATGCAACACGTTCTTTATATGTTAAAAAATATTTTATATGATGTAATAAATCTAATGGTATATCTACAATTATATTCATATAACTACTATATATTACTTTAAATAAACGGGTCATGGCTCCATTGTAATAACGCCTGTCGGCTCACAATACGACACGACAAATCTCCTTTTTTACAATTTGCCTTAATCTGTCCCGCGTGTCTTACAAACGCTTTCCACCGCTTAATTTGTACGAGATCCATTTCTGGCTCTCTTCGTCCCATCCAATAACGACAGTACCATTGAAACCATCCTCTAATATCATTATTGACGTGCGGATCCGATAACATAGGGTATTGTTTTGCGACACTGCGTTCGCGATTCGGGACCCAGCCATTATCTTCCCATACGTCCAGATTCTGACGTGATTTGACTCGAAATTGATTAATAGACGGGGTAGCACCTTCAGGACATAACTTCCCTTTTTTGATGGCAGGAAGATACCATTCTTTTGGGAATTCAAGAACACAATCGTTCATGTATTTTCCTTCAAAAGCACCCATCTCCAGTATTTCCGCTGGCGTATAGACCGGCTTGAACTCGGGATGAAAATTCTTTCCAGGATTCTCTTCCAAGACATACGTGTATTCTTTTTGCATCTTATCATATACCGTAATCTTGGTGCCTTTCTTGTATTCTTTTATCGAATTGCCTTTTGATTCGAGGATCTTCAGCATATCATCCGTCGTTTTGATAGAAAGTACTCGCTTGTCTTTGAAGCGCATCTATCTAGATGTTCATAAAAATTGATTTGTCATAGACACAATTAGAAGTCATACACTTCATACCACTTCATATCATGCAGCGTTACACTCCTCCCAAGCCCGCTCCACTTCCTGCTGATTACGATGAGTTTTATGCCACCCTCACTGCAGAAGAGAAAGAGCTTGACGCTCTAGCAAAAGAATGGCTCGGTTCCTCCTATTTCATTCAATGGACTCATATGTATACCAAATGGTCGAAGCAAAAAGCAGCAGCAAATAAAAAGTAATCATTTCCCATTCCTTTATTTATTTTTTAGATCGATGATCGGCACATCGTTATGTAAAATCAGGGATTCGGGCGGATAGAGGACAAGAATCTGGTAGACGGCCACTAGGATCGCATTCGTGATCGGATCTTCGATCAGATCGACATTCATGGATCGTCTTCTGGAATCCACATACTGATCCACATCGGGATACCGAACGATCTCTGAGAATTCATCTCTCCATTTCTTCATAAAGATCGATCCTTTGTTACATGCAATAAAATTCTGCTTGATCGGATCGGTTATTGCACACTCTCCATATCTCGGAAATACCCACTGATCGATCGGATGTTTCAATTCGATCCATGGATCGATCCAGATTCCACCCCGTTCCGCCAAGATCCATACTTTGATCAGATCTGGTAAGTAATCTGGATTCAGTCCAGGATGTGTTCTAATCTCTTCAGGGATCGTAACATACCCTTGATACGTTTTCTTTGTTAAGATCGTGATCTCATACTGTGGATTATGGGTACGCCATGATTGAATACATTCTTTTGCGTTATCTGAAAGGCGTTTCTCAGGAGCCAAATGATCAGGCTCTTCCCAATATGTCCAGATCGTTTTTGGTGCTTGATTGTATTGTGGTTTTGGATAAAACCATATACCGTAGCCGATCAGAATGAGGATTGTTATCACCATGATGAACTCATTCATCCCTACTTTGTATTTTCATATATGTGGAATATTTGAAAATAAAAATTGAATTAAATACGGGCCTATGGATAAGATACCCATGCTTCCTCTCGTTTCACGCCCTGTAGTTCGCCCACGTAGCACGCTGCCACCGCTTCCTCGCTCCCTTCTTCAACTCATTATCAAACGTGCGAATATGGTAGAACCTGTTGTGACAACTGTTTCTGACGCAACGACTGCTTAATTTTCAAAAAAAAATAAAATTATATTTTTATTACCTATCTAAAGTCACGATGTATAATTCATATAGACATGACTACTAAAATTATGATGGCAGATGGCGTTGGCTTTGTAGAGCTTCTTGAGACCTTCGGTGATGATTTGACGGTCGTAAATGCAGCACGCGTCTCCTTTGATAAAGTATCCACCGAACTGTCCGAGGCCGACAAGAAACTCATTAACTACTTGGCCAAGCACGATCATATTTCGCCTTTCTTCCATCCCCAAGTGCGATTTCGTCTGAAGATGCCGATCTTTGTGGCGAGAGAGTGGTTTCGACACACAATTGGGTTTGCTCGCAATGAAGTGAGTCGTCGTTATGTAGATACTCCGCCCGAATGCTGGATCCCTTCTGCGCTTGATGCCCGCGCTCGTGACCCAAAAGTCAAACAGGGTTCCAAGTCTACACCCGTCGAAGATGCTGAAGAAGTCCATCAGATCTTGAAAAATCAGATACAAGGCGCCATGGCAACATATCAGGATCTTCTTTCACGTGGCGTCGCTCCAGAAGTGGCTCGTGCCGTTCTTCCGCAGAGCATGTACACTGAATTTGTAGAAACCGCCTCACTCGCTGCGGTGGCTCGTCTATGTCATCTGCGTCTCGGCGCCGATGCACAAAAAGAGATTCGCGATTATGCTGGATTTGTCAATCAGTGTCTAGAGTCTGCTTTTCCTGTTTCCTGGAAGGCTCTTCAGCAGACATTTTAAACGCCACTAAAAATTGAAGAAACACTATATAATAAATAAAAGTATACCATGGCGCGCAATTACAGTGATATGACAATCGGGCAAATCCTACAACTTCTTCACCATAAAGAAACAATATATGCTGCTATTGAATCCTATTATCAATCATTGCCAGACGATGATAAAGAGTGGGTCGACTCCAACTGGTCCTCCATCCAATCGGCCTTAGTCGATAAAATGGCGGAAATGGTCGAGAATCGAGAATACGAAGATGATGAAGACAAAGACGACGAATAACCTAAACCGATTTGCGAATAGAATAAGTAACATGCTCTCCGCCGCCTACGAAGTCGCAAAAATCGAAAGTAAAAAGCACGATCACACGGCGCGGCTCGACGTGTATCGCAATGTGCTCGAACCCTATTTTTATTCTCATTTAACTGAACACTATGGTAAAATGCTTCAAGAACACTGGGAATCCTATCGTCCACCCCTTACATCTGAACACGCATTTGTGATTGTTGAACGTCGCGCTCACCCTAATTTCCGTTTTATCCTACAAAACATGGCATGGGCTGCGCCCCATATGGCCGTTTATCTCTTCTGTTCCGACGAGAACCTTGCCTTTATCGAGGCGATTCTCGGCGATAAAATCAATTCTTTTCACATCATCGAGGCATTTCAGGGAAATGTCTCTCGTGAAGAGGGAAAAATTGGATACAATGATGTCATGACCGACTATCGTTTCTACGAGTCCATTTCCTCCAGTTACATCCTCACCATTCAAATGGACAACATCATTCGTCGAAAGATTCCCGCTTCGATGTTTGTCGGTGATTATTGGGGAAATCCATGGGCATGGCGCACCCACGCCGCCGGTGGTGGTGGAGCTACTGTGCGCCGTGTCGCGGCCATGATCGAACTCTGTAAGAAACATCGTCCCGATCCAACCATTGATGTACCACCATTGGAGGATGCCTGGATCGCCGAACGCACAGACTCTTTTCCTGATTTTGAGTTTCGCCGTGCGCATTTAATGGAAAGTATTCCTGCCAACGATCCTGTGATTCTCCATCAATTCTGGACATTTACCGATGCGTATATTGTCACGCCTAGAGACAACGTCGTCAAGTATTGGACCCATTTATTGACACTTGTTCCATAATTACTTTTTCATATGCTGATACACCAAAAAAGCAATGAGCGCTACGCATACCACTTGACTGGCTTGCGCAACTCTCCATTCACGATGCGAAACCATTCGATGAGAATCTGTGAAATCAGTGGGAACATTACAGAGCGCACACCCTTTTTCCAATTGAATATCCGTTTTGGCACCCTGGTGTTGATGTAACACGAGTTTTGTACTACCCACCAGTCGCATATCCGTTAAATACGCATGAATCGATGTCCACATGTCAATATGACAGTGAATCGGATAAGCATTCTTTAACAGCTGTTTCGCAGCTCGCAAGGTAAGAATATATCCGTGAAACAGTACAAAAGATCCGACTCTGATCACACCTGATTCCGCTGGTTCGTTTGGGATCCTTGTTTTATCCTCCCATACTCCTCCTAAGAGCCATATGTCCCACTGAGTGGGATTCTTGAGAATATTTGAGTCCTTGATGATCTTATTGGCTCTTTCTTTGAAATTAGATGGGACTAAGGCATCATCCTCAAATACAAGGCACATTTCCTGGTTATGATCCACCATCCACTGCCATACTGCAATATGCGATAAGGCGCATCCCACACCACCAATGCTATCCAGTTCTTCATGTGATCGGCGCGTTTTTGTTTTGATGTTCCGTTTCGTCAATGTAGTGATCCGATCATCCGTATCGAGATCAATTGTTTTTCCATCCACGCCCAGAAATCGTTTCACGGATGGCAGTCCGGGCTGATCCTGGAATCGCTGCCACCGATCGGCACGACGCTCCAGTGTAATACATACTGCTGGGATCGAATCAATGGACCACGACATCCCTCTTCTAAAGATCGAGAAACTCTCTCTTTATCAGAACATGATCCGCGTCTTGCGTGATACCGATTACATGGTTATCAAAACTCTTTTCTTTCTTGTTTTTCATATCTCTGAAGAATCATACTTCAAAGAAGCGTGGCGAAATCGAACAGTTGATCGTTCCTTCGGATTATGGAAAGAAGGATGCGTGATCGGTTTAGCGATCGTACGTGACACGAAACTTGAATACATTTGTATCGATCCTTCTCAACAGGGTAGCGGATGGGGTTCTTTTCTGCTTCGGTATGTTTTATCAGTTTGCCCCACAATCTACTTGAATCCAGCGGATGATCCTATACTGTGTAGATGGTATGAACGTCATGGATTCACATTATCCAATGAGGAGGAGTGTTCTTCTTCTACTCATCGATGCTATGTCCGTCATGGTTATCCTACACGAAGCAAGACAGCTCGTAAAAATTGATTGTTTTTGATGTGTGGAACGGATAGATATCCATCATGGGCCATCTTTCTCTTATCGTTGGCTGTATGTTCGCGCAAAAGACCACCGAGTTGTTGCGTCGAGTTCGCCGTTATCAGTCTATCGGTTATAAGGTTTTGGTTGCAAATTATGTGGCAGATACTCGATATGGAAAGGATCGCATCGCATCTCACGATAAAGAGTTTGAAAAGGCTGTCTGTGTGGATCGATTGGCATCTCTCGAAGAGATGGTCCGATCCGGTACCTATCAGGTTCTTGCCATCGATGAGGGTCAATTCTTCAGCGATTTATTTGAGAAAATTACCACATGGGCAGACGAATTGCCCATCCATATCGTCGTCTCAGGACTTGACGGAACATCCGATCGCAAACCATTCGGCGATATGTTGCGTCTTATTCCCCATGCCGAAGAAGTCGAGCGTCTTAGTGCATTCTGTGCCGTGTGCCGTGACGGAACAGTTGCTGTATATTCACAATGTGTTGTCGCGGAAAAAATAGGAGATGTCCTGGTCGGTGCTGCCGATTCTTATCGCCCCGTTTGCCGCAAACATTATTTATCATCCAAGTAGAATGCCTCGCATCTATGACTCTTCTCAGCTTACCAAACGCCGTGGTCAATTAGCCATTGCGGGTGGTTTTTTACGTAGCGCAGGTACGGCTGCACCCAACAATTTCACATGGCAATCGCGTTCGCCTCATGGAATCTCTGATAGTTCCATCATCAACGAAGTCAAATCGGGAGGTATGACGCAATATACTCGTTATCCAAACTGTATTGCGGTAAGCTTAGGATGCCCGTGTGATCCTGCCATTACTGAGTCGCTTGTTACACCACCTTACATCCCCACTCTTCCTGGCGCGGTCTCTGGTATCACCTATACGGTTGGTTCGATCATCGTATCGTGGATTGCGCCCACGGTGGGTGATGGCCCATTTACCTACACCGTGACACCCTTTTTGAACGGTGTTGCACAGGAGTCGGTTACCACTTCTGAGACTTCCTATCGTTTTACAGGGCTTCAGGAAGGGCAACCCTACACCTTTACAATTGGTGCGTCCAATGTAGCAGGACAGGGACCTATCGTGAATACTCCTTACTTTTTGGCCCCACCAGATGCGCTGTCGATTGCCATGTCGGGCAGTTCTGTTCCGATTAATCCCGACCCATGCTTGGCCTATATCATGAATGCGGGTCTCGACAATGTATTACAGTATATTGCGTCTGCGAATCTAGGTCCAACCAGAGGTTCACGCATCATGTATCTCTTTGTCGCATCTGTCACACAGGCGTGGAACTGGGTGACTGTGGATACGAATGTTCAAGGTATTCATGACAACTGGAACTGGACGCTTTCCAAGGCATCCGCACCACTTTCCGCAAATGATTGTATCATTTGGATTGCAAGTGTCATTGATTTTCTTGCGTCACAACTTCATGCTGTCCCTTCCATTTACAACTGTCCTCCTGATGTAGTTGCTCGGGTGAAATCGGCGGGCCAATGGGATAATTGGACGGCTCGATGGAGTACGTGGTACATGAATCGCTTAGCAGACGGATCTTCTAGCGCTGGCACAGCACAGCCCACCAGCTCTGCCAACTGGAATCAGACTATTGTCGTGGACGGTGTGACTGTCAGTCCAATTAGCGGATTCCCCCAACCTCGGGAGTGGACTCGTCTTACTGTAAATGGAAATCTACAGAAGTATTTGACATATTCGTGGAATGCGGTTGCCTCCACATGCCTGTCCGCCCAAGATGAGGTCGCTATTCAAGCACTTGTTAGTCCTGCGACAGGTACGGATCGTGATGCCGAGATTGATGTCGTTCTGAATATCGCACAGAATCTGACCGACGAAGAGAAAATGATTGCCGAATTCTGGGCCGGATCTGCGCCTGGCACTATGCCACCCCCTCTTATGTCCATCTGGCTATGGAAAGAATATATTCGAAGCAATACGTTTAGCTGCCCGACCATCATGTATTCCCTTCTTGACCTCGCCATTCACCTGTTTGAAGGCGCTCGTGTGACCTGGGCACAGAAATACGCCTTCATGGAGTCTCGTCCCATCCAAGAAATTCGTCGCCGTTACAGTGGACAGCAGATTGTTTCATGGAACGGAACTATCTCGGGCGATCAATGGCTTCCTTACCAGCTCCAGTCGTTTGTCTCGCCGCCGTTTCCTGATTTTCCGTCTGGTCATAGTCATTTTACCCAAGCATTTGCTAATACGATGAACAAATGGTTCGGCGCTACGATTACTAAACATACAGTCACATACGATCTACAGACGCTCTATTCGACGTCGTTTACATCCAATCAGACGGCGGCGTTCGGTGATTTTATCCTGCCAGCTGGCTCGTCTGCCATTCAACCTGGTGTGACTCCTGCCGCACCTGTCACCCTGTCCTTTGCCACATGGCAAGATATGGCCGACCAGGCAGGTATGTCTCGATTGTTTGGAGGTATTCATACGATTTCGGCCCATTACGCGTCACAGACCACCGCGAATGCGGTACATGGATATATTAATGCTGCTTGGGGGATCACGCCATAAATCCTACGGAATTTATGGCCTGTAACTGCCGCTTTGCGGCAGGGTATCACGCCATAATTATTATAGTTCCGCATCCCATTCTAGAACAGGTTCACACGGAATTGTTTTAAATTCTTCCGATAATACATGAGGCTCTTGAGGTTCTTTTTTGATAACAGGTGGGATTTCTTTGATAGGTTCTTTTTTTACTTCTCTCATCAGTTCAAAATGAACCGTCGGTTCGTCTTCTGACTCACAATCGATACATTCCCCCCTATCCATCTCACAACAACAATAATCATAAACGCACCAATCATCCAATCTCAATCGATAGTCATATTGTTGATATCGGAATAATGTATCATAACCTAATACAAAATGCCCGCCTCCAAATCGTTTATTACAGGGAATAACATTCCAATTCTCACGCTGCCGCAGCCGTCCCCCTTCTTGTTTTATCCACATAATAAGAGTGTATTGAACATCATCCAATGAGCAATCATATATACTAAAATGTTTGATCCGATCTCCTTCGATAAGATCGTGATGAAGCATATACTCAAACGATTCTTCTACATACTCCATTACTTATCGTTTCACTCGATTGTTTTAGGCCTACATAATAATATTCCCTGTAATAATCCGAATGCGTTCCGAATTGCTATACCATTTCCTCCAATTTTCAATTCGCACCCATCCCTGTCTCACCGCCGCCGCCACGCTTTGAATAAATGCCGTGTATTCGCATTTCGGGACCGACACATTCGCATACGCCACCTTGCATTCCTCCACCGTGGAAATCAGAATCGGCTGGTTTTTTGAGACTCGAACCGCATTATGAAACGTAAAGAGCCACGCACGTGTTACGTTTTGAAGATCCTGACCATACAGACCCTTTAGTGGCGGCAACGGGTTCGCCGCTAGATACGTGGCAGCATGCGTCTGACATTCCGTACAAGGAATCATAAGAGGAAGCATCGTTAGTAGTGTTTCCGTGTAATTTGCCTGGTCCGTGTCAATAATTTTGTTTCCCGATGCGCCAATTCGCTCCGCAATACAATGTAAATATTTCCATAAAATCGGCCCCCATTCCGTCGGAGCCAGTAGTTGGTCCATTTGAAGAACGGGCGCGGCTGCGCCCTTTTTTGTTCCACAACCACAACCCATCTAATGGGTGACTCGTGTTTTTCTTTATGTTCTTTGAACACATATGCTAACATATATCCATTAGATGGACGTATGTTAGCGACGCGTCGTTTCGATCGACGGACCTAAGCGTTATGAGCGCTTCGCTCGTGCCATCTGAGCTACATCGCTGTTAGTCTTAACGGGACTTGAACCCGCAGCCTCGCAATTAGAAGTTGCGCGCGCTTCCGTTGCGCCATAAGACTATGTAGAACCCATCTGGTTCTGTTGTTCTACGAGTGAACTATCTTTAAGCTCCGCATACTTCCAAATGAAACCACCTGCTTTTTTATTTCGACCGGCTAAAACATGACTAATATTTGAACTTGATATATTTGTTTTTTTCATAGCAATTTTAATAGAATCAAATATTTCTATTAATTTATCATCATGTGTATATTGTGATATTTTACGTCCAATAGCGTTTGTCATGATTTCACTGTGTTTATTTTTATTACCTTTATGATATTCCTTCATACCTTTACTAATATTCTTCTTACTTTCTTCTGTTCGCGCATTACCTCCAATACGACCTTCTGCTAATGCTTTCTGCCATTTTTCGGATTTTCTCTGTAATTCTCCTATATTATGAGTTTTAGTAAATTCAATTGCTACTCGACGAGCACGCTCTCTTACTTCTGGATTCGAATTATATGCTTTTGTTTTTTCACTCAAAATCTTTTTTGTCTCTTCTGTATGCTTTCTTCCTAAAAATGACATACCAATCAGCCCTCCTGTTGCTACATTATAACCATGTGGTGACATAGCATTATATTTTAAAATATAATCATTCTCAAATCGAAACACATCTTCATCAAAACAAATAATAAGAACTTCAAACTTGAAGGCATCTTCTCCATATTTTTTAAATGCTTTCATTAACAATGGGCATCCATTTCCATTACGAATTGTTGATCTATGCTGTACCCATCTATGTTCAACATCTGCTCTTATCGTTACACCAATATATGCTTTATTATTCACAATATTTGTAATTTTATAAATGTATCCCATCCCTCTACTTTAATAATATGGTCCTGCTTTATCCTCTGAATAGATCCATCCATTCCTCGATATGATTTCCAGATAGAATCGTTGGACGTGTACTCTTAATAAACGATTTGTATCGTACCATCAGATCGATTTGTTGTTTATCAGTATACCACAACGGCGCAACGCTCGAATAATCAAACATAATCATTCGTTCGTTTGGATAGATAAAGGGTTGCGTCTGGGTGCTATAAAAAGGTTTGATGTTCAAAAGGCGTTCTTCGAACGCTTCTATCGATCCCGTGTCCCATCCATATAGTGTCGGCATCAAGTCACTTGAAAAAATAGACGCATGAGAAAGTGTCGAATCAGAATTATACAATAGAATCTTACCTTTCGTTGTATTTTCCAAGAGAGGAATCGTCGTATCGAATGTGTATTTGTCGATGCATAGCGATGCGTAAGATGACAATATTCCCTGAACAATCGGTTCAATAAGTTTCTGATTCACCCGATCATTGAAATCAACACGAAGATGAATCATGATAAATGGACTATCGGGTTTTCGTGTCATATAACTCGAGATTTCTTCCATGATCGACTTGAACGTATGTTCCATCAGATACGTATGTGATAGATACACATTTCCATTTTCATACGATACACGAAAATCAAAATATCGTACACCTTTTTCTAATTGTTCTGAGATGGACATGTTTTGATTTCGTACCCATGGTGTAACCATAAATAAACAACCATTCAGTAATGATCCATAGGTACAACTATTGTGTGTTCCGTATAACATTCTATTATGTCATTTCGATTTTTATAGTGTGATAAAAATCGACATGTTACTATGTCTAGATGCCCCCGATGAGAATTGAACTCATGACCTTTTCTTTACAAGAGAAATGCGCTGCCGATTGTGCCACAGGGGCTGTTTGGTGGAGGTACGACGGCAGTAGGATTCGAACCTACGAGGACATAGTCCAGTTGGTTAGTAATCAACCGCTTTAAAACCGCTCAGCCATGCCGCCTTCTCCACACCCTATCGTCATAGAAGGCCTTTAAGCTCCTTACCCAAAGAAATAGACCTCATCCTCGAATGAAAGATCGATCCATCTCGCCTCCTTATGTTTCTCCGCCGTGCCAATCCACATCCCTGCCGTCCCATCTTCCGAGATCCATTCGTTTTTCGCCCAGCATGTAGGATATTTCCGAAGAATGTATTCCAGCCATTCGTTGTATGGCTCCCACGCACTCACATAGTCAAACCGAATGCCTCTCTTCCCAATCTGCGTAATCGTAATATAAGGAATCGACTGGATCTCTTGAAAGATCTGATTCCCATCCTCCTTGCATGTAATGGTGAAGTGATTCACACACTCATTCGGCATTCTTTTCTTTTCATTCGCTTTACTTTTAGGCCTCCTAAAGCGTGTGGATACGAACGTGTAGATACAACCGCGCAGTGGATACTAAAGCGTAGTGTGTATCATATAGCAATGAGCGCGTATTTTGTCGTTCTTAGTAACCTCTCTTCCATCCCATGTATCATTTACTACCAGCACCGACGTAAATACTTTTATTCCCTACAAATCCTTTTCAACTCTATCTTCTCCTTTTTCCATCATTTGAACTGGTCAGGTCTCTATCGCATTCATGAGAATGGTCTCTTTGATTTCCTCGATGGAGTCTATTCGTACCTATCCATTTATTTATTCTCTATTTACTTGATGTTATCCAACCACTACGAACTTCGCACCGAACTCTTCTTGATTCAGACGATTCTCCTATCGATGGTATACAGTAATTTGGGTGCCGTCATTGTCTTACCCGTTACTGCGTTCTTAACACTGATGATTACAGGTGTCCATTTCCAAAAAATGAATTCGGTCGCCTTTCGCAATCCCTATTTACATCTTGGTGTCGGTTTGGCGATGTTCGATTTGATCTGTTTTTTCATCGCGGTGACTTATGAATATAATTATTTTCACGCGGTTCATCATCTGATTGCGTTTAATTTACCGATTGTAGTGGACAAATATGTGGAGACTCTTCGTCTATCATCTGAGCCTCCATCCATTCAGCTGGAATCTCCTGTCATTATTCCTGTGTTACGAATATAATGGAAGTCATCACAGTCGCAGAACAGGCCGAATTAATCGAATGGGCCAATCAGAATTACGGATCGTTCATCAAGAATGGGTTTGGGCGGCAATTCAAGAAATTTCGCGAGCTTCCTACCATTCCTGCGTGTGTATGGGACATCAAGGCGCGTATTGTTGCGATAGAACGACTAGAGAATGCGCCACAAGAGCCGCTGTTCGAGGACTATATTGGATACATTACCGACGGAGGTAAAATCCATCCCCATAAAGATTCCAATCGCGACGGTCTGATTCATACGCGGTTCAATGCGTTCGTTCAATTGCCTGAAAAAGGCGGATTGCCCGTCTATGGCGATGTGGTATTACCTGTTGCGGAGCGCCATTATGTCCGCTGTAATTCAGGGATCGATATGCATACCTGTGAAATGGTAGAAGGGCCGAAGGCACGCATCGTGTTGTCGTTTGGATTTTTGTTGTAAAAACGATGATTGGGTTACTTTTTTGAACATCTTGTAGATTCTCAAAACAGTATAATGCTAGCGGTGGGACTTGAACCCACAAGGATCTCTCCGCACCCTCTTAAGGGGTGTGCGTTTGCCATTCCGCCACGCTAGCGTACGTGGATCTTCTCCACAATCTATCATCTCAATGTATCTTTAGGCTCCTTTAGTAGATGAAACCTGAGTTTCGCTACGAATCCACACAGATCCACTCCGATATCCGAAATGGCTCCCGTCGCACCAAAACCCAGCGCGTCACCATTCGCGGCAAGAACGGACATAAGGAGGTTACGGTACAACAAAATGGTCGCCGCTCAAAAACATCAAAGAAGAAGCTAAGTAAAAAAGAAATCGACTGTATTCGCAAATGCCAGTTTATCCCTGGCTTGTTTAAAGATTGTGAAAAGTGCGTCAAATAAACTCTAAAATGCTGCGTTTGCGATCGTCCAATACCTTTACCTTTGCAAACATCTCCTTTGTCATCGCAAGCGATGCCAACTTAATCAAACCTTCTATGTGCCATGTCGGATTGATGACTATGATTTCTTGAAGTGTTGAACCATACTTTGTAGTAAGAAGACTAAAAAGAGCACGTCCTACTTTAATTTCTGCCGCATGCTTCATATCAAACCCATCGCCGTCAATGATACATTTCCATGGCTTATTTCCAATCGATGTAAACATATTATTCACGTGTACCAAGATTCCATCCATATCATCGTATAGCTTCGCTTTGGACGGATGCGAATAGAAGATCACCACTCCATTTTTGTCCGCCACCTTTTTAAACGAATGGCTGGTTGGATCCGCCGCGCATTTCGGACAGATTTTTTCCATCTAGTATTCCACGTACATCTTTTTTAAGATACTTTTATCACACGTATGAATTTCACTTTCTTGCGAGTCTTAGAGACCTCCGCGGCCCATTGCCGTTTTTAGGAGACGGTGTGACTGTCTGTGAGCGTTTGGGTGCAGTTGAACTATTTGGCATATGTCCATTCATGTCCTGATAATTATAATTATTATTGTTATTATTCTTCTTTGAAAAACAACGTTTAACCACACCAGCAATCACCTCACACACCGCACCCGCTGCTTCGATCCATACTGCACCACGACGTTTTGCGCTAGTTGGTACAACACCACCGCGTCGGCGACGTGTTTGATTAGAACGTCTTTGAGGCATTATACTATAATACTATATTTTTATTTTCCGTCGCATTACTAAGATGCTCCGCCGGATTGAAACCGGCGAGTTGCTTCATATTCCGCGATTAGAAAAGGCTGTTTTTTGCCTACAAAAACGATTGAAACAAGCAATCGATGGACGTGAACGACTACCATGTGAATTTCGATTTTCATTACATATCAACCATTATGCTAAATTAACCATGTCTACCCTATTGAAACAAGACGAGTTGATCGATGGAGAATACTCTGTCACTGGGCTAACCTATACCATTGAACTATGCGAATCCGATCATATTCTTGCCCTACACGAAACAACAGTCGAACCATGGGAACCCGTCCCCGTTGTTATTGCGCTTCTTCAGAAAATGGAAAAATATGACGTCAAACACTTATATATGTGCCATCATTGTATGGAAAATCTCGTTGAAAAAGGGGATACATGTTGTCATTCCTGTGATATTAGTAAGATCACCTATTTCGAGATGTGTTCCATTTGCCAAGATGAAGATTACGTCATCATCGCGTCTGTATGGTGTAAACTGATGTGCGGTCATATTTTCCACAAACACTGCGTGCTTCAGATCAAATGTCACACAGGAACGCGGTTCAAATGCCCGCTGTGTCGCCAAGATCAACCCCAGGCCGCCATCGAGGTGATCTGAGGTGCGTTTAAAATCGGCTTTTACTTTCTACGGAGAGAGTGGAGAGAGGTTGAGTAGCACAGTCGGCAGTCTGCATTGCTCTGTTAAAGCAAAGGTCGTTGGTTCGATCCCAACCTCGACCGTTTCTCCTTACTTTCAATTTTGATAAAAAATGAAAGTAAAAAATAACACCCCAACTTTCTGATCATGATCTGGATAGTCCCTCAAAGGTCAAGAATGATACACACGACGCAACCCATACTCTTTCATGCATTTTTCCATATGCGGCCGACAATGCTCGCACGGTTCTGACTCGACTAGTTCGTTGGTACCTCGTGATATACGTATCACAATCAAGATGGCGCCGTCTAATTTAGTATAATCTCCCAGCTTTTTCAGAACAGCGCGCTCGGCGTGAATGGTTCGGTCATCGTATCCGCAGCCACGCGCGCGAGATCCTACTGTATTCGTTGCCATCGCAATCATTTTTCCTCGTTTGATGATCATGGCGATATGAACATGGCGAAGTTTAGTCTTGAGCCAGAGGGACTTGAGCGAGAGATGATGGTAAAAGAGATGAAGAATGGATTCCTTGTCGATTCGCATATTGTGTGCATCTTATCTTTGGCAGGCGACTTCTTCAATTTTTATTCCGTTTACGGTCTTACACATCTGATTTATTGGTCTGATTCGAAGAGGGAATGATAACAACATTTTGGTCTCCTAGCGTTTCCAAAGAGGGCATCAGTGGTTCCTCTTTCTTCGGTTCTTCAACCTGTTTCTTCTCTGGTGACAGGGCTCGTGCGGAATATAATGGATTCTGTTTGAATTGAAGTCTGTTCTCAAAATTCGACTGGCGTAGTTTCGTGTTTTTTGAAGAGGGGGCGGCCGTTTCTGGCGTCTTCTGACGTAGCTCGTTGTCGATATCGCTATGAATCTTTCTTCTACGTTCTTCTAATGCGCGCCGATACGCTTCTTCTGTCTCTTCGATATTCGCCTTCTCCAGCTCCATCTCTGCCTTCAATGCGTTCTTACGTTCTTCCAGTGCTTCTTGGAGTCTCGTTTCCACTTGCTTCTTGATCGTATCCTGGATCTGTGGCGAGAGGAGTTCATTAAGTGTTCGTCTCTTGTGTCGAATCATTAACGCTGCATCGCTGAGTACCTGTTTCAGACGCGATTGGGAACTCTCGAAGACACGGGTGTGTTCCAGTGCACCACAGATATCTGGTTTCTTCAGATCGGCGATCAGACCGAAGCTGGCTTCAAATAGTTTAATGCTCTCTTCAGGAATCGGCGGCGACTGTTCAATGAGCCGATCAAGATCCGCGCGGCAAATCTTTAGAAAGTCCATCGAATCGATTCGATCATCTGGATTAAGTGCCAATTCTACTGCAATCAACCGCTGAAACTTACCCCATGAAATGGATGCGACACGATGTGACTCTTCCAGTTGCGCGTACCGTAAATAGTTTCCAATCGTCGTTAATAGACCCGCAAAAAGAGACACGCCGCCAATCGCAAAACTCGCATATTTCTTTGTCATATCGTCACTAAAGAGGGACTGAATACCAAAGTTTGCCGTCCCGCCCAATGTAGACAAGATGATGACTGGCAAATTGATCCATGTTGTTTTACTATGAAAATGCTTCTCTGATTTGTCGTGTAACCAGCGATAACACATGGCGAGATCGCTCCATTCCGCCATCAGAACTTCCTGTTCACGGGTCCATCCATTTAAAAAGCGCTTCTCTTTGGGGGGCGCTTCTGGTACAGGGCCTCGGATAGGCGAAACGGAACGCGATCGTTGTTTCTGTGGACTCTCACTTCGCACATCTACTTCAGGATCGCTTCCATTGATCATTTTAACACCCTGCTCCATTTATCTATTGTTTTCTTTTTATTTTGACGCGAGAAGGAACGACGGGTCGGCGGAGGCTTTAGGCCCTCTGGCGTATGTCTTGTGGCGTTTCTTCTCTTCGAGACCGAGTTTATAGAGTGCTGCTACTTCGGTCTCCTTTAAACTCAGGGGATCTACTCCCTTTGGTAAGGAGACAAATTGTGGTTTCTTGAGGGAGGTCTTCATAATGTATGGCCCGTACGGGCCTGTCCGGATCGAAAATTCCTTGAAGTTTCGGATCGCTCCGGCGGCTCCGCCAGCCTGCTTCGCTTCGAGACGGTGAATGGTTTCTTCGATCGGTTCATTTTCTTGAAAGGGGATGGAGATCGATCCCGATTGGAGATACGATCCGAATTTCCCAGATCGTTTTTGAATTCGGTTTCCATTCCATTCCCCAAAGTCCGATCCGGACCGGAGTATGTTTTGATCTTTTTGAAATTGGATCGCTTGCTCCTCTGTAATTTGATCAAACGCAATATCCTTAGGCCATCCAAAGAATTGTGTATCGTCCTTTGTCACTCCTTCCATCAATAGAATAGGACCCTTCTTAGACTGAACCGCCTTGAGACCATTTGTGAATGTCCGGATCTTTGGATTGGATCGATCATCTGATTTCAAAGCGGATCCCAAAGTCTCCACCCGAGCTCGGTATGAATTCCAGATCTCACGAAGCAATTGTTTCCATGATCGTTGATCGTTTGTTGGATGAGCGATCTGATCCAGACGTTGTTCCATTTGGGCCGTAAAGCCATATGCAAAGAGATCATCGAACTGTGTTTTCAGCCAATTCCATACGGATCTCCCCAGTTCCGTCGGAACAAGCTTATGTTTCTCGGCGCCTACTTTCTTTTTGGTTTCCGATTTGGAGGGAGGCCATGTTTGCGGCTGGATCCGATATTCCGTAGCGATTACTTCTTTGGCCGGAAGATCACGAAGGGCGACATATTCTTTGTCCTGAATCGTGGAAAGGAGTGATGCGAAAGTGGAAGGTCGACCAATCCCATACGTTTCCATGTCACGAACAAGGGTTGCCTCGGTATATCTCCCTTTCGCCTTGGACTCTTTCGGCTCTGCCTTTATGTCACTCCATTCGACTTTATCTCCTACTTTCATCAAGGATGCTTTCTCCCATTCAGTCGTCTCTTCAAGAAGATATTCATCTTCTTCCAGATTCGCAACGGATCCTGCGCGTTTCCATCCTTCGAATGTCGTGCGTTTCCATCGTGCAAGCCAGCTGAAATCGGCATCCAATTGAATAGTGACGTGACAGGTTTCTCCTCGTGCGGCTGACATGACCGATTGGATGGTTCGCTGCCAAATCAGACGATATAGTTTCTTTTCGTAGGCATCGCCTTGTATCGTCTCCACCTCCATGTGGGTGGGACGAATCGCTTCGTGTGCTTCTTGAGCTTGCGGCTGTGCTTGGGCTTGCGGAGCTGATTGCGGTGCCTTTGCTTTCATCTTTGGCTGCGGCTTCGCTTGCGAATGCGGCGGTGCTTGTCCTACATACTCCTCGCCATATGCGGTTTTCACCCATTCTTTTGCGGCAATGGCTGCTTCTTCAGACAATACCGCTTTGTCCGTTCGCATATACGTGATATGACCCGCTTCATATAGTTTCTGTGCGATTTTCATTGTATTCGCAGGACTCATTCCATACAGCGCACTGGCCTGTTGTTGTAGTGTACTCGTCATGAAGGGCTGCGGCGCGGATTCTGACCATGGCTTGATTTCATTCTTTGTAATGGTTCCGTGCGTCACTGTATAGATATTTTCCATGTAATTCATTGCCGATTCTTCATCTTCCAATTCATCTGTCATGGTTGCATCAAATGCGATTCCATGCGCCTTCCATGTCGAATGAAGTTGCCAGCTTGATGACGCCTTAAAATCCTGAATAGCGTCCTCACGTTCAATCACGAGGCGCAACGCGGGCGTCTGACATCGTCCCGCCGATAACGACGCTGCCACATATTTCCATAACAAAGGGCTAATCGTAAATCCAATCATCATATCGAGCATCGCACGGGCTTGTTGGGCATGAACCTGATTCATATCCAATGTATGTGGGTGCTGAACAGCATGCTTAATGGCCTTTTCAGTGATTTCGGTGAATGTAATTCGTTTCGCTGTATCTGGATTGAGTTTTAACAGGAGACATACCGCATACGCGATGCCTTCTCCCTCTCTATCCCTATCAGCCGCTAGATAGATTTCCTTGGCCTCTTTTGCTGCCTCTTTCAGTTGTTTAATAGCTTTTGATTTTTCTTTGATCCATTCATATTTTGGCTCAAAATCACGCTCGATACCAATCGCATCCAGATTATGTTGTAGGGCACGTATGTGACCCATGCTGGCAATCACACGCCATCCGGCTCCTAGAAACCCTTGGATTTTTTGACATTTCGCAGGCGATTCCACAATCACAAGATTCGCCATGATACCCTCCCTTTACCGCTAGACACATATCAATTTTTAGAAGATATAGTAGAACATGTATCTAACTCCCCGAGAAGTAACGCTTGAAGTGGCGGCGGTTGCGTCTATCAACGTTTTCATTGTCTATATGGCCGCTTTTTACTATCAGCTAGATTGGCGTGCGATGGTTGCCGTGATTGTCCTGGCATCTTTGCTTACGGCATCCCTGAATTCGCTGTTTCTGAAGAATATCAGCGTCACCAAAGTCGACGAGCGCGCGTTGATGGCGGAAGGAATGGGAATCCTACTGATCTCAGCCCTCTCCAGTCTTGCAGTCTTTCTCGTTCTCGTCTTTCGTTTTAACTTTATAATGGCCATTGGAATGTCACTCTTTTCTGGAATCCTCCTCTCCATGGTCCGCGCACTCGCAGCATAAACCGTTCCTTCCATGCCTTTCAGTAGAATGGCGACCATCAACGCCTCCAGTGGGCAAGGGGCTCTTTTTGAGCTCGTTGCGCGTGGTGTAAAAGATACCTATTTTGTAAAAGACTCCAAAGACAGTCTATTTCCATATGATGCTCGTTATGAATCATCCATTCCCCATTTGGCGGAACGCCGCACGCATGTGCCTTTAGCGGACGCTGCATTCGGGAAAAGTTTTGAAGTGGAGATCGATTCCTATGGCGATGTGTTAACCGAATGTGCTCTAGAAATCGAGCTGCCTACATGGCTTCCTCCTCTCCCTGTTCAACCGAATGGCCAAGCATATTCTCCCGAGCGCGCCAATGGATTGTTTCCGATCACCGATCTGAGTGGAACCTCTTACGGATATGTCAATTATGCCGCCTATTTCCTATTTGAGAAGATCCAGTTCTATCAAGATCAGTTTCTCATTCAAGAGTGGTCAGGTGATGGGCTATTGGCCAAACAGCTGACAGAGGGGTCGTCAAACAGCAGTTTTCTACGACAACAGAAGGCTGGATTACTTGATACAACTGATCCTCTTACGGGTCAGGTCACAGTTCGAGGCATTCAATTGCGAGCCACTCCAGGTTCGCTTCGGATCGTGTTGCCTCTGCCTGGCACACAATGTCCTGGAGACGCTGGGTTTCCTCTCGTGGCGATGCCTTGGCAGAACTTTCGCATCAAAGGTACGCTTCGCAAACTAGAAGATCTTATTGTCTCTAGCGATTCTACCATCTACAAACCCGCCCCATGGGCCATCCCCTCGATGCGATATACATTCAGCGACGGTGTCACAGTGAATACCTTTACTCCTCTCTCTCGTATTCAGATCGGCGCGCCGCGTATTCTTCTTTCTACCATCCAACACTATGTTTCTCCCCAGATTCAGGAGGAGTTACGCTCGAAAGTGATTGAAATTCCGTTTCGCCGTCAGTTTGATAATCTGTTTACGTTTGGAGAGCTTGATTTCATTCCGTTGGATAAAGGCGGCGTTGCCGCCGTGACACGACGCCTCGATGGACGTCATCCCACTGAACGGCTTGTCTGGTTCTTTCGATCACAAAATGCGCTGGATCAGAATCGCCTTGATCTGTTTTCAAATGATTATTTTGATTCCAGAGCGGCGGCAGGAGCGCAACCCTATACCACTCCCTATGGCGAATTTTATTATGATCTGAAATTATTGATCGCTGGACGAGATCGAGAAGAGTTATACGAACCACTCGTCTGGAATCAGATCAATGTACACGCTAAAGATGAGAAAGCAAATGGAATGCATATCGGATCGATGAATTGGTCGACAGGTGAGAAATATGGAACGATCTATCCCGCGGAGCGGCAGCCTGAAGGAACGGTGAATTTAACAACTGCTGATCGTCCTACGCTGTATATCGAATTAGCGAATATTAACTCCAATGCGGTACTGGCTCAGCGAAAGGCCGAGATGCGTTTGTTTACGGAAGGATGGAATGTGTATGTGGTGAAAGAAGGAAGGGGTAAGGTGATGTTTGCGAGTTAGGCATTTCATGCCTTGAACGTAGTAGCATTACTGCTTGAATCCGTTCTTCACCCATTCTACCACTTTGGTAGTATCTGAACTCTGAAAAAGTGGCTGTGGAACACCCAATCGAATTCCTAGAAAGCACGGAATGGTTTTTACGCCAACATACGCGCTTGTTTCCTCGTTTTCATCGATATCTACATCATACCATTTGATTTTGTCACTTAGACCAAGAAGTACCGACTTATCAATCCGTTTACAAGGATTGCACCACTTCGCCCCATATTTGACCACAGTTAAAGGCTCATTTTCGTTTCTCTCCAACAGTTTCAGGAACTCTTCGTGGGTTTGGAGGGGTATCATCTCGTTCGTCGTGGACTGGGACATTCTTTGATCGATGGTACGTAACAATGACTCCTCCAAGCACAATTGTTACGATGGTAACTAATAATATGTAGTGAACTGGTTTTAAGTCCATCATCATGGCTCCACCTACCATTGATGCTGTTGCGGCTTTATTACCACTAAGCTCCTTCTGGACAGAGTCAGGTGTAATACTAGAATAAAGGGAAACACCAGGCAGAATCTGTGTAGCCTGTGATACTTTCTCAACCGTATTCGAAATCTGACCCGCAATATCAGAACTCTTTGAAATAGCCTCTCGACCCAGTTGAATAGTATCATCTGCTGCCTTGATAGCACTATCTACCGTACCAATCGCCATCTGTGCCGTATCCGTAATCGGCTGAATGGCATCACCGATGATATCATTAAGAAAGGTCTTGATCGTCTCTAATGGACTAAATAGGGCAGATAGAAAGGGAAATTTTGATAAGAATCCACTCTTAAAGGAATGTGCCGGCGCTCCAAAGAAGTCAGCTGTTTCACTGATTACATCCTTTGTATACACAAAAAAGTTAAATAATTTGTACAGCCACCAGCCTATCGCAATCGGTGCGAAAATAACAGAGATCAAACAGATAAGCCGAATGAACCCCGTTCGATTATCTCCCATGAGAAAGGAATCGAGACCAAAGACACCTCCAAAGAGAAGACACATTGCATAAATAAAGAACATCATGTGTTTCTTATCAGGTACAGGATTAGCAAATACACCTGCTGCGATCCCTTGGGGTCCCAATCCTGGAACACCAAGACCAAATATCTTTACCGCATGACTATTAAATACAACCTGTGTGGCATCATAGATCCACCATATACCAAAACAGAGAATATTAACAATGATCTTTGCAAGAAATGTCAGGGGAGAGCGAAGATAAAGGTGATCTAAGGCAAAGAATCCGCCTAGAACGGATAGACCCATCAGAACATTGTATGACAAATAGGCGGCACCTGGACCTCCTTCCTCGCCATTCTTTTCATTCTTGTCGGAACTGGCTTCTCGCCAGAATTCGAGTTGTGAGACACTCGAGCTCATTACTTAACACTTTTTAAAAAAAAGTGTACAAAAAGTACAGAAGATCTTAAAAAAGAACGCAAAAACATTACGTAGAGCTTTTTAAAAAAGTGTACAACATGTACAGATTTTTAAAAATAAAGATATCATGATGTAAACACCACATTATAAGATAGGGGTGTGGGCAAAGCAGTCCCGCAGGGCTGCGGGCCTTGTGGAGCGCAGCTCTCCACCTTAAATGGTAAACAGTAATCCACCAAAACCATTGATCACACGAAAAATATTATAGTTGTGCGCATACACAATGGCACGACAACTGCCGCGTTGTTGCCAAGCAGGAATCAACGGATTGGTCAACACCGTATTCATCTGAAGCTGCCATACAATGCTATCAATGCGGCTGGCATTCATAGTACCCGTCGGCTGGATATCCTCGGGTCGTAGTGCGAAACTGTAGTTATAAATGAACGAATTGATCGGAGTCGTGGTATGATGCTCATAGGGTTGTTGAAGACGAAAATACTGTGGCGTCCGCTCTGCAAACCGATCGTATCCATCCAATTGAAGCTTGGCGGTGGAAAGCAAATCAAGGCGACCCGATGGAGCATTCGAGTTAATATAAGGAAAAACAAGCGATGGTATATATTCACCAATCGCCAAATTACTGTAATTAAACCACTCGTTACGGTTCTGCATGGCATCGCGCTGAATCATAAAAATGAATTCCTTGATCGGATGATTGAATTCGATCGGAATCGTCGCCGTGGTTTGGTTGGCCGTAATCGAAAACGGTGGTGTATGCTGTACTTGTTCAATCAAATACTCGTGCGTGGCACTCACAAAGGTGCGCCGCTCATCGACATCGAGATAGACGAAATCACCCCACAGCATCATGCTCGTGATCGGAGTGGTACAACTTGCTTGCACGGAGCAAGATGGCATCCAACCCTCTTGTGTCGCAGGAGGAAGTGGAGGAGGTACCCAGAAGAGTTGTTGAAGAGGGCGCAATGTGATATTAATACGAATAGGACTATATTGAAGAGCCAAGAGAGGAAGATAGGAGCCAGGATTTTGACAAAAATAGAATTGGAGTGGAATCAACAAATGAAGACCGTCGCCATTATCAGATGGTTTAATATCAATCAAGTTATATGGTTCGATACGTCCAATCATTTCATTGAGCGCATAGCGTTGACCAGGAGGAGTCGTCAATTGCGTCCACACTTCCATCCACTCGCCGGTCTGTCGATCAATCTCCTGCTCTCCCACTTCAAACGTGATCTCTTGAATAAGAGCATGTCCGATCGAATTCGTATAGGACAACAGATTTCCACTCGTATCCTTGATCTGAGGCAGAACAACATCAAGATAGACTCTTCCAAGCAGATCTCCTCGACGAGGGATCAAACACGTAATACGTTGTCCGAAATTGGGCGTACCGTCAAAATACATCGGCTGCGATTCGATCGCAAAATTCGTATGACGACGGTACACCATTTTGTAGAAACTGATTTGCGGGTTTCCTGTGAGGAAAGCATCTTGTTTTCCTACTGCGGCAAGTTGAAGCAATCCTCCACCAGCTGGCATCCTATTACCTGTTCCGGATATTTAACTTTAAACTTGTAAATGCGAAGTGATGCAAATTTCATTCTTTGACGATTCTAGATGAGTGACTCCTCTGGCATCACTCCCATTAATAGTGGTCCGCTGGTGATTCGAACCTATTTGGATCAATCTGCCAATAATACCTATCTTCTGAGACGCTACGATTACCCTGTATCCAGTAATTATGTATTGATCACATCCACAAACGGTATTCTTGCTCCGTCCGATAGTATTTACGTATCGAGTGTTATATTGTCAACATGTTATGCGAGTACAACCATCGGAAATAACATGATCGTCGATCGTATCAGCGCGTCTACCATTAGTACAGGTTTGCTCTTCTATTCCTCTCTTTTAGCAAATACGATCAATCTTTCTACATTAAATGCATGTACGATCAATATTACCGACTTGAATTTGTCGACCATTGTCGGAAGTTCTATGAATGTGAATCAATTAACCGTTCAATCTACTCTCACCACAAGTACATTTGATGGAATAAACAACACCGTTGCACAATTAACGGGAAACTCGCTCGGAATTAATACCATGACTATCTTTTCCACCACTGCTTGCTTCACTGTTTCCGCAAATCAGGTAACGATGTCAACCGTTTCAGGAAATGCATTTTTAGGAAATCTTATGACGATATCGAGTATATATGGTAATACGCTAGACTTTTCAACTCTTGTTGGCAGTACCCTCACTGTTTCAAGTGTCAGCGTATCATCCTTGAATGCGGGATCGTTTTACGTCTCTACCCTTATTGGTAGCACGATTTTCGTCAATCAAGTGATGACCGCATCTTCCATTGTAGGCTCCACGGTACATGGAACCAATATAGTGGCATCGAGTCTTCTTGGAAGCACTCTTGCTATGAATACTGGAGTACTATCCAGTGTCTATACTTCTAATATAATGTTTTTTACGGCACAAGGGAGCACACTTGTAATTTCTACGTTACAAGCGTCTACTATTATGGGTGGAAATGTATGGTTTTCGACGCTTCAAGGTAGCACCGCACTTGTATCGTCTATTACAGGTTCTACCTTATATACAAATGTGCTTAGATTTTCTACCATGACGGGAAGTACTGTAACACTTTCTACTGTTTCAGCGTCAAGTATGAATGTGAGGTTCACAGAATTCTCTACGTTGATGGGAAGTACAATGACCGCCAATGTTATGTCAGTCCTTTCTACTCTATCTGGTTCTACCTTTGATGTAACCAATCTATTAGTATCTACTGTGATAGGAAGCACATTGGTTGGATCTACCGTGACGGTTTCCACTATAATGACAAATTCGGCTGTATTCTCTACACTCGTGGGAAGCAATGCAACGTTGTCTACCTTAACTGCTTCGACCATGTCAGGTTCCTTATCGTTTTCTACCTTTTTAGGAAGCACCCTTATTGTATCTAGTCTTTCTGGTTCTACATTGTATTCGAATACAATTCAGGTTTCCACTGTTTTAGGAAGTACGTTTATCGGATCGACCATGAACGTATCGACTCTCTATGGTGGATTCATCACTTATTCGACGATTCTGGGAAGTACGCTTACTGTATCTAGTCTATTCGGCTCCACGGTAAATAGTAATATCGTAATTGGCTCTTTCCTTATGGGTAGCACTATTACTATTTCTACCACCACCACTCCCAATGTAAATGGTGTCGTTGCGGCATCGTTCTCTACTCTTCAAGGAAGTACACTCCTGTATTCTACACTAACAACATCGACATTGACGGTTAGAGGCATTTCATACTCCACGATGACAGGAAGCACACTTTCCGTGAGTGGGATTGCCGCGTCCAGTATCACCGCATCTACAATGAATATTACAACGATCAATACCATTACCCTTTTGGGAAATACGATGTCAACACAATCCATGAATGTTACATCGACACTTACCGCATCCACGATCAATGCTACTAATTTAATGTATTCTACTGTGACGATCAGTACAGTTACTGCATCTAATCTGGTCGCCGGCACACTGTTCACATCTACGCTTACCGCCCAATCTGTTTCTCTTACCAATCATATGGTAACACAACAAGTGTATGGTACAACGCTCAAAAAGACGACAATTGCGCCCGCCACCGCAGTTACTATTAAAACGACAGGGATCATACCTCGATCCAATACGGGTGTGCTCAGTAGTAAACAAATCTATACATGCGGCGCATCTGTTCCAACTCGATGGGTCGCTACAGGAGAAGGGACAAATTCATTGGCCTATTCCAATGACGGCATCAATTGGAATGGATTAGGAACGAGTGTATTTTCTTCGTTTGGACATGGCGTAGCATGGAATGGAACGATGTGGGTGGCAACCGGTTCGGGAACAAATACACTTGCCTATTCATATGATGGGATCTTGTGGACAGGATTAGGAAATAGTATTATTACAGCACAGGGAAGAGGAGTGGCATGGAATGGATTGATGTGGGTTGCTGTTGGCGGTGTAACACCGCATACGATTGCGTATTCTTATGATGGAATCAATTGGAACGGACGAAATAATACTACCTTTTCATCTTATGGATATGGGGTTGCATGGAACGGGACGATGTGGGTTGCTGTTGGTCAAGGAACGAATACGATTGCGTATTCTTATGATGGTATCACCTGGAATGGACTATCGAACAGTATCTTTGCCACAGCAGGTAGAGGAGTGGCATGGAATGGGACGATGTGGGTTGCTGTTGGTTCAGGAACCAATGTGATTGCGTATTCCTATAATGGAATAACATGGACGGGTATTGGATCACCTATCAACCTATTTGGAGGCTCTGGTATCGGATATGGTATTGGTTGGAATGGTACCATGTGGATCGCGGTTGGAAGTGGAAACACCAATGCCATGATTTATTCATATGACGGTATCAATTGGCTGACAGGAATCGAACACGTATTTAGTTCAAATGCTATCGTTCCCATTTCGTATTTACCATTTGATGGTGATGCCAACGATTTATATAATATTCTGACGGGCGCGACCTATACTCCTACTACTCCAACCATTACTGGTTCCGTTTCTTATTCATATGCTATCTATAAAACAGGAACCCGTTCCGTTCTCATTAGTAATACGGCTGGCTCGAGTACACCAGCTAATTATATTACCTATGGATTGCCATCTCTTGTCCTTGCGAATCCATCCATGATTACTGTTGCGCTTTGGATCTATCCATTAACATGGCCTGCTACGAATGTCGCCACACCATTTGCTTTTGCAAATGCCACAACAGAAGGCCCTTATTTTCAACTTCTAACAGGTGGAGCCATACGATTGTATGTATATACTACAGGTACAGTAGCGGGTATATCCATTTTGTCGACAGCTATCGCACCTATCAACAAATGGACGCATATCGCATTTACCTATACATCTGGGACCGCAACCCTATATGTAAACGGTGTACCTCAAGGCACTGCGTCGATCAGTGGAAATATATGCATTAATGGGTCTGCTGTATCTTCTCTGACACGTGTCACTATCGGATGTCTTCGCTCCAATTTATTTGCGTATAACGGCTATATTGATGATGTTCGCATCTATGGTACCGCGCTTTCCCGTGATCTCATCGCAGGAATCTATACGTTTCCATCTATTTTGGCGACAGGTAACGATGTTTCGTGGAATGGATCCATATGGGTGGCGGCTGGAACGTGCGCAGGAAGCGGTACGCATTCACTCGCCTATTCCTATAATGGGACAACATGGAAAGGTCTCGGAAATTCCATTTTTAGTACAGGCGGATATCACATTGCCCATAATGCCAGTCTTCCCCATACGATTACGTTTCCGCAAAATATGATGATTGCAGGCGGTGGTGGTTCCAGTACATTGGCCTATTCCTATGATGGAATCTCATGGACTGCCGCATCATGGAGTGGGACATCTCTTAATCAGCAATGGAAATGTTTTGCGATTGCATGGAATGGATTGATCTGGGTAGCAGGTGGCAATGGGCCAGATGGAAACTCTATGGCATATTCATATGATGGAATCACATGGACCTCAGCAGATGGATATTATAATGGTTTATTAGGGTTATGTTTTGGAATCGTATGGAATGGCACTATGTTTATTGCGGTAGGATCTGGAACTCCCTATACAATCATCTATTCGTACGATGGTATTAATTGGATGGGTGTTACAGGTAGTTATGGCCTTATTCAGGGAGCATATGGTATTGCGTGGAATGGGAACATGTGGGTCGTAGTGGGACAAGCAAATGGATTATCAAAACCTGCTTCAATTCTCTATTCCTATGATGGATTCAATTGGACGGCCGTTATATTGTCACCATTTTCTATTACAGGTACTGGAACCGATGTGACATGGAATGGTAACAAATGGGTTGCGGTGGGATATGGACCCTATTGTATTGTTTATTCGACCGACGGAATCACATGGGTGGGTATTAACTCTTCTATATTTGACGTTGGATATTCTGTCGCGTGGAATGGGACAATGTTTATTGCCACTGGAAATGGTGCAAATACACTTGCCTATTCCTATGATGGGCTTAATTGGACGGGTCTAGGTGCTTCTGTATTTACAACTATTGGATATCGCGTTGCATGGTGTGGCGATAAATGGGTTGCTGTTGGGTCAGGAGGAATGACAGTAGCGTATTCATATAACGGCCTTAATTGGACCAATGCGACCTCTGGGTCCAGTATTTTTACAGAAGGTCGCGGAATTACCTGGAATGCGGGACGGGCTGGAGTGAACCTCCAACACCCCGTCGTTGCCGTCGGTCAAGGATCACATACCATTGCATATTCCCTCGATGGACTTCGCTGGACAGGTCTCGGTACAGGTATTTTTGCCACTGCAGGAAATGGCGTGGCATGGAATGGTACAAGCTGGTACGCTGTCGGTTCAGGAACCAATAGTATCGCCTATTCGACCGACGGCATTCGCTGGATTGGTTTAGGAACAAGTATCTTTACGTCTGGAAATGGTATAGCATGGAACGGTATCATGTGGGTTGCTGTCGGTTCAGGTACGAATTCAATCGCCTATTCCTATAACGGTATACAATGGTTTGGATTGGGGACAACTATTCTTACCACAGGAAACGCTATTACATGGAGTAGTAAACAATGGGTAGCGGTAGGCACAGGCTCTTATTCGTTCGCCTATTCGACAGACGGTATTAACTGGACAGGCTCTACAAATGGCACAAATACCATTGGAATAGGATTAGGAGTCATATGGTCTAATTATATATACGTAGCCTTAGGAAACATAGGTTCTACTGGTAATGCTGTCATCGCATGGTCTAACGATGGCATTAACTGGGGTGGATACGGTAATTACCCTTTTACGATCGGTCGAGGCATCGCATCCATTGGTTCGATATGGATTGCAGTAGGAAATGGTGCGAATACATTCGCATATTCCTATGATGGAAAAAACTGGACCGCAAATGGATCGTCTATCATTACAACACAGGGAAATGGTGTATGCTGGACAGGTACACGATTTGTCGCAGTTGGTACAGGAACCAATAGTATTGCCTATTCACGTGATGGAATCACATGGTATCCTTCCATCAATGGTAACAGTATCTTTACCCAAGGTAACGGAGTGGCAGGCAACTCACGTATCGGTCCCGTTGTCGTGGACAGTCAATTCGTATTGAACCGTTCCGATACATGTAGCATTCTGAGCGACTCCTACTACAATAAAGGATACACTACGTTCTCTGCCTCGATTAAAACGCAACAGTTATCATAATTTGTGCGAGGATCATATTATTAATTATGCGATCATAATTAGTAATGTCATCTGGTTCCATTAACAGTGGACCCTTACTGATACGTACTGCTGATACGTATCTTTTTTCGTCGTTTCTCAACCCTGTTTCCAGCAACTATCTTCTGGTCACATCGACAAATGGCCTTCTTGCCCCTTCCAACAAAATCTACATATCCAGTTTGAGTGTATCATCGTGTAATGCGAGCAGCATCACGGGTAGCACCGTTATTATTAATGTGATCACTGCATCGACCATTAGTACGGGCAATTTATATTATTCCTCCCTACAGGCTAATGTCGTGAATGTATCTACCTTGCGCGCCTCCACCATTAACCTAACGAACTTGACGTTATCTACTTTTATTGGAAGCACTGTATTTGTCAATCAACTTAGTGTCCGTTCTACGCTGACCACCAGTACATTACAGGCCACCAATATTACATTCTCTACTCTGACGGGAAGCACGATGAACTCTGACTCGGCATCGACGCTGGTTCTGACCGGTTCCACCATGACCACTTCTCAATTATCAGTATCCACGCTATCAGCAAGTACAGTTACGATATTTACTCTTGTCGCGTCGTCCATTCAAGGCGGGGCGCTTGTTTATTCCACGCTCCGTGGAAGCACCGTGACAGTGTCCAGTATGACTGGTTCTACAATTGGCGTTCAAAGTGCGTATGTATCTACTCTCGGCGGAAGCACCGTCACTGCGAATACCATATCGGTTACATCTACACTAACAGTCCCTATCATGAATGGGATGAATGCAATGATGTCTAGTTTAACGGGAAGTACGCTTACCATGAACTACGTTGATATATGGAATACAATGACATCCTTATTGATCTTTTCCACTGCACAAGGGAGCTCTCTCATAACATCTACCCTATCTGCTTCTACGATGTATAGTAACTCTTTGGCATTCTCTACCATGACAGGAAGCACGGTTGTTCTATCATCCATTGTGGGTTCTACTGTATCGACAGGTACATTGATCACGTCTACCATGTCAGGAAGCACACTCAATACATCTACTGCGCTGGTTTCTAGCATGACGGCTGGAGGGGTTGGATTTTCTACCATGACAGGAAGCACTATGAGCGCAAATACAGCAACGGTATTGTCTCTAAACGGTTCCACGATGATCATAAAAAGTGGTTCATTCTTGACGTATCAGGGAAGTATACTGCTTGTTTCCAGTATGAACGCCTCCACCCTTCTTGCTACCAATTTTACCTTTTCGACTTCGCAAGGGAGCACTCTGGTGTTCTCTACCATCAATGTATCGAGCACGCATACTGGATCTGCTGTCACATCGGTTCTACAAGGGAGTACCGTCACGATATCCACACTTACAGGTTCTACTCTTTATGCGAATGCGGGTGTTTTTTCTACCATGACAGGAAGTTCGCTTATTTTTTCCACCGCGCTCATCTCCAGTTTATATAGCGGTTCCATCGTGTATTCCACTCTAACGGGTGATATGATGATGGTATCGAGTGTGGTCGCATCCACAATGAATATGAATCGCTTGACGGCCTCAACGCTCAGTGGAAGCACGATGAATGTATCGACGCTTGTTGTTTCGACGCTAAACGGATTCAGAACCCTTGACTTTTCCACACTGAATGGAAACTCCGTCATCCTTTCGTCTCTAGTCGGCTCCTCCATAACGAGTGGTGCTATTGTATTCTCCACCATGACGGGAAGCAATATCATTTCCAATACGGTCGTTGTTGTATCATCTGTCACAACTTCTTCTATTCAACCTACCAATCTGAATGCGACGAATCTATATGGAAGCACCATGACTGCGAATTCCATGACAGTGGGATTGACTCTTGTTACATCGACTGTCAATGCGATCAACTTGAATTATTCTACGCTCGTGGTGAATACCGCAACAACCTCGAATATCAATGTAAGTACAGCGACGGTTTCATCACTCACTACGAATTCAGTGTCTGCGACTACCTATTCTGTTCGCCACCCTGTAACAGGAGTCACCGTCAAAAAAACGTCCATTTCCTATCCAAATAGTGTGACGGTGAAGACCAGTGGCATTCGCGCGATACTGGATGGAGCAGCTTCTGGTACACAAAAGTATACGTTTGGACCGTCTGTCCCCAATCGATGGGTAGCAGTCGGCACAGGCACAAATGCGATTTCTTATTCCAATGATGGAATTAATTGGGTAGGTCTTGCTAAAACTACCTTTTCACAAGGAAAAGGAATAGCATGGAATGGGTCCATATGGGTGGCTGTAGGAGACACTATAAATACGATCGCATACTCTTATGATGGAATCAATTGGACAGGTCTTGGGAAAAGTATTTTTTCAAATAATGGAAACAGAGTAGCATGGAATGGAACGATGTGGGTGGCATCTGGCAGCGGAACCAATTCTATAGGCTATTCGTATGATGGAATCAATTGGACAGGTCTTGGAGAAAGTAGTTTTTCAAGTTCTGGATTTGGAGTGGCATGGAATGGAACCATGTGGGTAGCGGTTGGTGGAGGAAGCACGAATACAATTGCTTACTCTTTTAATGGAATCAATTGGACAGGTCTGGGGAAAACTATCTTTTCAGGGGGTGGATATGATGTTGCTTGGAATGGACTCATGTGGGTCGCAGTTGGATATGATTCAAATATGATCGCTTACTCATATGATGGAATTAATTGGACAGGTCTTGGAGCTAGTATATTTTTATATCTTGGATTTGGAGTGGCATGGAATGGAATCATGTGGGTCGCAGTTGGTTGGGGTGCGAATACAATTGCTTACTCCTATGATGGAATCATTTGGATAGGTCTTGGAACAATCATTTTTCCAAACAATGCTGATGGAGTCGCTTGGAATGGGACCATGTGGGTGATACTTGGTGGTGGCACAAATACAATTGCATATTCTTATAATGGTATAACATGGACTGGATTTAATTCAACTATTACTTCAGGTGCTATTAAATTAGCGTATAATGAACAACATCCTCATCGCATCACCTTTCCCGCACAAATGACAGTCGCATCTGGTTCAGGGACGAACACACTCGCGTATTCCCCTGATGGAATCACATGGACTGGAAGTGGGTTGGGCATTTTCAGCACACAAGGAAACGGCATCGCGACGAACGGCTCCATATGGGTCGCAACCGGTTCAGGAACGAACACTCTTGCGTATTCCACTACTGATATCGAAACGCCTTTTATCTATTTACCGTTTGAGAACGGAACATATGCGGATGTGATGGGAAATTCAACGGTGACTGCGTATGGTTCTCCTGCGTTTGTGACGGGTCCGATTGGCTCGAAAGCAGTGAATCTAACCAATTCAGGTTCTGCCGCAACACAGTATGTATATGGTACATGGTCAGGGTCTCCAGATTTTACAGTTAGTTTCTGGTTTAATATGACATCATTTATTTTAGCTAATGGACAGGCTGTTCTTTTTTCAGCATTTAATGGATCCTTTCTTATTATTATCTACGCAAATTCATTATCCGTCTATTGGAGTGGAATAAAGATTAGTAGTTCGGCTATTCCGTCTGTCAATATATGGTATTATGTGACATTTATTCATCAAACCAACGGAGTATGTTCATTGTATCTTAATAATTCACTGGTAGGATCCTATACCAATTCAGGCGGAATGGGTTCTTCTTCTAGATTTGCGATTGGAACATATGATACTAGTACAAACAGCCCATTTAATGGTTCTATTGATGATGTGCGCATTTACAACTATGCGATATCTATGAATCAGCGTATCACGTGGCGAGGGTTAGGAACATCAATCTTTTCGGGTCAGGGTAATGGTGTCGCGTGGAGCGGTGCCATGTGGGTGGCGGTCGGTAGCGGTG
>JACCDG011842710.1_pt1 | contig 75618 bp, 87 predicted proteins | sample 7442471 | NCBI WGS metagenome assembly JACCDG01 (sample SAMN15323444, study PRJNA562643) | freshwater metagenome | isolation source: river surface water | place: USA:Blue River Watershed | collected 2017-08-17 | reverse complement strand
GCTCTCATTCGTGTACCTTATCGCCTGGACCTGGGCCAATGTTGTCAGTGATACCAATCTGCTTGCCATTTGCAAGGAAATCGTAAATTGCACATGCTACAAGGTCGTCGTCAAACTTCTGTTGGTCATAGAACTCACCAGTCGGACTCACGGCATTACCGTGGCGCATAATATCTGGTAACATCTTGGTTAATGCCGCTGCTAGCTCTGCATGTATCTTTTTCAACTTAGCAGTTGATATTTTGTCGCGCCTCATAAGTTGTCGCACTTCTCTGATACCACGTTGTATGTCAGCATCATTTACTTCGACTGCGGCGCCCTTGACACCGTGATTTGTCATCAGTATATAAAACGGCTTTTTAACCACATCGTTGATTTTCATGTTGTTACCACTTAACTGCCCATTGTAGAGTGTTGCCTGTTGCAGGATTTGTCTGTCTGTTTATAGTGTATCCAAGGTCAGTAAAATACTGAACAATAGTGTCCATACGATCAACATACGGTCTTGTTAGCACACTGTTACTGATAGTTGTGCCTTTCCATGCAGCGAAATAGTCTTTGCTAGCTGGATATAAATGAACACTCAGTGCACCTTGTCCTACACCGATTGATGCGGTTGCAGTTGCAGTAGTTCCGTTAATGTCTTGCGGTGCACTAATCAAAACAGATGGCACCGATTTATAATTGTTACCAGTGTTTGCTATAGTAATAGATTCTACACTGAAACCCCTACTCACTGTAGTAGTCGGTGCAATTACAGAGCCTATTTGATTGGGCGATGGTATGAGATTTACTATAGGATTACTGGTATAATTTTCGCCATTATCAAGTATATCTATTCTGTTGATACCTGTGCCAGATAATGCTGCTCTAGCAGTTGCAGCACCTGTTAATGTAACTATTGGTACACCGGTGTAATCAGAACCAACATCGGTTACATTGATATAATCTACACTAGTTGGAATTAAAACAGCAAATGCTGTTGCGTTAACCCCATTGCCGACAATAGTAACAGTCGGTCGATAACTATAACCACTACCAGAGTTATCTACTACTATGTTTACTATTTCACCGTCTACTATTTCAACGTGTGCCTCTGCACCAACACCATCACCTTGAATGACAACCGTTGCAGATGTGTACCCAGACCCGCCGTTCGTAACAGAAATTGATTCAATACCGGTTGGTGTTAAATGTGCAAATGCTGTAGCACCGCTGCCATTTAACACAGTAACAGATGGTATGTCTTTGTATCCAGTACCATTTGCAATTACTTTTATTTCTTCAAGTTCATCGCCATTCAATTTAGAAATAGCAATTGCACCGTGTCCTGTCGGACTTGATAGTTCAATCGTAGGCGGTGTAACATAACCGCTGCCACTGGTTGCAACAATAATAGAATCTACACACATGGTAATGTTAAAAGTAGCTGCTCTACCACTACCACCAATTACGCTATTGTTGTCTAACACAGGTATCTGACTATAAAGACCACTTGTTGCCAAAACGTATGAAACTATTTCTCCAAATGCACCAACTGAAATAATCTGTATACTAGCATTATTTGTACCTGCACCACCAGTTACAAGTACTGTGTCACCTGCAATGTAGCCAGTGCCGCTATTTGAAAGTATAGCAGAGTTGACTCTCATATATACTTGGCCAGCAGACGCTCCTGCACCAGGTGTAGTTATAGAAACTAGAGGTTCTTCTGTGTAGGTATTTCCGCCATCGTTTAAAAGAACAACTGCACCTACTGATGTAGGCTCTAGTATTGCAATTGCAGATGCACCACTACCGCTAGACATAGATACGGTTGGTATAGCTGTGTATCCGCTTCCTGGCACTGTAACAACAATTGAACTTACTGTACCGGCTGTTACAGAAGATACTGCTTCTGCGTCTGTGCCATTACCAGTTATAAAAACTCTGGGAGATGCTATATACCCGCTACCCCCAGAACCAACTGCAATTGTACCAAGACCCATCGTTAAATTTACGGTACAACCTGTGCCGCCGCCTGGTAGTACTGTGGTTGCTGCACCAACTAACGATGGCAAAACGCTATAATTACCGGAACTGTTTATCGATATAGCAACAACGCTTCCACTTGCACCGGTTTGAAGAACGGTTAATGTTGCCGGTGCACCAGTTCCGCCGACTACTGTTAGAGTATCGCCTATTCTGTAATTAGAACCAGAGTTTGCAACTGTAGCAGAAACTGCTTTTAGTGTTACTGTACCAGCTGTGGCACCTGATCCTTGTGCCACAATACTAACTGTAGGTACGTCACTATAACCTTGCCCAGCACTGTTGACACCTATCGTGCTGACACCGCCGTATGTAGCAAGTCTTGCAATTGCAGTTGCAGGGACGTCTGGTTCACCGCCTGTTATGGTAACAATTGGTGCTGAAAAATATCCAAAACCCTGGTCAACTAACTCGATATCTGTTAATGCACTGCTAACTGTAATTGCAAGAGGTCGATTACTCAATGCATTCTGCAAAGAATCTGCTAGTTTGATATGGTCTGAATCGATGTAAATCACATAGTAAAACTGATTTGATTTGAACGGCGACGGTAGTGTTATACTAGAAGATACTTGTACCGTGTCTCCCTGCTTAAAAACATGATTCGGAACATAAAATTCACTGGTGTTCGGATCTATAGAAATTACCGGAGATGCAATCGGTGTACTCTCTGTCATGGGAGTACCGTCAAATACTACGGTTTCATACAATCCGTCTGCAACAGCATCTAATATGGCACTTTCAATAGCACGACCTTCGTCGTGAACTGCTCGTTCTCTCAGTGGGTTTTGTCTTGCTTCTGTAGCAGTGATAAAGATAGTGCTTGTGGTTGCCATTATGGTTTCCTAGATTTTTTCATAGCTTGTCTGGCCATCTTGTCAACATGTTTTTTGCTATTTTCTTTTTCACCTTTAGCAACCATACCCATGTCTGCTTCGTCGCCTGCAAGGTGTATAGTGTCTTTTGTTGACTTTCTAACCAATTCATTGTCTTGTAATACGTCCATTACCATACGAGGGGTAAGATCATACCCCTCGTTACGTAGTGTTGCAAGTACTTCCTGCATCGGAACTTCTGATTTGCCTTTGCTGCTATACATAGTAATTATGTTTATAATACTGTTTTTAGCCTCTTCTGGTGTACCAGGCAATACCGATATTTCTGCATAACGCATTGATTAACCCTTTTTGTTTAGTAGTTTTTTAATCTGTTGATCAAAGTGTTCGGGTTCTACCATACGTTGCTCATTTAGAGCCGTCTTATTTAGATCAACCCAGTAGCTTCTTAGCTGTGCAGTTTCAAAAAACTTGCTTTGTTTGTTGCCTTTTGAATCTTTCCACATAACACCGTACGGTGCAGCAGCCTTTGCACTTGCAAGTTTGTTGACCTGTAGATCTATCTGTTCAGCCATGATCATGTTTAACGCACCAGAACGGACTTCGCTGTTAATCATTTCTTTTAATTTGTCAATCATCTTGTCAAGGTCGCTCATTTGGTTCATCATGATTTCACCATCAAGACCATAACCCATGTTTAGCGGATCATGCACTGCGCCTTCGTTGACCTGTCTGCGATACTGTGCTTTATGTGCGCTAAACGCAGTTTCTAGTTTAGAACGACTTGCTTGTGTCGATTCAAGCATCTTTACTGCTTTTTTATAGCTTTCACTCTTAGAACCAAACTGCTTCCATGCAGTCGCATATAGCACTTCTTCCCAACGCTTGCCGTACTGCTTTTTGAACTTGGCTTTGTTGTCCTTAATGAATTCTTCTGCCTTCTTGCCTGGGGGCGCCTTTTCAGTCACAGTTTTTGTTTCTTTAACTGCTTTTTTAGACGCTTTGTCATTGCTTTCTTTTTCTTTTTCTTTAGCACGTATAGCAAAATTGATCTGCTTAACTTCTTTTTGTTCAGCAGGTGTCCTAGATTCTTTGTCGGTTAACTTCTTGAGATGTGCGTTTAGTTTAGCCAGTGTCCAACTAGCAAATTTGTTGTCTGCTTTTTCTGCAACCATAGTTTTTTTAGTTGCACGGCCTTCTTTCAATGCACGACCCAGTGGCTCTTCTGGTGCTTCTTCACTGCCTTCTTCACCTGGGATTTCTGGCAAACCTTCGCCGCCTTCTTCGCCTGGTAGGCCGTCATCACCTGCTACCGGTTCTACCCCGGGCATAGGTTCTTCTTCGCCTGTTGCACTAGGTATACCACCACTCTGTAGTTGCAGTATAGCGTTGTCGCTTGTGTCTTTAGCTGCTGAAATCGAGTCAAGTAATTCTTCTAGACTTGCTTTAACAACTTCGTTGTAGCCTTCTGCTGCTTCGATGCCAAACTGTTCCTTCATAGTGTCAACAAGTGGCATCAAGTCTTCTACACTCATCTTGGCAATTTTTTCTGCCATAGTCTGTAGATCATCACTCATTGCTTTAGCAGCAAGCAGTGTTTGTGCTTGTGCCAAATCTTGATCTTCATTAAGCATCATGCTCATTAACATCTGGCCAACGCTTTCACGAACTGGTTTTTTCTTCATTTTGGATCCTTCCTCTGCCATGCTCTGTACGTCGCCCAACATGTCGCTTGCATGTTTTTCAAACTGGACGTATTCTAGATAGTGTTTGCTGCTACTAATTAAATCACTAGCAGTTGTTAATTTCATTGCCACCCAGCCTTCTAACTGTTGGCCTGGTTGTATCATTTCAAACAGTTTAGTACTGTACTCTACAATCATCATGAGATTTTGACGAGCGGTACTACCTGTTGTTTCGCCTAAGGCCATGTCAGTTGTTTGTTGAAACTGATCTTGATCTTCTGGCAATTGTTCCGGTTCAAATGTATTATAATAGTCTAGATAATGATATATCTTGTCGAGATAACTCGCTGCTTTAGTTAGATTTGCAGCAATCCATGGCTGAATCTCTTCTTCTGGGCGAACTATTTTTAACATGTCCATTGCATATTTGGTGTTGCGATACAACTCACTACGAGCCATGCTTGCTTGATAACTATTGTGATCAAACATAGCTTCGTTTACAATAGATTCTGCTAATTCGACGTTGTAAAGTTGTTTTATCTGTTTCATAAAACGTTTTGGATTCAGTATATGTTCAGGTGGTTTACCACCTGCTTTTATATGATAGTAATGCGACAAGTCATGATGTTTTGTATAATCTTCCATATCACCGGAACGATGTGCATCTTCAGCTGAACGTGCATGATCTTTTGCCAATTTTGCATAATTTGGCTTAGAAAGTTGATCTTTTTTCTCATCTAACATTTTATTCCAACCTCGACGACGCATCCATACCAGGATAATTTGATCTGCTGCATCTTTAATATTGTCATAGCCCATTGCCTGATGATAGAACTCAGCCTGTTCTTCGGCTGCTGCAACAATATTTTCTAGATCTGTGCCGTGCTGTTCTAAATAACGATCCATACCCTTCATTACAGGATACCAGTCACTTGAACCCCAATCACCGATTGGTGTATCCTTGAACGCTTCATCAAGTTCTAGGCCTCTACGACGAGCTTCTTGCTTAGCTGCGGCATGTTGTAGACCTTGTGGAGAACCTTTACTAGCCGTAATGTTCTTTGCGTTGCTTTTTACTTCGTCGTCTGGTGACTTTCTAACTCTTGCAACAACATCTTTTGGTTTCTGTGGTTGACCGGCTGCATCCATACCGTCGGCATTCCATCCTGCTAGACCGCGTTTAATACTTTTAGCAATGCCTTCTTTTACCTTATAGGTTTTACCATCGACTTTAAAAGAATCTTTACCGGCTGCTCTTGCTTTTGCCAATTCGCCACTAAATTCGTTACCTTCTTCTACGCCGTCTTCAATGCCATATCGTTTCATTAATTCTGCTAACTCTGGTGTCATTGTGACTCCTTCTTTGACCTCTTCGTCGCCTACAACACTGTATCCTTGTGTTCGCATGCTAGAAAGCTGTGTCGCAGGTACTTCTTTTTCATCGTTATTCTTTTTAACCTTGATCATACCAGGTTTTGTTTTACTAGACTGCGAATTTGCAGGCTTAACTGGTGTAGAAGGTTTACTTGGTGTAGTCGGACTAGTCGACATTCCTGGCGGAGAAACAGACGAAACAATACCTTCTTCCACTGAAGATATGCTGTTGATCGCACCAGTTATTAGATTGTCAGCTGCCTTTGCATTAATATTTAAAAGTTTTGCTATTCGTTTTATTTCATCAACAGTAAGATCTTCTAGATTGGCTGACGTATAATTCAGTAAAGCTTGACCTAGATTTTTTACTAATACACTGTTAGTACCAGTGTATTTTTCAGAATTTTTGATCAATGAGTTACCAACTTGCTGTACAGTGTATTTTTTTGCAGCAGGACCCCATGATACTCGTTTAGCATCTGTTAGGACTTCTTCGCTTTCTTTAACTTTTCTACGTTGACGTTTTGGTGCAATTTCAGTAAGGTACAGTCTTACAGCTTCCAGTATTAACATATGTTTTGCGTACTCTGGGTTGACGTTATAGCTGTTAAACTGACTTTCGTTGACTATGTCATTCTTTGTAAATTCACTGTTTTCTTTTACAAACATCAAGTCATCGTCTGTCATTGACTCTAACACAAGGTCAGTTCCATGCACATTTTTTAATGTGTGTAGAACCTGTTGCAGTCTGTGACTGTTACTGCTTCGAAAGTTATTAATAAACATGTTTAACCTTCCCTAATAGGGTCAAAAATTGTCTGTGCTTTGGTATTTATTTATCAGCACAGAGGGAAGATCAATTAAAGACTAAAGCTCGAGCCGCATCCACAAGTACTAACCGCTTCCGGTATGTCTATAGAAAAATAGCTACCAGTTAAAGTAGTTTTATAGTCGATTGTACTGTTAGACAGTAGATCGTAGGACATAGGGTCAACTAATACTCGCACTTTATCAGACAATTCCAATACGATGTCATCGTCTGTTTGATCATCCATTAAAAAACGTTTATCAAAACCGTTACAACCACCGGCTACAATTTCAACACGTGGCAGTTTTCCGGTTTGTTCTATCAAAAAAGAAAATTGATCAATTGCTGTACGAGTGATTTTCATATTACTTGTGCGATTTGGCTTTTATTTCTGTTATAGTTTTTTTGATATTACGTTTGTGAATCATTGCATTTTCAATAGCAGTTTGGTATCTGCTTTCATAAAGATCGTATTTTGCAAAATCTTTTTGCTGATCTGCTTTTCGCATTCTTGTTTTAAATCTAATTGCATCTGTGCGATGACTGGTATAATGGTCATCATATTCAAATAGTTTTCTAACCGTTGGGTTGTTTACATAAATTCCATTGTTAAGCATCTTTACAACGTTTAACGCTGTTTCATAAAGTGTTAAATCACTAGCAATAACGTCATTTGTTTTTACATTGTAAATGCTGTAATACTGCTTGCCAGCAAGACGCCTTTCGTCTTCGTGAATCATTATTTGATAATTGCCAACTTTTACACCTTCATCGTTGCGCACGGTATTAACAGCTTGACGTAGTTGCGGGTCAAATGCGCTTTCATGTAAAACTTCTTGAGTGACATTGTTTAGTTTAGACAGAACATCTGCCATTGCGTTGACATCTGCTTGTGTGATTTGGCCGGCACCGGCAAGTTCAACTGGACCAGCTGATGTTGCGGATTTGGTTGTAGGCACCGGCGAGGGCGGTGACTCGCCCTCCATTATAGACAATAGTCTTGCCATCGCATCGCGCTCTTCGGGTGTAACTGCTGCCATTTGTCATCTCCACAGGTCTTCAAGATCATTGTATATAAAATGCATTTTTTCGTCAATAACTACGCGATCCAATATTCCTCTATGCACTAACTGTCTAGCTAATTCTTGCTCTCTAAGACTTAGTTCACTGCGAGGAAATGGGTCACTGTGTTGTTTAACACGCTCGGTCAACATTTCTTCTTCATTACTAATGGGTACATGTATACCGCCCCGAATTTCGATAAATTTCATTTATTCACCAGGAGTAGGTTTAGTCATTGTGCTAGCAGCCGTGATCAAACTAGCGCCAATACCAGGTACTGCTTTTAGTTGCGTTGCAATACCAGACGGTAGATCTTCTGGTATGTCAACCAACACACTCTGCAAGCCGGCTAGCACTTGTCCAATTGTTGCAATTTTCGCTGCGTCTGGATTATTTTTATACTTTGGATCATTTTGATTTTTCGTAAGCAATTGATTGAACATGTTGCCCGCACCGTCTTCATTTAACTGATCAGGAGTTTGTTCGTCTTCAACCACTGTAGTTGCGCCAGAATGTTCTAAACCAGCAAGTTGCATGATACGATTGATCGGTATCATAGTTTGAACACCGCCCATTACACCTTCGTCTAGCTTTGTTAGTTTAGAATGATGAACCATTTTTAAATGACCTTCAAACATTATGCCAGCGGTTCCTTTTGGTCCTTGTGGTATTTTCACTGTTACTTCTTGACCTTCGTACATCACTACTTCATTTTCGTCAAACTGTTGCTCGTCGGAAGCATTAACTAATTCTGCTTTTGCAAGTTGATGCTTAGCGTTTCTACTCCATCTGTCAATAGTGGTCTCATAAAGACCTTCATTACCAGACAAGTCAACTTGTGCAAATTTTTTCAATCTTCTCATGTCATTACTCTCCGTTGTTTGACTTTCAACAGTAGATGTCTGATCTAACGCTGTTAGATAATCACGTAGGTTCTTCATTTTCTCACCTTGCTAATTGGAAACATTGGCTTGTTTGAGACAAGTTGAACCTCATCTGCTGTTGCTTTTTTATGTGCCATTTTTAATTTACCGTCTTTTCTTACAAACACAGTTTTGATTAAAATGCGTTCGTCTAAAATTTCAGTTAATGTGTCGCGAGTCTGTTTCATGATAATGATATTTAGCTAAGAAATAAGACAAAGGGTGCCAATGGCACCCTTTGTCGAATCAAAATGCTCTTGTCTATTAGACGAGCAGTGTACCTGCCATGCTTGTACCTTGTGCAACAAGTGTGTTACAAGTAGTAGCATCACCAGTTTCAAAGGCATTAACATATGGAGCAGTTGTGTTCTTGCTTGCATATGGGTTAGTTGCGCTAGTTGCGCTACCACTTAGAGCCTGTGCGCTCTGAGTATCGAAGCAGCTTACGCCGTCAAGTGCTGCAAGAAGTGCGTAACCACTTGCGTTGGTTTCTGCTGCGCCCGCTGTCCATAGGCTATTCTTTTCAGTTGCGATACCAACGATAGTAATTGTCTTACCAGTTGTGTAATCAGTACCGAAGTTGTCACCACCGTTAGTACCAGTTAGGTTGGCATAACCAGCCTGACCGAAGTATACACTAGTGTTTGCGTTAATGGTTGCACCGTTGATGCTGCTTGGAAGAGTCTTCAAGCTAACAACAACTGGATTGCCACGTAGAGCAAATGTTCTTAGAAGAACGTCTAGGTTTGCCTGCTTGTAGAAAGCATCTAGGTATGAGTTTAGAGTGCTGTAGGTAACAGCAGTACCAGAACCGTCAACTACAGTAACATCAGTCCATGTACCGAGTGTGGCATAAGTTTGATAACCTGGTAGGTCAACAACCGCAGTTCTTACGTTGGTTTGTGCAACTGGAACAATAGTCGCAACACTGAAGAAATTCATGTCACCGGTGAGAAACTCACCAGCACGAGCATTTCCGTTGACTTGATTTGTCATTTTTTGTCTCCTATAAAATGCAAAAATGTCTTTGCACGAGTATTTATATCAGAATGAAAGTTTATGGGTACTTAGGGGCTTTACGCTTGGCTTTTTTCTTTTTAGGTTGCGACGGTATATAACCGAACAAATTAGGGGTTCTACTTATAGTAAAACCAAATGGATTAGCAACACTGGCTACACTACCCGCCGCAGTTGACCCGCCACTGGCATATTCGTTAAGTTGTTCTCCATCTGCATCATGCTTGCGCATAAATTCCGAACGATTTACTAACTTTATTTTACCATGTTCAGTATCCGCAACAAAGCCTTCGTGACCACTTTTGCCTTTTAATTCTGGATGTGCGTTTGCACCAAATTCTGCCGCTAGTGTAGATTCTGCACTTTTGTCAAGTTGTGACTTCAAATGCAGTTTAACCGCATTCAATCCCTGAATCAACTGCCATATTGCATTATAACCATTTAGATTTTGTTCAATGTGTGCTTTGACTTTGTTTTGCATACTGCCTGTTGCTTTACTAGCAGGACTGTCTAGCCAATCTATAAATTCTCTAGAACTGGTAGAAAAATCACCGCTGCCTTTACCTGCTTTCCATGCAAGAAATGTTTTCATTAGTGCAGGTAAACTCTTGATGGAACCATCAAACAATTGATCTATTGCAGGTTTTGCAACGGCTATTACTGTGTTTAGTTTAGAAACAAGCGATGCAGGAAGTTCTAGTTTTTCTGTCACATTAAGTTCATGCGGCACGACTACCAGTCTAGACACTGTGTTTAATCCAAGTTCATTTATGCTGTCAATTGCACTAGGCTCTAGGTCGTCTCTAGATTCAAACTTGCTGTGTATTACCATACCAAAACGACTGTTAGCTATTTGCTTACCCAGTTCTGTATTGGCAGGTATTTTGTATTTAATTTTTAGCGGACCAAATTCGTAATTACCATCAACAAGTGGTGGTGTACTTTGCCATAGCAGGTCTCCTTGTAGATAACCTTTCATTGACTGCGGCACTAGTGCTTTTAACGGTTCGTATAGTGCTGCAATTCCTTTAGCGTATTGATCTCGCTGTGCAATACCTTCAGGACTAGTATCTTTAATACGTCTGCCAGTATCGCCACGTAGCATAGCTGTAACAGCATCGGCACTGCGAGTCATGCCATCGTATCCTTTAGCGCCGAAGCCGCTTTTGTCTGTCAAAACAAATCCTTGGTCATCCCAACCGAAAATAAGGGCAGGAGAACCGTCGAATTTGACTGTTACACTTTGAGGTCTATTAGCTAGACTGATCATTGCATTTAGAGCACGTTTTGCACCTTCTGCACCTTCATCTAACACAAGGTCTTCTGGGTGATCAATTCTAGCCTTTGCTTCAGTTAGCAATACATCTAATATTTTCATGGTGTTGCAGGTTTTGCTTTCTTTTTACCAGTAGTTGCAGACTGTATACCAGACTGTGCAGACTTTCTTGCAGCAGCTTGTGTGGCAACAACATTTAAACGTTTTAGCAACTCATCCTTTGTCATATTCGCCAGTATACTCGATACTGCGTTCTCAATATCTGTATCAACTGTTGTTTTGCTGGTAGATGAATTTTGTGAGTCTGATGCCTGAGATACATTTCGTTTGACAACACCTCGATCTACTGTGCTAGTGCCAGTTTTTTGCTCCCAGTATCGTTCAAGTCTTCTCATTGATGCATCTATTATAATCTTTTGTCCAAATATCTGCTCTGCGTTTGCAACTGGGTTGGCAGAGCCGGCAAATAGTTGAGAAATTTCTAAAGGTTTTCGTCGATTTGCAATCTGTTGAATCGACAATCTCTTTTTAAGTTTTACATTTGGATCCTTAATTATTGCATTGTTGATAATTTCTTTAACATCATTATCTTCTAAATCTAGTGTCTGTCTCATAAACACATAGACTACATAAAAATTTAACGTGTCCCAGTCGACATTGTACCTGCCCATGTGTCGCATAAACGCACGTAGATTGTCGTTATTCATTTTCTGAATTTCGCCTTGACCGTGTTTTTTATCCGACTGGGCGATCATATCTTTGTATTTGGTTTTAAACCAATTAACCATCGGTACCAGGGCTTCGTCGATCTCTTCGTCCGAATCTAAAATTTCATTAATCTTCATTTTTTAGCCTTTAGCTCTTTGATCTTTCGACTGAACTTTTTTTCATCTTCTGTCATTATGCTGCGATATAGACGCTTGACTAGATCGTTAGCTTCTTCTTCACTATAACTTTCTTTTATTAAATGTACTAGATTTACTGCACTGGCAATAAGATGAGATGCTCTGCTTTCAATGACAGAATGCTTGTTTTTAGCAGGGACAAACTTGTCAAGTTCGTCTAAAAAATTTTTCATGCTATCAGCCACGATGATATTCCTGTATTGACTATTTAGAATATTTATTACAAGTTTCATGATTGGCTAAATACTATCAGCAAACTGCCTAAGGAATTAGATATGAACTTCTTTTCAGCTGATGATTTTAAAAAAATAAGAGATCAATTGACTTCGATATTAGAAGCAGACGACGGTGTTGGGGTTGACAAGACTGTTGACGATCTGATGACAACAGAAAAAAAACCAACCAACAAAGTTGATTCAAACGATGTTACTGCTCTAGCAAATGACCTCGGTATAGAAAATCCAGAACTGTTTGACGCCGCATTCAAAAGCATAAGAGTTGGCAAAATGCCAGAAGACGCAGATCAACTGAAAGAATTAGCATCAGCATTTGATAAAATACTGTCAGGCGACGCTAGCACTACCAGTAAAGTTATTTCTCAGCTACGAGATCTCTACAAAGACAACGAAGCAGTTAGCGAAGAAACTGTAGCTGAGAAAAAAGAAGAACAACCTGGTAAACAAGACATCAAACGCATCTACAAAGGCGAAGAAGGTTGGGTGTATCAACCTACCAGTGCAGATGGCGCTAGATATCTATTGAGAAACACCAAGTCTGATCTACTAGACAAAAATAGCAAATTCGACATGTATAATGAACTAGGCCCGATATATGTGATCTTCGATAAAGCAAACAAAGAACGATATACAGCACAACCTGCTCAGCATATGGCTGTTGACAGCAGCAACAATCGAGTAGATATGTACAACCTGCCAGATTGGGCTCAATCATACATAAAGTGATCAGGCTTAACGCCTGATCAAGTTTCTCAAACTCTGCAGATCTGCAGGTTTAGGTGCTGCTGGACTTGGTTCAGCAGCTTTTTGCTCTGTCTTAACGGGAGCAGTTTTCCTTCTCAAATCATTAAACACGTCTGCACCACTTGGTGTAGCAGACACAATTGCGCTGTTATCATCAAGGTCAAAGATACGCAGTGTATTAGGATCAAAACCAAGATAGAGCTTACTACCAACACCGCTCGAACTACGAGTTTTCAAAAACTGCACTTGATATTGACCGCGTTCTTTCATTGCAGCACTTGCAAAGATTGAAATCACATTGTCAGCAGTTTGAATTTTACTTAGACCGCCCGAAATCATAGCATGGCTGTGTTCCTGTTCTTCTACCGCACTTCTGTTCAGCTGACTTGCCGTGATGCAGATCATTTTCTTTTCAACTGCAAGACCTCGCATTTCTTCAGTAACAAACTTGTCTTTTACAAAAAGATCGCTTGGATTGATCTTTTTGTTGTTGGGGAACACAAGATCAAGGTAGTCAACAATCAGCACGTCTGGTCTACGTTGACGTTCAATCTCATAGTTCTTCAAATAGACCTTGATATCGTTGCAGGTGCTGCCCTGCGGAATCTGTTTAACATACAGATCGCCACTGTTACGCTGTGTCTGTTTGACTTTGATCTCAACAGTGTCAAGATTCCGGAATATGTCTCTGGTACCAACTTCAGTAAGCATACTGTCCATACGCATACTGGTTAAACCTTCACTAAGTTCTAGTGAAATATAAACAACGTTTAGTCCCTGCTTTGCTAGATTGATTGCACTATTCTGCAAAAACAAACTTTTACCAACGCCGGATCCTGCGCACCAGATAGTGATTTCTCCTCTGTTGATACCACCGTACAGTTTATCGTCAACAGTTTTCCAACCTGTGCTAATCTGACCATTTTTGTCTTTGATTGCCATTAATCGACTACGAGGATCTTCAAAATAGTTTGTTCCTAAATCACTCTGCAAACTAATAAGAATAGCTTCCCTTACTTGTTTTTCAACTTCGCCATAATTGCCCTTTTCAATTAGTGTCACTGCATTGAGAACGGCGTTAGCTAGCGCACGGTTTTTGCAAAAACTTTCGATTTCTTTTAAAAAGCTGTCTTGATGCTGAACTGCAATATCATCAATTTTAACAAAACCAATCCCAGTCTCTGCATTCACATGTTCTATTTTTGGCAACACTTTGTTTTCGTCAGCATACTTCAAAATGAACTTTACAGCCGGTCGTAACTTGTTTGAAAAGTAATTTGAATTCAGTATGTTCTGGCAGCGAGAAAAAACTTCTTCGCTACTGAGCATGATGTCAATCAATAGTTTTTGTTTTTCGTCAGAATATTCAATTGTTTCTGCTTTTTCGTTTTGAGCCATTTTATTCCTTTATTTCCTAATAATATCATCTTCAATACAATTTTCACCGTATTGTATTTCAATAAGTCGTAGCGGTTCATCAGATTCGTTGGCCAATTGGTGCCATTGACCATTCTGTATCCAGAGACTCTGAAAGCGGCCAAATACACCCATTAGTTCAACATCGCTACTACAGTTAATAGTATAAACCGTAGCCTGCCCATGCGCAACAAACCAAAATTCACTACGTTTAGAGTGTTTTTGTAAGCTGAGTTTTTTACCAGGTTCGACTGTAAGTTCCTTGACTTTAACCTGTCGGCCGTCTTGATGTAAAACTCGATAATAACCCCATGCACGTTCGGTTTTTGGGTTTTTCCATTCTTGTAGAATCCAACTGCTACTGTTGTCTTTGTTACTGCTTCCCACTTCCCAAGCAAATGTCAACAGCGGATCAGTTTCAACTAAATCAAATTCTGGTGTGTTTGAGTTACCCCTGTCGCCGCCATTTACAAAAACAATTTCAGCATCTGGGTATTTTTCGCGAACCAGTGTGATTGCAGCACAGCTTGAATCGTCGCTGTCGTCGTATTCAATCACGTCATTAACCCATTTAAGACTAGAAACAACTGAACGACGTTCGATCATTGGCATGAACGGTTGACTTTTTTTACGGGTCAACCATGCATCTGAATTGAGACCCACAATCAACATATCGCCTAGTTCAGATGCAGCTTTTAGGTATGCAATATGCCCACGATGTAGAGGATCAAAACCTCCAGTGGCCAATACAATTTTGACTGGTTTCATTCTTTAAACATCCTTCTTTTAATGTTGATTTCTAGTTGACTAGTGGTTTTAGCATCTATAACGGTTTTTAAAGTATACAGCTTACCATAACGTTTTGCAGCATCTGCAGAATCTTTTATATCACTTTCCCAATCTGGGAAACTAACAGACCATCCGTTTGCCAGTGCTGCATCGATTAGTCCTTGATTTTTTCGTTGTCTGTCTGGTAATACAATCTTTTCAAGATCACTACTGTTTAGCCACGCAATCTGTTCTTTACTGAGTTCGCTACCAAGAGTAGCAACACCGTCGATTGCAATTGCATCAAACGGGCCTTCAACAATGACAGCATATTTTCTGTTGTGTTTGTAAAGTGCATCACAATTAAACAAATATCCAGACTGTAGTTCACTATTAAAATACCTCGGTACTCCATGTGGCGGAGTACCTGCATATCGTGCAGTCCATCCAACTATCTTGTCTTTAAAATAAAAAGGTATTATAACACGATTCCTCAGGTTCCATTTGTCCTGGTCAGACCAATAATAGTTCCAACCTAACAGTATAGATTCGCCTCGACTAGAAAGATATTCAATAGTGTTTAAAAAGTCTTGATTGTCTAGAGTTTCTAAAACATCTATTATAGGTTTAGAACCATCCGGAAGTTTTATTTCTTTAAAATCAGATTGATTATAAGAATAGATATATTCTTTGCGTTCTGTAGAAAAACCAGATTCTATTTTTTCAGACAGCAGTTCCATTTTAACACGTTTAATATCATCATATGAAACTCCTAGCCAACCCATTAGCGATTCGAAATTTTTTGACAGTGATTGTCCCGAATATACTGCTTTGAATCCACAATTATAGCAATTGTATGCTATAGAACCGTCTGGGGTTAACAGAAGATTTCCACGTAACCGTGTATCTTGGTTATGACCTCTATGATGACAACAGACAGCATTAAATGCTGTCCATCCTTTTGAAGTTTTTTTGCGCTTATTTGGTAAATTAGCTGCAACAATATCATGAATCAGAGTCATATCATAGTATATCAAATACTGACACTTAATTCAACAGCAATTAACCCTTATAAAGTACTTTCAGAAAAATTCCTTGATTAGCATCAATTGGTTGATACACAAATCTTAACCAATATACATTCATTGTAAAATTAAAAAGAGTTGGACCGAGCGCATTGTTTGCTGTAGTAAAATCATACCAGTTGTTTTTATTACCTATTGGTATATCAAACCATTCGTTTGGCAGGGGTGGTTCTGGATTAAGACTTCCTTGAATCCAAAATTTTCCTTGAAAGCGTGTTTGATAAACCGAAATAGTATGTGTTCCATTTGCGCGACCAGTTTGTGCATCGCCTGCAACTGCACTAGACATAAAAACTGTACCAGTAAATGCGTCCACAGGAGTTGGTGTAAACTTAGTGGCATCGAGTTCAATACTAGGTGCCAAGCTGCTTATCACACCTTCTTTAAGTTCAAATGTGCCAAACGTGTTTTTGTTGATATCTGTATAAAGATACTCACTTCTGTTTTGTCCGTCAGTTACTTTTATAACATATCGATAATATCCTGGGTTCCAGTGCTGTATGTCTTCTGGATGCAAGTCAAGTCTTGCTTTGCCCATAAGTTCATCAATCACCTCGCAACTTTTTATTAATAATACCTCTGGTAAAAAACCTTGATTATTGCTAGGAGAGTTGACTTGTTGTATTTCAGCTCGTAGCTGATAATCTACCAATTTGATAGGTTTGCGATCGTTGTTGCGAATCACAAAATCTATACTGTTAGAAGCACCTTTGTAAACTTTTGTATCGTACTGTATCATGGGCCAATTTATGTTTGGAGCGTGTGAATCCCACTTGACCAACGGAATATATTCTGGAAATTTGAATAGAAATACGGTGGACATTGGTGTTTTTCATTATCTCTCTGTGTGTTTATTTATAAATAGGTAAGGTGGTAGATTTCTTATCGGCAATGACAACAAAAACAAATACTTATAAACTGTTACAGGAAAAATTTCCATTCCTGACTATCATACGTCACATGGGCAACGAATATTTGGGCATCGTTCAAAATGCTGACAATCTTTTTGTCAGCATATATGTGCTAGACATGACCTTTAGCGATGACATGAAGCGAGTGTTTTTAGCATGTGGTGATGCATGGTGGTGGGAGAGCAATCGCTGTGTACCCATCAATATGTTTTTGCGAGAACAGTTCAAACCTTTTAAACATACTCTCAAAACTTTTGCTAGAAAAGACACTGAGATAGTGCAGGGACCAACTGTAAATCTCAAAGACATGATGAATAAGCGTGTCAAGCGCCGTACAATTCAGTTGATCCGATCAGTGTAAATACTGTATGCGATTACAGTCACTGATAGAAAACACCGATTTTGAGTTAAACGCCCTTAAACGGGTTGTTCCTAAATCTGTACTAATGCAGTATCGCAATGACGAATTTGACAGCGTGTTAACAACACCTGGCGCTGCTATCAATCTATTTAGAGTTGCAACCAATCAGGTAAAAGCCGACAGCACTTTGGTAAAAATCGTCAAGATTCTGTTACCTTACATGCTACGAGATTTAGGCAACATGTTTGGTTCAGAAAAATCTGCAAAAGAAGCATATAAACTGATCTACAATTTAGTCTATAAGACTACTGAATACGACGAATGGAAACCAGCAATACCAGTTGCCGCCCTTGCAAAATTTCTCGACGATCATAAAAAAGACATAGTCAAACTAACTCTCAAAGAGTTCAAAGAATTTATGAATTATGGCGGCGGGCAGGGGCATCCAACAACCGTCAGACTTGCAACTATTTTACGCAGGCTGCAAATGATAATCGATTGGCCTGAGTTGAAACCAATTTATCTCGGTCTGCATAATTATGTGTTCGACAACATTAACAATTTAGCAGCACAAAACAACTATAATGCCGAGCACAATTTAATTGATTACATATCTAGAAACCATGTAGATCTAAACCAGTTTCCTAAAATTAGAGAACAGTTAGATGCTGCAAAAGTTAAAATTCTAAGAGAACCGATGCTGCGCAACAACGACATCGGATCGGGCATACTCAGAGTGAAATGGCTAGTAGAAACGCTTAACGCAATTGGACTAGACTGGCCCGTATTGAACGACATACAAGCAGTATATGATCTAATTAAACCCGATATATTAAAAAAGATGCTCACACTGTTTAAAGAAAGCAAATATTACAGAGAAAATACTGTTACTACAGATCTTCACATGTTGAAAAACTATCATAAACTCAAGTGGCCAGAACTAGATGCAATAGAAAAAAGCGTCAATGCAGATGACGAGAAGGGCTAAAAGCCCTTCTGTTAGTCGCCCAGTGTAGTAGCTTCTATCGTGATGCGCACAGTGCCATCGTCGTTGACTTTGCCCTGAATAGCCTCTTGCTTTTTATTGGCTTTTTCGCGAGCTTCGGCTTCTTTTTCGTCGCTCCACTTTTCAAACAGGCTGTGTGCAAATGCAAATGCAGTCGCATCGCTCTTTTCAGCAATGCGAACCCACGCAGTACCACGTTCTGCTTCAGTATCATATTCTGCGGTCAGTTCAATTGGTCCTGTAAAATACTCAACAGTCTGCCACAGTTCTTCAAGATCTTCAATTTTCAGTCGGGGACTGCGGAACAGATAGCCTTTGTCCATACCACGAATCAGTTTTGAGGAAACATCGTAGTCCACCTTACCAACAGGGAAAGACAGATCACCTCCGGCAGACACCATAGACAGTTCAGTGCCAAACATAGAAGTTGCTGCTTTGAGTTTGAGTCGTTTAACAGCCATATAAGTCGAGATCCTTTTGCTCAAAAAGTTAGTGTTTGCTCTATTAGCTTAGCATCTTTTTCTAGCTGTTCAAGAGTTAAATTTGCATGCACATAGACCAGCATAGCGTAACTTGTTGCATGCGCTTTTTTGAACGCATAATTTTCTTTGTCTTGCAGCCAGATTTCATTTTCAATACTAGCGAAACCTTGTTCCATACAACGTCGTTGTAGATGACGCTTGCCCGGTCTAATCAGCGCCAACACCATAGCCAATTGCTCGATGGATTTTGGTTTTAATTTAGCAGTGAGTTCGCTATGATTTCCAAGATGGAAAAGTCCTTCTACAAATTCTGGTATTTCAAACACTCCCCAATCAATAGGTTTGTTCATCATTTCAACTAGATGGTTTTCGTTACGAACCATATCGTAAACGCTAACGTTTAGAAAGTCTATCTTGAATAAACCTTGCGACTCTGCTGTTTCGTAGTCTAGACTACAGAGTCCTGTTAAAGGGTCAGTAGGTGCTGCGTGAAAATATACACCGGTATTGTGTTTGGTGATTTTATTATCCTTGATAATGCTTGCAGGTACATAGTCAAGTTTTTCTAATGCCTTGTTACGATCTGCAAAGTCAATGTCAACATCGCCTTTATTCACGATCTATTTTCCTGTTTAGCTGTGTTTGCAAGTCTGCGATGATTTTTAATTGTCTGTTCGATTTGATACTAAGCTGTCGCACAGTATTGTCAAGATCTCGTATTTTGTTTGCAAGATCTTGAATAACTGCTTGACTGTCTTTAATATATTGCGGTGAAACTACTTCAATACGTTTACCACCAATGTCTAATTCTAAAATAGAACCCTTGGGCAATGTAGAAACTAACACAGTGTTAGTCTGTGCCGCCGGTAATTCAAAATCATCTACATCATACATCGATCCATCAAAGTCATTGTTTTTTGACATATTGTTCCCTCTTTTCCAAAAGATCTCTTAGCATCGGTGAATCTTTGTGATCACTATTATATTTTAGCCAAACATGCATAATATCAACCGCTTTATCGCTCCATGTTTCTGGGCTATCAGCATAACAGCGTTCAAAAATATCGTGTATATTAGTCTGTCCTTCGATGCTAACAACAGGAATATAAGGTTTAAATGTCATACACCAGCCTCTCTTAATGTTTTTCTAATCCAATCCGCAGTATCTTTGTGCCTATTAAATTTAACTTTCCATGGACCAGGTTTTGCAGTTTTGGCAATGATACTGATCTGTTCTTGATTGCATCTAGTTAATAGATCATCAGCACTGTCTGCATTATACAGGACCCACGGGCTTATCTTGCCAGTTTTTATCCAGTGTGTTGCTTGGTTAGTGTTCACCACTCTAAAAAAGTTGAACCATTCTTCGCCGGTTTGATCACTCCATTGCTTCATCAATTCAACAGTTCTAGCCAATGCGTCTTCTGGCGATTCAGTCTTTACTGTTTCGTCTACGTATTTTTCGTAAACGATATCATGCGTCCATTTGTCAAGAGGAAGATTGTTTTTGATAACATAGTCGATGAACTTTGCAGGCGAAATAGCATTTAGATCAATCATCTGTTTAGCAAATTTTACAAACGCAATGTAATATCGGCTGTCTATAAATTCTCTATATGAACGCTTTGTGCCTTGCTTTTTAAGCTGACTGTTAAGTTCGTAAAATCTAGACCATGCCATGAACGCGAGCCTTGATTCCGGCTCGTCGCGAATGAACCATCGACGCTTTTTTTCGCAACTATGGTTGATCAATGTTAGTTCTTTGTGAAATCCACGTTTGCAAAATTCACAAACATGTAGATCATTCTTTAAGCTTTTTTGCATCTTCGTAGAGTTGTTTGGCTTCTGCATCACTTCTACCAGCATCTTTTGCTAACTCTCTAATACCTTTTGCGTCATATTGTGATTTTAGTATTGCAAGTTCAGTTTCATTTATACCAGGGTGCAGTTCTAAAAACAACTCGTCTATTGATTTTTTCTTGCTTTTGGCAGATTTTACTGCAACCCACGGATGGTATTGCTTCGATCCGCTGCCTGACAGACATAGCAACTTGTGTTGCAATTCTGGATGCTTGGTTAACTCCCAGAATCCAATGTTTACAAGATCATTCACATACAGAACTTGTTCGGCTCGTCTATCACTTTGATCACCTGTTAGACTCATTGCTCGCATAGCAATCAATGCTGTATATGCTTTCTTTTCTTCCAAATCTAGTGTGTCATAAAAATCAAACTGTCTGCGATCTATAGCAGGTAGAACTGTGTTAAACAGGTCTAGTTTACGTTCTTTCTTTTCAGCCATCTTATACCTCTTCACTCTATAGTATGTAGGATAGTAACTGCTTAAACAAGTCAACACAATAAATATTAGAAACAGAAAGGTCCACAACAATGGGAAGACCAGTAACAGATAAATGGATAGGTCCAAGAGATCAAAGGGCAAATCCTGTTCTTACACCTTATTGCAATATAAGAGGTACTCAGGGATATTGCTATATTTTGCGGCAGATTGGATCAAACAAGTTCATTGTTCAGAACATAGACGACCCAACTCTAATAGGACGTATAACCTTGAATCTTAGCGGTTCTAGTAGTCCGGGCGAGGGCTATCTTGCATGGCAAACAGATGATTCTAGTGGATATGTTGCAAGAATAAGCGACAACACAATCCGTCTAGCAGGCGGTGGTAGCATACCATGGACTATCTATAGTAGTGGACAAACTGCAACTGTTGCATACATCTCATTTAACAGCGATGACTAACCATAAATATAACTGTTCACAAAACTAAGTGACAGTTAAACTGTCACTACTGGGAGATTTTATATGGGTAGATCAATCACAAAAAAACTGTTCGGCGACACTGGTAGCACTAATATTGCTGTAAACTTTTATAAGAACGCTAACGACGGCGTAGTATCTGGCTTTATAGTAGAGCAGACTGGTACAAAGCGTTTTGTTTGTTCAGACGGTGGCACTACACGAGTAGTCTGTTACCTAGTAGCAAAAGATGCAGTTGATCTTGATCCAGGAGAAATGTGCATTACTGCTAACTGGGGCGGTAACAACTATCAAGTGTCTAAAATACAGAGCAAGCTTGTTACTATAAACGGTGGACAGGTCCCTTGGTCTTTTAATACCACACTTAATCCTGGTACTGCGCAGTTGACTGATTTCGGAACAGCCCCTGTACTTTATCTTGGAACAAATAACTATATAACCTTTGGCGAAGGTTCAGACAATTACAGTAACTTGTCAGCTGACAATCCTCTACTACCAAAAATTGTAGTAGGCGGTGACGACAACAGTCTGCAAATAATGTATTATGGTGTAACAGGTACAGCACCTAACAGAGTTTATGTAGTTCGTTATCAAGGCACAGACAGTACTAGTGGCGATTATCAAGATCCAACTATGATAGTCGAGTACCACTTCCCAGAAGCCAACAAAGATCAAATCGAAGTACATATAGTAAGTAACGCTCGTGGTTTCGGAGACTATTCCGGAGTTGCAACTGCTGATACCGAACTAGCTGCGTTCCCATCTGTTGATGCAGGCGATGCATATGTATGGGATGACACTGCACAGACTTTAACGCCGATAACATTTAACCAATATGGGACAACTGGTTTAACACAACTAGACATATATACTGAACCAAGCGGTGAACCTCCATATGACGACTGGAGCGAGGATGATGGATTCGTAGGATTCTTCATACCATGGACGATAACATTTAACGGCACCAATTGGGGTTAATTGCTACATATATACAGCAGCTACAATAAATACAACTGTTCATATAGTTATGGGGACCCAACCTCGTAGCCCTAGAACGGCAACAAAAGGAGAAACAAATGGGACGTCCAATTAAAAAGGCGTTTATGGGCAACACTACAACAGGCGGCGAGCAAATTCAGGGCTACGCATGGACTGCTGGTGACAGTGCTGCACGTGAAAGCTATATCGTAAAACAAAAATCAACTTCTAGTTACGTAATGGCTAGCATCAACGGTACTGGGGTACCGGGCGGCGGTCAAGTGTATCTTGTCAATGGTGCTGTTACAGCAGCAGGACAAGGCAATATCCTAGTTGAACCTTACGGTTTTAGTGGTGTGGGTGCAACAGCAGTTGCCAACCTTGGTATCAGCGGTTCACCGACAATAGTAGTGTCTGGCACTGGCGACACAACAGCAGAGTATTATCCGTCGATGGTATTGAGTTTAATCGGCGGTACTTACACAGGTAACCAACGTGCAAATGTAACTGTGCAAACTGTTAATGTTAGAACTATTGCACCACAAAACGCAGGTTCCGGTTATGCATCGGGCGACTACTTCCTGTTTACAGGTCCTGGTTTTAGTACTGGCGCAAACGTTGTTGTTAACACTGTTAACGCAGGCGGATCGATTACATCACTCAGCATAAACAACGCAGGTGTATATACCAGCAGCCAGCTACGCAGTGATCCTGTGACTGCAAACTCCGCAGTTACTACATCAGGTGTCAATGCAACATTCAATATTGGGTGGGGTATAAACTCTGTTTCTGTGACCAACGCAGGTGACTACAGTGTGATACCTACTAATCCAGTTTCGCTAACAACTGCTGGCTCCGGTACCGGCGCTACTATCAACGTAACTTACAGTGTAAGTAGTGTTCAAGTAACTGCTGGTGGTACTGACTATGATATACCACCAAACGTTGTGTTTAGCACAGGAAACGCAACTGCAACAGCCGTGCTCAATGGAACAAGCGTAGCAAGTATTGGTGTTGATAGTGGCGGTAGCGGATATACTGCAAAGCCAACTGTAACATTGACTACAAACGGTACATCTGGTTATGCTCAGAAAATTACCGACAATATTGTTCATACTTTTGATGGTAGACAGTACAAGTGGTTACTAGAAGGTAACAGTTTACCAGGTCCAGGTTGGGCACACATTAAGAGTAGCTAAACTCTAGCTTGACAGCGAAATCAAGCAGACTCAGGCAAGCCCCTAGAAGCCGTAGCGACTAGGGGCTTCGCTTTATCCAGCAGCTAAAATATTTTGCGAATATCAAGACTTTCTGGAATCTTGCCTATATCTTTGATAAAATACGCACAAAGTGGTTTAGGATCGTCGCTTAGTGGTACAGCTAGTAAATGCCCATTTTTTAATTTTGGAAAATACCATTTTACATCAGGCCAAATGTTTAATATTTCAAACTTTAGATAGTTTGGCATATAACCGCTTATAGGATTGTAAGTAAACACATCAAAGTCTTTATCGTTGAGATAGATCAAAGGCATTATTTCTAGTTCGCCTAGGTTAATGTCACCGATGATTATACTCCAATCTAGGGGCATTTGTATATTATATTTGCCTATTTTAATATCTACGCAAGGGCTGTTAAAACTTTCCAAAAATATAAGAGGCATAAAGTAATGATCAACATCAGATTGGTCACTGTAGTCAAGTACACAATACCGAATGTCATCAATGGCATCCGGTATTTGATTGAGATTATAAACTGTGTTTTCGTTTGTTAATATACGCATTTTGTCAGTGTTATTTACTAGCAAAATGCACAGATTTTTAAAAATTATTCAATCAAATAGTTGACTTTTTCTACAGTAAACGGGTATTCAACCTCATCGTAGAACTTTTTACGTTTAATAAGATGTCTGTTGCTAAATTTGCATTTGCTTGCAACGTCATAGATATTAACGCTATCTTTATCGTCAGCTTTACGCAGCCCTCGACCAATGCTCTGTATTACACGAACGAAGCTTTTACCTGGTTCTACAAGCACTAGATTGAAAATTCGGTTGATACTGATACCAGTACTAGTAGTACCGTATGTAGCAATCATGATAGCATTGTCTTCAAAGTTAATTTCTTTGTAATGCTCTTTACGTTTGTCAGCTTTCATCTTGCCGCTAATAAACGTACTACCTTCAATCATGTCACTCAGCTTTTGTCCAGATTCGATTCGATCTACCAGAACCAGTGTATTCCCAGTCTTGGCTAGTTCTTCCACTTTTCTAGCTAGCCAGGTAAGTCGATTTTTGTCCGTTGTAAGATACTTTAACTCTGCTTGATAGTCTTTGTAAGCCATTGTTTCTTGCGTATGCAGTATATTCACATGACACTTTGCCAAGTGACCTGCTTCTTGCAATTCTTTCGCAGTAAGTTTACCGATCTGTGGACCAATAGCAGTAAACAGGCTAACTTGGTTGTATTCTTCCTCTGGGATTGTTCCCGTGAGACCCCATCTAATTGGAATGTTTGCAAAGGTAGTTGTCAACAGTGTGTGTAACACACCCATGTTTTTAACATTGTGAACTTCATCACAAATAATAGCAACAAGACCGTCTAAGAACACAGCAAGCTGATCGTCGTCTAGCGCATCTTTGCTTTTTTTGTCTAGAACGTTGAGACTTTGCCATGTGCATATTGTATGCGTACGATCATATTCTTTGCGATCACCATAAAGCACACCGACATCAAGACCAATATTTCTGTAGTCTTCTTCTGTTTGCTGTACTAGATTCTTGTTAGGTACGATGACAATTGTGCGACCATACTTTTGCGCAATGCTGCTAAGACCAGCAGTAATCAACGTTTTACCTGCACTAGTCGGTGCTACACTAATACCCTGTAGATTTGACAGACACTCGTTGATTGCTTGCACTTGATAGTCACGTAGGACAATAGGCTGTCCCTCGAATCGGTGCCCTGCCGGCCAATTGATGTTACTAAAGTAACTTTCATCGATCTGGTCAAATTCTAGATCATACTGAGTGCGATTGTCCTCAATTTCAAGTTCGTAACCGTGCTTTTCAACAATAGGTAACAACTTGTCTAGCACATTAAGAAATGTTCTACCACCTATAGTACAGAAGCCTTGTTTGCCGTCCCAGCGACCAAGCTTATATGCTGCACTATAACGAGCATGCGGCATAAAGTATTTGACTGCGTTGCTACAGTCACGTCTTGCATTGAGATCAAGCCCTTCTAATTTGACGTTGACTTCATCTTCAACTTGTATAATGCATTTCTTTATCATGCTAAATTATATCTGTAAACCTAGAATTTTGCTACAGATATTTAACTAATGTCAGATTCAATTACACCGTATATATCGTCTTCGCTTAGTACCAGATAGTCTTTGCCGTCATGATTAACTCGTATGCCAGCACCTTTAACAAATAACACAGTGTCATTGGTACAAACTGTTGGCTTAACCCGAACACCAGATTTGTTTTTCTTGCCAGGTCCTACTGCCAGGACCAATGCTTTATCAGATTTTGATCTTGCATTGTCTGGAATGATGATGCCAGATTTTGTTACCGACTCTACGTCTAGCGTTTTTACAATTATTCTATCACCGAACGGTTTTAAATCCATTTGTCAAGCCTCGTTGTTAGCACAATAAAGTATATGCTAACAACGAGACAGACCAAAATTTAAGAAGCCCGCTTGTGGCAGTTTTTCTCAACAAACTTAACCCAGTTGTTGGGCATGGCTTTCTTGAGATCAGCAATTTTAAGAACCATGCGCAGACTCAGTTCACGCAGGTTGCTGTGGTTGTCAGAAATGTAACCCAGCAGCTCTTTCTTCTCACCCGAAGTGAAACCATACTGGTCAAGCATACGACCTTTTTCCACAGTGTTTTTAATGTGGATTACTTTTTCGCGAGCAGTGTCAACCCCGATATCCATATAGTGACAACGGCTCATAATAGCTTCAAGATGATTACCAATGCGCTGACTACGCAGTTGATCAAACTTGATGTTGGTGATAAAAATGATACCACCGCAGAATTCGAAGCGGTTAGGGATATCATTGTCTTCGAGATAACGACTGCGGCTATTCCAGCTGATGTGACGAGTCTTTTTGGTATCCAGCGCAGCTTTGAGAATATTCAGCGCATCTTCGTCGTAAAGAACACTGTCACAGTCGTCAAAAACAAGAACTTGACCGTCACAGCGGAAATTCCACAACTTTTCATAAAGCGCAGCAGCAGTCATCACACCACTAACAACTTCGTACATTTTGCAGTCGTCAGCAATGTCAAACACACCGAAATTATCAACCAGCGTCTTTTCAACAGTGAAGCTTTTACCGATACCAGCAGGCCCGCTGACCACAAGTCCGCGAACAACGCCGCTGATGACAGCCTGCGTCATTTCTCCGAGAATCTCAAACGTATCGCTAAGATTGCGAGCAATCTCTGCATCGCTCTTGTTGTTGTCAGTCTCTGCACTGTCAACCGCAGTCTGTACGCAATCTTCACGTTCAACATACACACGATTGCGCCCGGCACGAAGACCGGAAACGCCAGATCCGTCAACGGTAACGTAAAGGCCATCCTTATCACGCTTGAAAGATTCAAGCAATTCAAAGGTTGCATTTTCGATCACGCTACCGCCGCGAGTGTAACCGTTTTTAATACGCACATACGTTGCAGTCATTGTGTCCTCGCTTGCTATCTTGTGCAGTATATGTAGCACTTTGGTAAAGACTAGTCAAGCGTTAAATTTGCCTATATTTTAAAATAAATTTGCACAAATTCAACAGGTTAAAAGTCGCCTGGTTCTACTTGTAGGCACTTGATCCCTCTGTCTCGCCACATGTCTACTACACTCTGTCGATCTTCAAACACTATAAACGGCTTTCTGTCCTGTGCAATCAGTTGATCGAGCACTTTTTCTTTAAAGACATGATCTTTATCATAGCTACCATCTGGTAAGCGATCTTTCATGATTAGTTCACTGTGTACAATGTCGTGCTTTTTTAACCATTCTTCGGTCATAGCTCGACTGTAATCAGGTCTTGCAGTGAGAACTATTAATTCTGCGTCTTCGCGGTCAGCCATAATATGATTCAGCCATTGTATTTCATAATGCGGCGGATCGTATCGACTAGCTTCAAAATATTCTGCCCAATCAGCTTCTGAGTCAGAACCAGCATGATTAACAATGTATTCTCTATGGTCACTGTTAGCCAGTGTACCGTCTATATCAAATATGATTACTTTTTTAGCCTTTAGTTCCAAGGTGTGCGTCCTCCATACCTACAATTCTTAGCTTAACAATATTACTGATCTGAAACTGCTTGACGTCAAGTCCTTTTATCAGTGCAAGGTAACGATTTCTAACCAAACTGACTTCGTTAATAATCATTGCCATACCTACAATGTCATCTTCGCCGTCTATGTACTTTTCAATACTGCGATCACTTAGATCTCTGTTGTAACGTTCGAGATATTTGCGATAGTGATCGCTGCGCATCTTGTCATATTTAATGTTTAAATATTTGAGTATTGCTTCCAACTCTTGTAGCTGATCAAATCTATAGGCCATAATACCACTAAGCTCTTGAGCGTTCTTTTCAACATTACCGCGTATACGTGTTTCATCCTGTGCAGAACTTAGTTCGGCATTGTAAAAATCAATTGCCGATGGCACTTCACCAAGATTGTCTACTATTTTGTTATACCACATGGCCTATAGCTTTATAAAGCTAGTATGGCGCAAATTGCGCCATACTGTTAGTCATCTTCGTAGTCTTCAGCTTCGAAGTCGTATTCGTCTTCGTCTATTTCTTCTTTGATATTGTCTATCGCAGCATCAAGATACGGATCTTCTCCTCGTACAGTTTCAAACTCTGTATCTTCAAATCCTGCATCTGCAAAAATTTTAACTACTTTATTAGCAACATCTTCGCGCTTGTTGTTAGGAATGTGTTCTACTATCAATTCCCAAAGATCTAAGATGATCGTACCATCAGTATCCATTTAACTTACTCCTCGTTAGTGTTATCACTAGCGTTATCAGAATCGTCTTGATCATTCGTGATGACTTTGGCTTCGTCCCACTCATGCATTATAAGATCAAGAAGTTCATTTGTAATGCCAGAACGGAAGTACTTATGCTCTTTACCACTTTTGTCTGTATATTTCAGCTTGTTGCCGTCTTTGACTAGTACGCCTTTCTTTTCAAACAGTTCGATAAGACCGCTGTATTCGTCCATACCGGTATCCCACGGAATCTTAATTTCAACAGATTCGAACGGTTTATTATAGCGTGTTTTCATAATTTTACAAGCGGCACGAATACCACGAACATCTGTTGTCTTTTTGCCATCTTCGTCTTCCTTCAATTTGAGTTTACGCATGGCAACAACGATGGAACTTGCATAAATGAATCCCTGCCCACCGGAAATCTTGTCGTCTGGGTCAAACATATCCTGACTTGCATAGCTGTGGTTAGTAACTACTAGTCCAACGTCATATTCGCCAAACATATTCACACAGTTACGAACAAGTGCAGCCAGTGCTTTAGGTTTACGACCCATATCGCCTTTGAGGTCACCGCTTTCAAACTGGTTGACATCTGTAGGAGTCAGCAACATGCCAAGACTGTCGAGCACAAACAGAATTTTTGGACGTTCTTCTGGATCAACGCTATCATAACGGCTTTTGTAGTCTTTCATAAAGTCGCTCATTAACTTAGCAACGTCGTCAATCATTGCCATGTTAACTTTGAGTAACTTTGCATCGTCAGTGTCAACACCGAGTGGCTGTAGCCAGTTCTCATCAAGTGCGTTTTCGGTGTCAATTACTATTGGGAAGATACCAGCTTTTTGTGCATTGCGCACAATGTTACCACTACAAATAAAGCTTTTACCAGAACCACTCTGGCCTGCAAACATAGTAACTTTACCAAGCGGAATACCACGATTAAAATCGCCACTGATTGCATAGTTTAGTGCGTAATTACCACTGTGGATCCAAGTCTTAGGATCATGAAATCCTACACTTAGACCAGGGATACTTTTTGAAATGTCTTTTCTAAATTTTGAAATGTCAAATGGTTTCATCTATGTGCCTCATATAATTTTTGTTAATGTTTTACCAGAAATATGTTCTCCTGCAGACTCGCATGCACGTTCAATTGCAACGGTCAGTGGAATATTCATACACAATTGTAATGCCAAACTTGCTCTAAATACATCGCCTGCACCCAAAGAATTTACAACAGATACAGATTTTGGCTTGTAACTTTGAAATACAGAGCTAGTTGGTTCTAACCAAATAACCGGATTTTCACCGTCAGTAACACCAATTAGACTGTTTTCTATCTGCTGTAGATTTTCTAGATAATCTAGATTGTCGAAATTCTGCCACGCTTCTTGACTAAACCAAACCTGTGTAGCAACGGGCATGTTATCAATTTTAGATATTGGTTTATCTACGTCTAGCATGGTCGGTATAGATGCTTTTTTAGCAAGATCAAATATCTTGTTTACTAACGGCAGTCTGTAAGTGTCTGCAAGTATCATGTCGTACTGAGATACATCTACATCGACGTTTTTAGAATTGATTATATCATCCGCTGCATGATGTGCAATTGATCTATTACCATCTGGTAATACTGTGATCAAACTGTTCGCAGTATCAGAAGACTGTACGTGCTCGCATATCAACTCGATCTGTTTTTGTTTTAGAAGGTCACAAAAAATTTTTGTGATTAACCCTGATTTATTTCCTAAGATCGTACAAACTGTGACATCTGCACCAAGTGCTTTTAGTGCAACTGCAACATTTGCAGCACTACCGCCCAGTTGCACGTTAGATGTGTAACTGTCAATTTTAAGTTTTGGTGTTAAATGATCAGGAACGGTATGCACAAAATCAACACACGCATTACCAACTGTGAGAATTTTTATCATGGTTGTAAAAAGTTAGGTAGGGTATTACCCTACCTAACTGCTGACTTGTTTACTTTTGTTGACGAGCGCGGATAGCCGCCAAAATAGCTTCTGGCGATTGCATACGCTTTTCTTCATTTGCAGCAGTAGCCGCAGGTTCGCTGCGTGTCTCTTCGGAGACAGGCTTTGCAATTTTACTCATAATGCTCGACGCTGTTACACTTGCAGACGGTGCAGGTGCTGCAACATTAGGGCGAGCGATCGGCTCTGCGCCGCTTTCATTATCTATACGCATGCCGTTTGGTTTAAAATATTGTCCCCAACGATCCATGTCGTACAGCTCTTCATTAACAGATGCATGGAACATTTCTATTATTGCCTGAACACCAGCTTCGTCTGGCTTTTTGGGCAAAAATTGTCCTAGGTTGTATAGACCAAAACGATCAACAGCATCGCGCTCGTCTGCACTAAGCGCACGTTCTTTCATAGCCCAAGAGCTAGATGCATAGTTTGCATAACCACCTTTAGTAGTTTTGCTGAGATAGAAGTCGCGGCCGTTGTCAGTGTCAGTTGGACTGTACTCCAAGTCTTGACGCATCAAAATGCCCTTGATGACATCAAAAATGCTAGGGTTAATAATAAACCTGCGAATCGGATTCTCTGGTGCCTGATCGTCTTTGTTCGGATTTTGAGAAACAAAACCTTGAAAAAGATAGCTTTTCTTTCTCCAGTATTTACGTGCCAGATCTTCCAGCTGAGGATCTTTCCACCATGCACGAGTTTCTGCTGCAATCGGGCATGTACCTGCTTTCCACATGTCCATGCAGGGTACCTGCACTTCAACAGGTTTTGCATCAGGCTGACCTTTTACACCAGGGAACGGAATCTTAATGATAAGTCGTTCTGCCCAGAAAAAGTCGTTAGTGTCATCGCCATCAGGGAGAAAACGGATTGTTGCTGTGCTGCCTTCTGGGTTGTTCCAAAACGGATAAACACTGTTATCTCCGCTGTATGTACCGCCGCTCTTGCTACGGTCCTTGCGAGCTTGTTGCTCAAGTAGTCTTGCTTGAATTTCTTTAAGTGAAAGTGCCATAATATTGTGCCTCCTAAATGTGCCTCATAATGTGTCTAAAGATAGCAGTGTTTTATTTCTGCTAACAGTGTATTTATTATGTTTTGACGGGTTTTATATGTCAATCATTAATAAAAATATTATATTCTATAGGATCTATACCTGCTCTGGTGCAGTGCGTAAGCTGGTATTCCATAGTTTCAAATAGCCACGGAGGATCAGGCAGGCATCCAAGATAATATTCTTTAGGCAAATCTATTGTACCACATTGATCCGGACGTATTATAAATGAGGTAAAATTAAGATGGGCTGTTTCGTAATCGTATGCTATACCATTCCTAAACATGTAGTTAGATAACAGTGTTTCTGGCGATAATGGCGTCGCCTGATTATAATAGTCATTTATGTGAGTATCAAAAAATCTAAATGACACAATGTCAGAAGTAAGAGAGTCGGTTTTGTACTGCCAGTCGTCAAATATCGCAAAATCTAAATCTTCATCTCTTGTAGTATTTGCTGATATCGTAAATGGTTTTGGCTTTACATATTTTTCGTAGTCAGTATTGTGGTACATGTGATAAAGATCAAATCTAGTGAAAAGAACTATATCATATTGACAGTTATTTTCAAGTTCATATTTGATTTTATCGCGGCCTAACAGTTGATCGAGATAGGCCAGTCTCCAATAGCAGTCAATTTTGTGAGTCCATTTATGAAAAAATCCAGGCTGTCCGTGACCTCTTATGGTCATTGGCATAGGATAATCTTTTTCGTCAACTATGTAAAAAGATTTAATATTTTTACCTTTAAAGTCGTTTAGTAGACTGTCGTTTGTAGTTTTGCTTTTCCATGCCGCAACATACCAATCTATATCGGTACCATATGCTTGTTCAAACGCTTCAAATGTAGAGTTTTTAATCCAGTCCCAACTGCGTTTGTGACCTCTAATAAAAATTGCAGTTTTATTGTGTTTCATAGACCTTTAAACCTATTTTTTGTGAATACCATATCAGTTGAAACAATTCATGGCATGCCTCATTAAATGGCGGTTTGATTACTTGATTGTTTTCATTCTTTAAAAGATGTTGTAGTTTATCAGCACTTCTAAGTACTTTGGTAATTGAAACAATACTACCATAAATTGCAGTTGGCTTAAATTTATTGTGTAAACTATTAAAAAATATAGTATCAGTGTTTACCTGTTTAGTAAGCATTTTAGAAAAATCTACCGAATTATCAAGAACTACTAAGACTGGTGTAGTAACAGCATCAAACATTGAATCTGTTTCAAACAACAAAATTTCTTGCAGTCTCAATGCTGCTAAGGTCAGATGTTTATAGAACAGTTGCTGACTATCAACTTCTAAATTAGAATCATATACAATACTATATTGTCTATCTGCCAGTGTATCTTTTACTAAACTTTTTACATGGTAATTGATACTAGAATCAGTAACTATCACCACAAACATATCAAGACGGTACTCCGCCTAGAACTTGCAATCTTTTTATTGATTCGGACATTGTCTGTGTTCCCAATTCTTCTATCTCTTTAGTAAGTTTGTCAATTAAATCTTGCGAATGCTTGATAGACGCTGCAATTTTAGGATTAGTTAAACCAGTTTTGATAGCCGCCGGGTTGTGTGCAAGTAATTTTCTCACACGTTCGTTATCGTTATTCAAATTCGCTTCGATCCGGGCCTTGGTATCATTAAGATGCTTCTGAAACCTATCCCTCATTTCAATTTTTCTAGCAAGCAAATGTTTCGCAGCAACGTTCATTGGTTCTTTGTCTTCGCCCTCAAAACAATTACAGGCTTCTGCTAATTTATTTGCTAGATTTTCAACTTCAGAGGTTAGTTCTAAACCATTGAGAGACGGTATACTCTCTAACATTTTAGCATAACCTCTAGGACCTGATAGCTTCTTAACATTCTTGTTAATAAAATTTACAGAATCTTTAACTAGGTTTGATTCTTTTAGAAGTCCGTTCTTTTTAAACAAAATATTAGCTTTTTTCAAATTAACATAGTCACTGCTCATGGTTTTTATAGCTTCTGCTATATGATCAACAAACGATCCGTTATTACTAAGGTGCCTAGCCATTGCTCTTGCACCTGCAACATGTGAATGAGGGTAGTTAAATCTTTCACCTAACTTAGTTTCAATGAAAATACCTTTAATTTTTCTCCAACGACTACCACGCTTAGATTCGTCAATTGGATCAGTATGTCTTATGATCAATTTGGATTCACCAACACGCTGGAAACTACTTTTTGTAGTACCGTATACTCGACTAATATCTTTGCTTTCTTGAATAGCAACTTCGTCAGCGTCTTTAGATTTAATGTTGTGACTAAATTTACTCCAGTTGATGGTCAATCCATACTTATCACCTATATTTTTCTGTATGTTCTTTTTTAAACTATAAGTGATATCAAAATCTTTTGGATCAGTTAAATTAGGTGTTTCTATATCAAGATGGCTTGTTGCATTTTCGTCATGAATGACAAGCATCACATCAAAACTATCAAGGTTTGGATCGTTGCTTTTTTTAGTGGCAATGAAACGAACTGATTCAGCAGGATCCATGGTTTTGGTGCCGTCGGCATCCCACATCTGTATCGGACGATAACCGCCTACGCTCAAAATACCATAAACTGTTTTGCCAATTTCTTCCCAGTTGTAACTCATAATAAGATCCTGTTAATTGCTATGAATATTTATCAGTAATCAATAACCAAATGAAATTGGCATTGGATCTTCGTGTATATCATCGTCAAAGTTATCACGTAAAAGTTTGCTAACTCCTTCGTCCCAGTTAGTAACCATTTGCATCATTCTAACACAGAGTATGCTGCTCATAACGCAGTCATCATATTCGCCTTGTTTTGCTGCAAAACTGTCACCTTTGCTCACAAAAAATTTTAGCTGTCTAATCAACATCTTGCTGTTAAGTTTTAATTTCTCATTTTCTATCAGGCTTTTTAGTTTAGAACAAGCCTGTGCTTTGGTTCGTGTGTTAGTGTTAAGACCTTTTCGACGAACACTTACACCTCGAGCCTTCGGTTCGTGCATCATGATACCACTGAATCGATCTTCACCGATTTCATTGATGCTCTGTATTGCAGCTTCGCCCCAACTGTTGTTTTCAAGAGTGAAGTATATGTCTGGTTCTCCACGCTGGTCTGGAAACTTTTTCATCTCATTGCTGATGAAATTGGTGATGTTTTGTAATATCTTAACTTGATTAGGTATACTGGTTCTGTTGTGGCTCCATTCTGCAACCTGTGCCATGTCTGGTAAACTAAACACTTCAATTGCTGCAAAATCTTTACCAACACCGGCACTGGGATCTAGCGCAACAACATAAGTAGAGTTTGGTTTAATTTTGTCATACCATCGAATTTCGTTAGTCTTGTAAAGAGGTTCTACACCTTGCAATCTCAACAATGTTACTGCATTTATCAATGTTTCGTCAGCAGTTAAAAACTTACAATCGTATTCTCTGTCAAATTTGTCTGCTCCAATCTTAGCACGTTCTCTAGTAGCCCAGGCTTCGTCTCTGCCAGGTACTTCACTGTAGTGCGCTGTTACTGCTTTGAACCCGTTAACGCCGAGACCGCCTTCGATTGTGTTACCATGATCGTCAATGGTCTTGTTTGCACCGAACCATATTTCTGCAAATTTGTCTTCGTCACTATTAGGTGTTGATGTAATGATACAACGACCGCCAGTTGCAAGAGTAGGACTCATAGCCGTCCAAAATTCTTCAGCGATACGCGGTTTAACGAACGCAAATTCGTCTAGATATAGTAGTGAAATACTCATGCCTCGACCACTATCTGGTGTAGTGGTCGTACTTTTTATTCTAGAACCGTTATCAAATTTGATATCTTGCACGTTATAGGTTGCAGCACCTGCCCGTAACCAGTCTGGCAATTCTTCGTATGCAAATTTGATACGATCCATGATTTCTGTTGCAGCACGAAATTTGTTAGCTGCAATTAATATTGTTACGTCATCGTTAAACATTGCATACCATAGCAGATATCCGGCAGCAGTGGTAGTTTTGCCAGTTTGACGAGGTAGTAATGCAACAACGCTTGTGTTTTTCCAGTATGCTTCTACCAGTCGTTTTTGGTATTCGTATGCAACAAAAGGTATTTTACCTTTAACAGGGTGTTGAATCCACATATACTTTTCCATAAAGTAAAGTGGATCATTCATACATTTTTTGATTTCTCGAATTTGCTCAGAAGTGTACGCAGTTCGAGCATTAGCTGGTTTGACCAGTGTAAAATCAACAGATGCTTTTGCCATATTAGTGCAACCTTAACATATTATTTACATGCCTATATGTAGCATAGGCCTTGTCGTTAATACTTATGTCCACTTCAGATATAACAGCGTTGATATTTTGGTGCCAATGGTTTAAAAACTTGTGAGTTCTGTATAACTCTGGCACAACATCTTCTGTCTGCCAGAGAAATTCTTGTAATACATTTTTATAGTCGGGCCTATAATAAAAAACGTTAATAGTTACCAATTGCCAATTTTTTAGTAGTATCATCGGCCCGCCTATAATTTACTTGTTGATTTTCTGCCTCTTGATTGTGCTAAGCGGACTACGGCTTCCATCTGTCACAGGAGATTCTCCTGCAAATGGGTCGATGTCAAACTTCTCACGGTTGTCGTTGCTAAGGGGACTTAGGTCCCCTGCATTGCTGCGAGCAAGTTCTGCTTCTGCAACGTAACGCTTGTAATCTTTTTTAAGCTTTGCACTTAGCGCATCGGCATCTTCTTTGATCAGTGGATTATCGCCCATGATGCCTTTTACCATACGCTGATTACCAACGGGTGCTTTGTACATATAGGTATCAGGATCAACTGGTTCGCCCATATCAGAGTGTGCAGTGTGACCATAGTCATGATCGATGTTTTCTTCCATTGATATGCCATCTGGACCAAACGATGCAGGGGTCATACTGTTGCATGTGCATTTTTCACTAGTACATCCGCAATCGTCACACATATCACCATGTGCATCAACAGTTGGCATACCTTCATGACCAGCAAGAGCCATTAATCGGTTGATCATGTCCTGTGCTTCTGCACCGTCTACAGTGATATGCATGTCTTCGTCAACTTCGTCTTCTGGCAATGCTGCTTTTGCTGTATTTGACATAGGTTGAGTGTTGGATGCAGTTTTGTTGTTTGCCAGTGGATTATACCAACGCGACCCGTCATAGTGATGCATTAGTTTAACCAGCTCTTCATGCTCTGTACCTGCTGACGCTGCTAATGGATCACTGCTAGCAAGGATATCTTTAAGTGACATTGTTGATTCGGCAACTGTTTTCTTACCAAAATATTTGGCCTGCTTAGCACTCATTTCACCCTTTTTAGCTTTTGGTTTTTTACCAGCATGGTCATCTTCACCGGGTTTCTTGTCTGCCCAATCTGGAACACCATCGCCGTCTGCATCCGGCTTTTTGTTTTTCTTGGTTTCCATAACACCTTTGTTTCCTAGTTCGGTATGAACTAGTGCAGCAAGATGATCTACATCGGTCGGTGCTTTACCTACCATACCGAGATATTTGGTCACATACTGCTTAATCTTAGGAATGTTAAGATCTGGTGTTCCCTGTAGTTTAGCTGCAATTTTCTTTGCAGCTAATTCATCGCTCATACCTGCAGGTGCAACTTCTTCTACATACTCTGGGCATTTTTCATTTTCATGAACAGGGCACATTGTACCTTCAGCAGTCATGTTACATTTGTCGGTTGCCGCTTCTTCTATTAGGCCGCGAAGCTTAGCCATCATCTCTGAATTCATAATTTACTCCTTTGCTTTCTTTGCGGCGCGAACAGCAGTAATTGCAGTTTCTTTACCTGTTTTTGGATCAATAAACAGTCTAACATTAGTAGATGCACCGTCATCAAAATTACCATTTGCACCTATTGTGTTAGGCGGAACTGGGTATTTTGCGTTAGACTGTGCCTTTGTAACTGCTTTCGGCGTGTCATATTGTGCGTTAAAATCAGCAGTATCTTGAACTGGATCTGCAGGTTTAACATTTTTCATTTGTAACCAACTGAACAGTGGCATCTGTGCGTCAACTTCATCTGGCGTTCTAGTGGCTTTGATGCTTGCTAGATATTCTAAAAAATTCTTATTATATTCGTCACCATACGCCGGATTAACAATCGGTTGTTCTGCATCATCGTAAAAACGTTTAATGCTTAATCTTGGACCAACATGTAGACCTTTATCAAGAGCTTCTTGATCTGTTGTCTGTCTAAATCGTTCGTCTTCGGCCTCAACTTCGACCGGCTCATTTGAAGTTCGAACCACGATGTACTTTTCTGGTAAGTTTAATATAGAGCGTAGTTCTTGTTGTAGTATGTAAGAACTTAACGGAGTGTGGGTAACAAAACGAATACTGTATACATCTCTATTCGAAATATCAAAAAAATCAAAACGTTCATCTGAAGCTTTCTGTAACTTACCAAAATGAACTAAGCCAAAATTTTTCAAATAGTTTTCAACTATTTTTAATTGATCAGCTGTTAAATCAACTGCCATTTTTATGATGTATGCATGTTCTTTTGTAGATTCTACAATATAATTCTTAATAGATTTCATACTTGTTCTGCTCCAAATGCAGTTTTATTTATCACTGTCTTTGATTTCCTTTAGCTGTTTAAGCAGCTCGTTACGATCTAACTTAACAGCAGTGCCCTCAACTGGATTATCTAATTTTGCTGCTGCTGCTAAATCTATCTTCATTTTATCTAGTTGTAGCTTTAACAGTTTGAGTTTTTTATCAACCTTACTGTTTCTAGCATCAACAGCGATTTTAAGCATTTGACTACTACTACTAAAAATCTCACCAGCATGACGTATTTCAACATTCATACCAAGATCTTGCAAAGTTTTATGCGCATCGATTGCCATTTCGGCTAGTTCGTCCATTTCTTCGTCATGCTTGTCATAATGATTCATTTTCTTAAACTGTTTTTCTAGATCTTTAGCATTTTCTAATGCGGCTGTTAGATCTTCTGTTGATGGTATTTCATCTGTGTCGTCGTCATTGCCAAAGTCTTCTCCCATGCTGGGAAGATCAAATGTTTCTTCTAACATTCTAAATCGTTTTGCGTTGCTGCTCATCGTTTACCTTTCTGAACAAACAGGTCGTCCTCAGTAATTAGTCTAAATGTAATACCGTTTTTCTTACACCATGCAAGTGCTGCGGCCCATTTAGCTTGATTAACCATTAAAAATGCCTTATCTCTTTTGCTTTTGGCGTTTTCTAACATTGCTTCTTTTTTAGGTTTTACTTCTACTAATTCTGCTCTTTGATTGCCGTTACGATCTTGATATAACACTAAAAAATCTGGTACATATTGACTCTGTTTACCAGTCAACGGATTTCGATAAGGTATTCTTACACTTTCACTAGCCCACTGTATTACACTTGGATGACTGTCTAAAAATGTCATCATTGCTAGTTCCCAGCTACTTCTATAAACTGGCGATGCGTTACCTATTAATTTGTTTGGATTTTTTGGAACAAATGATCCTTGACTGTATTTACTCATGTTAACTTGGCCAAACTGGTTGTTCTGGATAATAGACATCCCAGTTGCTACCAAGTCTTGGATCTCTGCTATCAGGATCCACAGTGTCTGGTATATCTGCTCTTACATATGGAGTAAGAGTGTCGGTGGCATAAAAAATGAAACCAAGAGGTCTATTATTGAATTTTGAAATTTCTGATATTTTGCCTATAGCGTCCCATGGCGAAATTGCTCTTGCAACACTTGCACGTAAAACTGGATTGTTTGACCAATTTGGTGTTAGATTTAAACCTGCATAGCCGAGTTGACTAGTTCTGTTTCTTAAACTGTTTATAGTTGCCATAAACTGGTCTAGTAATACACCTTTATTGAATAACTTGTTTACAGGTTGTCCGGTTTGTGCGCTATAGTAGGTTGCCATTGTGGCAAGAACTTCTACTAATTCATCAGGTACATCACTGCCACCAAACAATCCTCTAGCATAGTTATAAACTTCTGCTCGCATGCTGGTCTGATAAACAGCAGGCGCTTGCGAAAGTGCAAAATTACCGGCATCGTTTGATGCCGGTAATGGTTCGCCGGTTATTGCATTTACATATTGATATGCACCGCCGTTGCTTGCAATTGCAATCTGTTGACCGCTGTTGAGTGCAATTTGTTTCCTAATGTTTTCTTGTATAATATCTATATTCGACGGCATATTAAACCTTAATTAGATCCAAAATTGAATGATCCGTATACGCTAAGAGAACTACTTACTGGTGGTGATGTGCTAAGTGTTGCTGCGCCACTAATTTGAATAGTAGTACTCGGTAAGCTGCCATTTGGTATACCAAGGACATTTTGACTATTAACTGGACTATTAGAATAATTTAACGTTGCAGACAGTGTTGCGCTAGTTTGACTAAAATAACCGCTATCATAAGTGGTAGTTGCTGCATTAACACTTACGGCTGTTGGGTTCACTGTCTGTTGTAATGTGTCAAACAAATTAGAATTTAAACCAAATTGTGTAACTACACTTTTAGTTTGACTCAAAATAGAACTTCTCACATCTCGCACCAATGCAAGATTTATCGCAGAATTTTGATCTATTCTTGGTCTAATACTCAATGATTCAATGGTAGTGTTTATAGTGTCTGGCGGATCAAATGGTCCTTCGTCAATGTTAAAACCAAACATGTTTGCCATACGGCCGTTGATTTCGCGTTCCTCGCTATATTCAATTGCTTCGTATCTAAGTGTGATAGACAAGTCGTCTGGTTCGGAGTTTGAACTATCATACTGCTGCCAATCTATCATGGTTATTTTTGGATTAAGATACGTAGTTTGAGTATATTTTCTACCAAAAAGACTATAGAGTTCTAGTCTACTAAAAAACGATAATTCTTCGGCAATTGGACGAAGACCCCACCCAGTCCCATCATTGAAAGTGCTGTTTACAACCTGATCGCCCATTATAATATTTTTATTTGCACGGGAGTCTCCGAAATAGTAGATGAAATAGTCTTTCCACATCTGCAAGGGTCTGTTGTCAACTGTATCAAACATTCTAATCGTTACAGGTTGATATTCTACCTTGGTATATGCCCAGCGTTTTCGATTGTACTGATTAAGTTCTACTGCATTCAGTTCGATTTTAGGTTTGTCTATTGTTCGTATTTTGAAACTCACACCTTGATCAGGCGTATCTAATTTTAGTAACCACGGAAAAATTGCGGTAGCTTGTGAATTTGGTACAAGACGTGCAAAGTACATATACTTTGAACGAGGCACCGCAGTAAGCGGTTGCATAGAATTGTCAGCACCGAATACCTTGGTTGCAATGTGACGAGTTTTTAAGCGAGTGTTGTTACTAATAACCATAACAATATTTATGTCATAAAGAAAGGGCCAATTTGGCCCTTTCTTGTTTGAATACGATTTGAAAAAACTTATCCGATTTGAGGGCCAAAACCAGTTTCGCCTGGTCTTGCACTTGCACCAGGTATATAGGAAGTATCTTGTGTTGCGTTATCATAACTGATAGTTAATGTAATCTGCATTGGATCACTTGAGCTATAGTCAAATTGATCATATGCAACAGTTTCCAAGAAACAACCTTCAAGATACCAATTTTCTAGAACCTGTGCGTTGCCGCCGTCTAGTGTTTCGATTCTAGTAAAGAACTTATAGTTAATACCAGCAAGTGCGCTAGTTTGATCAAAATGGTTCATTTGTTTTTGTAGCTGTGCAGAAACGAAACGACTTACACCACTTGTAATATCATCACGTACTACTATTTCAATAGTCTGCCACTCTGGCTTATTTGCATAGTACATGATGTTGTTGTAGCTGTGTAGTGCTGTTCTGCTGTGTTGGATTTGTGGACGACCAGCTGATACTACCTGTTGAGTCAATACCTGCGATGTACCAATTGGACCAAAGTTGTCCATTGTTACTCTAAAACGATATTTTAACTTAGGCATTAAAAGACCACGGCCGCTTTGCCCTGGTGCTACTGGAACGCCAAATTTGTTTAGTGTTGGAATAAAGGCCATGTTGTAGTCTCCAAATCTTGCAATTGTATTTATGTCAAAGTGTCATTTCGATTTGATAGTACAGTTCTATCGGTTATAATCAAAAGACAAATCTAGGTTAATCATGCAGCATTCTAAAGACTCATTTCTGCTATTGTGCTTTCAAATTTTAGCTCACGTTGGTTTAGTTTACCAGATAATTTACGGTGATTTAACACTGTGGGCTATAACATTCTTGGTATATTTTGTCACCGGTTGTTTTGGTATGACAATGACATATCATAGGTTGTTAAGCCATAAAAGCTGGAATGCGCCGAAATGGTTTGAAAAATTTGGTACACTTTGCGGGTTTTATGGTTTAACAGGCAGTAGTATTGCATGGGTTGCTGTTCATAGAGAACATCACAAACACACAGACAAAGAAGGTGATCCACATGCACCTGGTATAAAAGGCTTTTTTGTAGTGCAGTGGCTGAGCATGTTCGAAACACCAAATCCAAAGTTTGCTCTTCATCTTATCAAAGACCGTTTTCATTTAACGCTTCACAGATACTATTTTGTGATACATGCTTCACTTGCACTCGGTCTTTATCTGTCAACCGGTCTAGACTGGACTGTTGCAGTTTATCTGGCACCGGCTGCAATATTGTGGAACGCAGGATCATTTATTAACACGTTAACACACATGTTCGGTTACAGAAATTATGATATCAACGACAACAGTACAAACATTTGGTGGCTAGGTTATTTTATGTGGGGCGAAGGATGGCACAATAACCATCATGCACAACCATCATCAGCCACGTTTGGTAGAAAGTGGTGGGAGTTTGACATTGGCAGTGTTTTTATCAAACTGATTGAAAAAAAGCAAGATGGATAAAGAAAAAGTCATTTTAGAACAAAGCACCGCTATTAGGACTTCTGTGTTACCAGAAGTACGTAAAGTGATTGAAATTGTTAAACCAGACTTCGACGGTGTTAAACCATACAAAACCGCTATTGTCGATTGGCTACGTCCAATTATTGACCTCAGAGGATTTAGTGTATATCCGACCAATGGCATTACCGAAGGTTTGAATTGGTGGTATAAAAGCGAGTCAAGGTCAGTGGTTTGTAACCAGTATGATTATCAATGGATCGAATCAAAAAATGGCAACGTTGGTAGTATTACCTACCAGTCATGTCCGAGTGCAATTGATGGTAATTTCTTAAAGCCAACAACCGACTCTGCATTAGCATTAGATCTTGCATATGTAGGTTCAACTAGTATTAAACCGATTTCTATTGGCCCGAATGTAGAATTCGTGTTCTTCAGTTTAAGTAAAAGTTTTGGTATAAGAAATATCAGAACTGGCTGGCTTTTTACCAGGACACCAGATTCTAAGCTTGACAAGCTAACGCACAGTGCAAAATATTATAATTACTATGCAAATGACGTAGCAGAAGCTATAATTAGTCAGTTCGATATTGATTACGTTTTTAACAGACTTCATAGTCAACAACTAGAAGTATGTAATAAATTAGACTTTGTACCAAGTGACAGTGTTTGGTTAGCAACTACCAAAAACCTCACTTACAGAAAATTCTTTAAAGGCGATATTGCTCGAATCTGCTTATCAAAGGTTTATAATTATGATTTACAAAAAATATAACTTTCCTGCATATGCTAAATTGCCAAGTGTTAAATTTGACATCGATGCTCTTAGATCAGAAGTTGCTCGTTTAAACCAAGAATGGGTCAATGTTTATCAGGCAAACAGAGGACTTTGTGCAACACACGAAGATTTGGCAAGTGATAATCATTCACATTTTGACCAAATCAATCTGACTTACTACGAATCTAGTAGTAATGACATACTAGATTTAAGTTCACTAAAAGAAGAATGCAAGATCATTGCCAATAGCGATAGTCTTGGCAAAACTAAAGTAGCTAGATATCGAACTAAGATCAAACGTCTTGATAATTTACCACCTGCAATGAACGAACACAATTGGTATCATCCATTACCATTATACAAGAACAGTTACATAAAATTAGCAATTGAGTCTCAATTTAAATCAAAACCCATTAGAATCCGTTTAACAAGACTACAACCGGGAAAATTTCTGACACCACATATCGATTACGATCCCAGTTACGCAGTTCGTATAATTGTTCCGATTCAAGGAGACAAGGATGTCTATAACGTATCATGGCCTAGAAACATCAGAGAAGAATATCAACTTAAGGCCGATGGTAGTGCGTACTTCCTTAATACTGGTTTTAAACACAGTGTTGAACACCGAGGACAAGAACCAAGAATTGCGCTAATGTTTAGTTTACCAACACAGGAAGATGTTGACAACATAGTACTAAAGTAATTGTCACTTAGAACTGTGACGACTTAATATGTCAAAAATAAGCGATCATAAAATGTCAAATGTAGAAAATAGTGTTAACTTGAATATAGCTGTGTTTGATAACGTTTCTGTTAGACAATACAATTCGGTAGATAGATCGTTAATTGAAGATTTTAGAAAACAAACCTTTTTAGAAGGTAATGATTCTCTTGATCCTAAAAAATATGATCCTGATACAATAAACGGTGTAACCTGGATGACATTTGTTGGTGACGAGTTGGCTAGTATAAGTGTGGTAGAACGCAGTCATTACACTAACGACCCTGAAATAGCAGGCCGAATCTGTAGGTATCACATTCTAAAAAAATTCAGGCACAGTAATGCAGGTTTCAGAATGCTACCAGAACAAGTTTCATGGGCAAAATCCAACAATTTCAAGGTACTCTATTGGACACATAATGTTAATAACAGAGCGTTAAATGCACTGTATCAACACAAAAAAACTATGCCTTTTCGCGGAGAAACGGTTCCGTATTTTATGACAGACACATATAAAGCGTTTAAATTACGAACAGATATGATATTCAGAGTAAGTCAAAAGAGCGACTTGCTACAATACGTTTATGCATATATTCTCGAGGATGGGTTTGATTGGAGACCTGTTGCAAACACAATAATTTACAAACAGCATAACGGTGAAATAACAGATGATATTAAAAATGAAATCATTAATTTAAATCATGTTTGACATCAAATCAATTGTCAACCTTTTAAAACTAATTCAGTTATCTCATACTGATTTTTTTGTATAGAATCTATTAAAAAGGCAGCAGCATAGTCATACGAAATTTTACCTTCTCCGTCACCCAGATATCCTGGTTTAAATATCATCAGTTTACAACCTTTCCTGTCATGACTATTGATTAATTGATAGGTAGCAACATCCAGTGCTTTTTTGACAGTACTATATATACAAGGTCGTAAACGCCACTCTGCTGCATTACTTGCCATGCTACCCACTGTGACAATGAGTTTTTTTTGAGATTTCCATGTATTGTAGAGATCATAAAGAAGATCTATCTGTGCATACTTGTCGTATGCATTATTGATAAACACATCGCAGTCTGTAGAATTTAATATAATACGCATTCTGTCATCAGGGTTAGTGATATCAAAACCAGTTGATTTACTAAACCCCACAGTGTTGATATTCAAGCTATCTGCAATTTTTAAAATACTTTTTCCTAAGCCAGAAGTGTGCCCTGTAATTGCAATTTTCATGATGTGCCTTGATATTGTATTGTATTAAATTTACGTTAAATTTTTGAAAATATACATATCTTTAGACGATATAGGACGTTTGAAATCAGAAATATCTATGTTAACTGTTTCACCTTGGATCCATCGTTTAGCATAACACGCAAGCACTTCGTTGTTTTCTTTAGTCATGTGACATTTTCGCATATCATACTCAAAGATCGGATAAGATATATTCCAGTGACGATTTTCAAGATCGAAAATATCCACTAGAGTGTTTCCTGTTATACCTTCGAAACTATCTAAAAAGTTTGGAATTATTATAGTGTCTGGTCTTATTTTTTTTATTCTGTCTACCAAACTTTGGTGTATTAAATTGACATGTTCTTTGTCGTATATGTAAAAATAATAGTTTAAAACGCTATCTAATTGTTCTAACCATCCTTCTTTAGTTGCACGTTCTGTCCACAGCTTTGCAGAGTCGTAACTTATAAAGTGAGGTAACGGCTGATTTTTACTTGGATGTCCCATAGTAATTCTGCCAGGTGACGTCACTAAAAATAAAACACTGTCATAATTGTGATTGGTTTTAACAAATTGGTTAACACTGTGAACAAGACTGGCACTAAACTCACAATAGTTACTCACATGATAGTCTTCAGACAATATCTCTACCCAACTTTTACCAATGTGACTTAGTTTTGGTAAAAATCCATTTGGAATTTTATGTGCAAAACCTGCTCCAAAACTATCCCCGTATACTCCAACTTTCATTGATACTATTCACAAAATTTATGTTAGTGTTTTTATATTATTAAATATTGTAATTGCTGCCTGACAATGACTTTTTGGACCAAAATGTATAAAATCTCTAGCATCATCTATTTTGTCAAAATGATCGATATTTAAAACTCTAGCTGTGCTTTCGAAAAAAGAACCTTGGTAATATCGTGTTTTATTAGACCAAAAATCTTTAGCAGCCATTGCTTCAAATTTAAAAAACGTGCTAGGATGTACATCATGCTTGTTCCATATTTGATACAATTTTTTCATATCTTTGTTATAATCGTCCCATCTACCGCCAGACCAAAAACCAACCCGTTTAACTTCAAATGTATCATAAAATAGCAATCTACTGTATTCAGTCCAAAGCTGTATTACTGCGTATGGTGTACCAAACATTTCAAAAAATTTAAGGCTGTTATGCCAACTAAAAATTGTGCTTGTTCCCGACTGTCCAAGGTTGATTACAGGTCTATTGACTAGTTGTTCAAGTTGATATGCAACTGTTTCGTCATGTGCTAAACCCTCGCCGAATACGTGACTGCAACCAAATATTACAATTGATTCTTTCCAGTCTATAGAATTCCATTCTGGTGCTCTATAATAGTTGCTGTTAAGATCATATCTTACATCTTTATGAAAATAATGCCACTGACTTCCTAACTTTTTTTTATTTTTATTGTAGTCATTTTGTTCTTCAATTGACAAAAAATACGGCAACAATTTGCCATATTTTAAATTCTCTGGTAGATTTAAACTAAATGGTCCGGGTAATAGACTGTTCGATGACATATAGCTCATAATAACTCTGGAACTTCTATCAAGCCGTCTTCTTTTAATTCCGAAATGTCTATTTGTAGATTTATTATCAATGATATTGCTAGAGAATTACTTTTATTAATGAAATTATGCCAAACTGTATTTGATGCAAATGTCGGCTTGTCGATTAAAAATCGTCGTTCATTATTATTGTAAATGATTTCGCATGCACCCAATATCGGAAAAATTATAGATGTCCCTGCATATGATCCACTGTCGATATGCTCTCTAACTTGAGAACAAGGAACCATTATTACTATAGATGACCCCATTTTTTGGGGATCGTATACAATTTGGTTTTTTTCTGCCAATCTAATTTTTATTTTTTCAATTATGTCCATCCATTTTTGATGGCGATACGGATACGTAAACCAAGTCTGTTTAAGATCACTTAACTTAAAATCGTCGTTGGGTTTAAAAACAGATGTGTCTGGGTGGCCCAAATTGGTATCATATGTTTGAAATGACATATCCCAGTTAGTTAACGCTATTCTCAAAAAATCATTTGACCTTAATAGGTAAAAATAATCTTCGTAATTTTTTGTATTTAACGGAAATCTAGTTGGGTATGTCATTTTATCAATAATCCCCTATCATTCAGATCTTTAACAACTTCGTATGTGTATGGTGGCAAAAAACAAACACTGAGATTTATTCTATCAAACTTTGATTGTCTATTATCAACTCCGTGCGGTACATTTTTAAACAGTATAGGTGTAGTATATTTTACACTCTCTATTATTGTACCTTGTGAATAATCATAAAATTTTTTTTGTCGACCAACAACTCCGTCCCATTGAGGTAAGTCCCAAAAATCAAGAGTTTGATCTTCATAACTTTTGCTGCATGGTATTAGTATGCCAGCAGTTCTGCCGTTGTCTACATGCGGTAATAAAAACTCACCAGCTCTACATGCTACTAGCATACCCATGTAATCCCATATAGGCAACAACTGACTTGTTAACCATTCTGGCTCATATTTTTTATAATACTGTACATATCCATGTTGTTCATGTTCTGGGGTAATTTCTGTCCAACCTGTCTTGTCGCTTAAAAACGTATCAATCGCAACATAGTCAACTTGCAAATCAACGAAACTATACATCATAGTCCTCAATAACGTGGTTTTGTAACATGCGTTTAACATCAGCGTATGTTTTACCATACACTAGCGAGCTCGAGCACCAACTGAGGTTTTTGTCGATGTTCGTACCGTTATGCAGTTCACTCGTATTTAACACTGTAAATACACCATTTGCTAATAGTACTTTATGTCCATTAGCTTCTACTAGAATATTACCATGAACTGGATACAATATACTTGTGTTGATGAAATCTGTAGCAGTTACATTCACAGTATCGTCTGATGGGTCATATATGTCATAATGTTCTCCAACACTACACATCGGTAAAATGTTAATGAAATGTGATTCAACATACGTGTCAAAAAACTCACACAGTTGAACATCTAATGTTTCTAGATTAGAGTTACGAATAGAATAGTTACCTGTATTAATCACATTACCGTTACTTGTTGTTAACAGTGATTTAAAACCACCATAGTTGTGTTTGTCGGTATCAATGAAATTTTTTCGCCATTCTGATTTAAACAAATACAAAAATGTATCAGCTGTCTGTATATCAAAATTAAATATATCAGCATTAAAAGTAAACATTATTCTAATTCAATCCTTTTGACATTTGGGTTGTCTAACATATATTTGATAGCCTGGCATACATCAAAATCATTAGCACTGGTGTACTTAATTGTCTGAGTATTGTTGATAGATATTCCGCCCTCAATGTAATTTATGTAAACGGCAGCATCATCGACTAAATTAAAATAGCTTGTTAATACAGCATTATCAATATTTGATTTAATTGGATACGTCTGCACCCATTTACTAACTAATGTGTCGTTTTTTATCAGATCAACAACATGGTCAAACGGTTTATCAAAATGAAATAACAAATTAAATCGATTGTGATCTGTATTGTTTATGCCGTTATGTACTGTTTTACCGTTGGTTAATATCGGCGTAGAATAATAATATTCGTAAACTTCGCCGTGATCTTTAAATTTAATTAAATGCGGTATTTCGTCAATCGGTAAAATCAATGTACATCCTCTATTATTATCAGAATGATATCCAGTTTCAGACATTGGCGGAACCCAGCTAAAACTAAAAAGTGTACTTTCTAACAACAGGCTTTTAATTCTGTATGCTTCTAAATTTATCGGAAACAGTATGTCTTTGTGATCTAATATTGTATTACCGAGATCAGGACTGTATGTAGGCCAAATTTTGATACGGTCGATCATATTTTTTAATATTGATCTGTTATAACTTATGTTAACAGGATATACATAATTGTCCCAATTCATTTTGTTGTGTACTTTGTTAAGGTTATTTCTTCTATACATTCTGGTGCATCGATTATCCATTTCAATACACTTGCAACATATTCGGTATCTAACTTGGATTCTGTAGGATGAAGATTATCTACATAAGGAGTGTGCATGTGTCCTAGGCTCACATATGTGCATTTTATATCCGGCGAAATATTTGTTCGATTGTGATTTATGGTCTGACATAATTGTTTTAATGCTAATTTTTCACTGCTGTAGCTTACGTATTTTAACCAAGGTTGTGCGGTGTTGATATGATCACTTATACTGCCTATACAGATAAAGTAACCAGATTTTTTCTGTTGCATCCAATCTACATATAACTTATGTAGCAGCCTAACTTGACTATAATTATTCATTTTTTCTGTGTAACAATTTAGTATGATTACATCATAGTGAATAGCTACATGGCAAAACTTATCCATTCCTTCATCTGTCGACAAATCGTATCCGTTAGATCTACTAGCAAAACTGCTGTCTAAAACAGACGCAATACCTGCTGCTAACCCGTAGGTTGGATTTCCGGTTGTTAGTATACGCATTTTAGTTCTCATATTATTTCAAAAAGATTTTTATTAATTTGATCATTATTAACAAATCTACAACAGTTTAATATCACTCTCTTTTAACTTTTTTTTTGCATACCAGCTAAGTGGCAAGTTTAAAGTTTTGTAGTCTTCTCCTGTTACTTTACCTCGGCAGTTTGCAGATCTGCATTTACATATCGGTATTGGATCTTTTTTTGTTAAAAAAAATGTACCGTAATCAACTGTTATGTATTCACCTGGCTGAATATCTCGCAATGCTCTAAAAACTATCTGTCCATCAATGTAGCAATTTGGATCACAACTGTGATTCACATATGCTTCGTATTCACTACCTTGTGGTAAATCCAACACAACATCTTTGTCTATAAGCAGCCCTTTGTACCAAGTAGTTTCTTGTGTGTTGATAGCAATACCGCCTGCAACAAACACAATGTCGTCTTTTGCAATTGTTGCAGTTGCTTGCCGACAAAGTCCATGCACAGGACTTTCCGATACTTTTGTGTTAGGATTAATCCAAAAATAGTGCATTAAATTTAGGATCCTCAAAATTTGCAAGAATTAACAAATGATATCTGTCGCCGCCGTTTAGATTGTTTACAGCATGATTGTGCTGAGTGTTTATTATCCACGCTTCGTTTAGTCCATAATGTTGAACATGCAGTTCGTTGTTCATATAAACTAACATGTTTGTGTGTTCTGTTGTTATCAATGGTATGTGCAAATAGGCATGTGTATAAATCGGTTCGTTGTAATTGTGACTATGCCAATTTATTCTTTCATTATTATCAATTCGTGATATTAAGATTCTATCACAAAGATCCCAGGTTACAAATCGTTCCACAAGACTTACCAGGTATGGTAATTTGTAGTATAGGTTAGTTTTTACTAAATGTTGGGGCGGTATTCTACCATTGACAATAAGATCTTTTTTGCCTAATAAATCCATGTAATCAACTGTTTCACCAAACCCGTAATCGCAGTCGTCGGTGAAATTTCTAAGGCTTTTTGCCTTCCAATATTTGCTAATACCTGCATTTCGAATCCCCTTAACATCATTGTTGTAACCCACCCATGTGTGATCATTTACTATAGACAATTCAAAATTCACTCGATCATAATCAATGTCAAGGTTAGATGCCAGTCGATAATGAGGAACATATAGTAATTTTTTAGCAAGCGGATGTATCGCTCTGTCCGGTGTACATCTCGGATGACAGGTTTTATCAAAAGCTGGTGCGTTTTCTATATCACGTAGTTTTTCGTGCAAATCTATCGCCATGTAATATCTCTAAATATCGGTTGTCATAATTCGGCAACTCGTCTGCGTTATTAAAAATCATATGTATTCTCGGTGAATGATCGCCGTTGACAAAGTTGTGTAGTTCGTGTGTATTAGTCCAGTAAATGGAGCCAGGATTCATTCTAGCAACAAAAGGTATGTCTGGGAATACCATATAAGACATTAAAGAGTTAGACAGTATCGGAATATGATACCGTGTGTATAGATCAACATGTGTGCTGTAACAACTTCTTTTATCTAGCCACATAAGTCTTGCACTAGCAACAGGGAAATCCATGCCAGTTAGTAACTCTTTTATATAAGTGCCTTCTAACTCAGGATGATAGTTTACACACTCGTGTTCTATGCGAGTTTTACCATAATGGTCTACATCATTGTGCCACGAAACTGTGTCAGAATATTGAAGACACAATTGTGTATTTTCATAACCAACACGATTAATTAGATTCAAGCATTCGTCTACTAATCGACCATTGTCAATGTCTTTTATTTTTTCAAAAATTTTCATGTTACATTGCCAAATAAGGATTGTTTAGATTTTTTCTTTCAGTTGCATTATTAAACACAATATGTATACGTTCATTAAACGTACCATTGATAAAATTGTGCAATTCGTATGTGTTTGTCCAGTATAATTTACCAGGATACATTCTAACAGTTACATTTTTGTCAGGAAAATGCATATAGGTTTGCAATGGTTTTGACACAACAGGTATATGCCATCTGGTATAATAGTCAACATGAGTTGTATAACAGGTTTTAGGAGGTAAACGCATTATTCTTGCATGTGCCACCGGGAATTTTAAACTCTCTAATAGACGCTTAATATAAAACCCATCAAGAAACGGATGCCAGTTCACATAATCATACTCTTCAGAGTTGAGAGTATGATTTTTTTTAACTGTACCATCATCCCATGACATCTCCGTAGCATATTGTAATGCTATTTGGTTGTCAAAATAGTCTGTAACAGTTAAAATCTGTTCTATTTCAGTTTTTATTTGGTCAACGTCAATGTCGAAGTCTAATTCTTTGTATATTTGTTCCATAATACATTTTAATAATTAAATCACTAAATTCCAAATCCCCATGCTCGTTCTTCACACCACCAGCACTGACCACAATGACCGAGGCCAGGATCTGCACCATGCTTAGTTTCGTTCTCCCATTCACAACTTCTGGTAACAGCAAAAAGAGATGACATTAGATCGTACTTATTATAAATTCTAGATAGATCTTGTTTATCAAGGTTAGTCCATGGTCTATACCATTGACCTATTGTTGTAGGTCTTACAACTGTAGGATCTCTTTCACTGTTTTCTGTGTTTTCTGATTTAAATTTAGAAACTATGTCAGACGGCGGATTTTTAGTTACACCAGTGTAAACCACACCAACTGTACCATTTGATAAAAATTTTCTAGGCAATTCAAATAGGTTTATTTTATTTTGATTTTTACCATAAGAAAAATGATGTACTAGGTTATAGTTTCCGGTTAATTCGCAACAGGTGTTAACTACACGTATAGATGCCATTGGATTTTTGAAATATTTTTCAGCACTAGAAAAAGTAAAAACATGTACTGGATTTTTAGAATATTTCAATATGAAATACAACATCAGTGCGCTGTCTGCACCGCCACTAACACACGCACCAATCGGCACATCAAAAATTTCAAAATGCACATTTTCTACAATCTGATATGCTGTCATATTTTATATTTCGGTATTTTACTATCCGCACTACTTACGCAGCTTTTAGTTACACATGGCATTGGAGAATCAAAAAGTTTGAATCCAGTTTCGATATATCCAAGTGGTTTATCACTGCAACTGTAACTGCGTTTTATTGCACCGTCTGGTTCTCTAATAATTATACTGCGATAACCACTTTCACAATTCCAACCTTTAAACTGATTGAAATTGAATGCATTGAAACGTTCGGCTTGGTCCATATACCATTTTTTACCAGTATTGTCCTCGAATTCAACCTGCATGATCTGTGGCACCGTTGCGTCGTCACCATTTGATATACTCATCGAGTACATACTGACTTTTGGTTTTGGTCTAGACACTTTACTCTTAATTGCAGTAAAATCACGTTGTGGCATGCCATTGTGCAGTATTGCTAACTGCTCGTCGGTATATCCGTCTACCACTCGGCTTGCAGTAGGATCGCTTTGTGGTTTAAGTGTTACATTAATACCTCTACCAAGGAAGTACTCTGCTTCTGCATAGAGTTCATCAAACCATTCCGGGACCATCACAGTGTTGACTGTTACCTGTATATCATTCTCCTGCAAGAATACCAGTTTATCTGCGAATTTTTCAGTATGCCCCTTGAGATCGCCTTGTTTAATACCTTGTTCTCTATGCCAACTAGCAGTAACACTAACACGATGTAGATCTTGTGTTGCAGCAACATAGCGTTCAAACCATCGCAGGCCCTGACTGATATTACTGGTCATATGCACACTCTGGTAGTTACAGTTTACAGTATCGTTGCTATAATGTTCTAATAGACGCAGATAGTCTGGGTATACAGTTGGTTCGCCGCCGCTAAAACTAAAATGAAAACTATTAAAGTTGCGTTCCCTGCTCTGACGCTTTATTTCGTCCATAGTGAGTTTGTTCAAATCAAATGGTCGATAATCTTTAGTATTACTGCGAGCATACGGCCAGCAATAACTGCAATTATAATTACAGTATCTGCCAAGTAGCCAACTCACACAAAATATGTCTCTGTACAATAGAGTACGCTGTCCGAATTTTACTATTTGATCAAATGGTATTCGAGTAAAATCGTAATCGCTGGTAGCTAAATCGGTCATGTTTTTTCCTGCAATGCAGTTAATTTTACAACGACAATGACATTAAATCAAATGACTTTAGAGTCGACCAAATGCATATTCTCGTTCTAAACAGAAATAGCAGGCACCACAATGTACAGATAAAGTCGTATCAGCTTGCGAATCGTTTTCACAAGACCATGTCAATGGAAACAGCGTTCTTGTTAATCCATAATGGTCATACATTTGTTTAACTGTTTTTTTATCACTAAGTATAAAAGGGAAAAATGCATAACGTCCATCTACATATTCTATCCGTTTGCCAAATTTTTTATCTCGATCTACATCTCTTGCTACTAATGCATCGTAATAGTTCATTGACTTTATTGGCTTTAACGACTCGACGTATAATTCTAAATCATTGATATCACAATTCATTGACACACCATAGTATATTATATCAATTGTGTGTTCAGACAAAAGTCTATTTTCTAAAATTTCTTGACCGTTTGTGTATTCAAAATTTTTATCTGTTTGTGATTTGTTTTTATTATGCAAAGTATGAAAAATGGTGTAATGTTTTTCTGGTTTTTTACCGGTTTTTTCTGTAGTAAATTTGATTACATTTTGAGCTTTTTCTATAGCGTGTGGTCGCAGGGGTGTTGCCATAGTGTATGGAAAAATCTTAACATCGTCGTGATTTTTATAAAAATCACATATTGCATAATAGATAATTGCACTATCTGGACCACCAGACAGACGTACACCAATGTTTTTACAAGAAAGGTCTTTAAATAAAAGTTCAATCATTTTGTTGTCACCTCACCAAAAGGTCTTCTAGAGTTCCTTCAAAGTTTATCAAAAGACCCATTTTCCATGGCCCTACCAATTTACCAGTACAATGAATATTGTTACTATTGAACACAATCAAGTTCCCAGGTTTCCAATCATATGCAGTACCACTAAGACCTTTAAATAAGGAAGGTTTGTGCATGTCAAATTCCAAATAGCGTTGATAAAAAATTGAATCAATATCGCTATCAGTTTTATCGTAGACTGTAGGGTCATCCCATGGCGTCATTGACGCTATTTTATTATGATCAAAATTGTAATTTTTTGCATCGCTGCGATCGCCGTACCATGTTTTACCAATACCGTTGTCGGTCCATTGATCGAAAACTACAAAGTGTTGTGTTGGCTCAACAACCTCAAGATGAATCGGAATATTCACATTTATCATCTGGAACGATTCTGCGCTGTCGACATGCAGACTATACAAATTAGTGTGCTTATATATGTTACCACCTTGACCATTCACAGTTTTTATATACTTTGAAAGTATTGGATTAAGAACTTCTTTGAGATGTGTCCACGGTGAGTTTATCTTAATAACATTTGGATTATTAGCCTTATGAACATGCAACTCTGGATGATTGTCAAAAAAGTCTTTTATGTATTTGCAAACATCTAATGGTATCGCATTCTCAAATACTGTGTGTCGTAGCGTCATATTAGGCCTTTAATTGTCGATAATTATGGTTACTGAGATATCTAGCTAGTTCTAGATTGAAATCTTCAATATTAATATTATAGTATTTGTCAAGTGTTTCAATATTTTTAATAAAATTCGACCAATAGATTTGATTGTGCCTAGAACTGTTAACAAATGACTCGATTAAACTGTAGGCAGTTTCATTGTGCTGATTTTGTTCTAAAACCCATTCGCAATATGAACGCGGTGCATAAAGCAAACAAAGATGTTGCGGATCTCTGACAAAGTCTATTGATACATGATAATTGTGTTTTTTTGTTAAAAAATTCAACGTGTTAGCTAGTTCATTTGCAGTTAAAAGGGTCACTACTGTATGAAAAGTAACTAATATGTTTTCAAATATTTTTTCGTACAATTGTGCATGTTCGAAAACACTCTGAAACGAACTGCCGTGTCTTTGATAATCATTTGCTCTACTATAACTATCTAAACTAACAAACGCATAAATTGTTTTAAACAGTTTTAGTTTTTCTATCAACTGCGCAGATGGCACAGCAGTACCATTCGTTGCTATCTCTAATGTGATGTTAGATGGTACTGATCTTTCAATTAGGTAATCGATAAATTTTTCAAAGTTTGGTGTAATAAATGGTTCGCCGCCTAGAATTTTTACCACTTCTAACTTTGACAAATCTGTATTATCAAGTTTGTGAAAATTTGGTTCTAGTTTTTTATAAACTGTGTTGCCAAGCAGCTTGTCGCGATTGATCAGTTTACTACTAAACATACTGGTACACATTCTGCACTGTAGATTGCAGATGTTGTCTATGCTCATTTCTATATAGCGTAATTGTAAAAAGTTGCTGTTGCAATCTTCTATTTTTATATCAGAAAATCTACTATTCATGTATTGACGTAACGACTGCCGATTTTTTAGATTTTCAACTCTTTCTTGAGAATAACATTTTTTACAACCACTCAGACTTTCACCTTGTAACATGCTCTCTCTAATTTTAGAGAAAGTAGAATCATTGAGAGCAGTCACTCCATGATTAAAAACATCGTTTAATTCAATGTTAAATTCTTCGTTTGGTGAGTCTGAACTGTATCTACAACAAGGTTTAAGCGTGTTATTGGTTCTGACACACATATGAATCCATGGTAAAACGCACCATGTGTCTTTTTTATCAGTCATTGCAAATCCATATTCCTATCTACATCTATTGAACCGAAGCCAATGATAGACTTTTTGTATTCTGTAACACGTTCTGGTATAGTATCCGAAGTTAAGAACCAAGAACTACTGTGCCATCTAGCTGTATCAAACACCATCATAGTACCAAGTGTCCATTTATAAACACTATGTATAGTTAAATCTGCGTATTCTCTATAGTACTGTGTGTTCTTAGGATTGTACTTTAAAACTTCGTCGTTGTATATCCATGTAGAGCGATACTCTAAAACATCATCAGTGTCCATATAGCGCATTTCACCGCGTCGATATATTAGTTTTCTTGGTGTTGTCGAGGTGCGATTGTAGTTAACAGTGTATGGTTGTTTGCAATTCCACTCTAATGGTATAATAACTCCAATCACAATGTGACAATCATGTGTAATAACATTTTCTGATTTTGGTCGCCAGCTATTTGGTATAGCAACATAATCTGTATGTAACCCAGCAGGTTCGCCAGATTTAAAATATTCAAAATTCCAATCAAATGTTGACCCTAGATGTTCGTTTATGTATTTTGATAACGACTGCTTGATCTCTTTTGGTACAGAAACAAAACTGTTTAGGTTATTCATACCGCTTTTTTTAACCGCAGGTGATTTCAACAAACTATCTGACAGTTGATTGTGATAATCAATGTCCAATTTGATATTATGTGTGCCATAATTTATGCGATTACATGCCACAGCTTTCGAACCGCCAATGCTTGCAATTTCTTTGAATTGCAAATTTTTTACAGCCTGCTCAATGTATTCACCATAACGTTTGTGTTTTAGATTTCTCGCTATAATAACACCAGATTGCTTGAGTTTTTGACCCGCTTTTTGATAAACATCGTGCCATTTAATCTTTTTACCAACTAATCCCATACTAATAACGTCGAACTGCCTGGTGTCTTCCCAGTTTTCAAAGTAACTTTGATGTGCTTCTGCAAACGGGCAGTTTGTAACAAACAGATCTTTGGTAATTACGTCTCCGAGGTTGTCTGGTGCAAAGTAATCTTTGGTCCAATCCTTTTGTAGCCTAACCTGTTCTTGTTCCCAGGGGTCTACAGCAACATAATGCCAGTTAGGAAACTTGGAATAGAGAAAACTAAACAGTCTACCAGCAGCAGAACCAAGTTCTAATATTGTACCTGTATCACCGACCTCAGCCATGCGATCTGCCACTAGTTGCATTTCTTCTAGTGTAATCCAACCTTCTATCATTTTTGTTCTGCCTTTTCGATATCGTTTAAGCCGTTGTCTGTACCACGCTGGTCAAACACACCTTCTATCAAAAATCTCAACGGGGTTCTAATACCGACATAGTGTTTATGGCCGTTGTCATTCATAGTCCATGCAACGTGCATGCTGTCAGATTCTTCTAGCGAAAAATCGCTGCATACTTTGGTGTATAGCTGACTGTAGTTGTTCCACCAATAATCAGGACCAAAATGTTTCATCATTTCGACACCTATCCACATATCACTAACATTGCAGTAGTCAAAATCATTCATTATCGAGATAGGACCAGTTGGGCGTTTTTTACTGTAGCGTATGCCAATTCGTTGACTACCCATACCATATGCTTTGCTTAGGCTTACACTAACACTTTCTACCGCAGGATGCGAAACATCAAACGCAAAGTTTCTGCATTGCCCGAACCAAGCACCGTCAATATGCACAGGCACACTTTGTTCTGCGCAATGGTCTAACAATTTGTCAAACTCAGTATGACTGTTAGTAGTAATACAGCTTGGATAAGACACTACAAATACATCGCCATTTCTAAGTTCGCTATAGTGTTTAACTTCGTTGACTTTGAAATCAGTCAAGCGTCTATGATATTTGTACTCACCCGGAAATACTCTGATGTTGTTTCCGTGCAGCATGTGCAACTCATCTAGTTGGTGTGTAGTACCTAGCACAGCATCTCGGTATGGCATAGAATCCAAATTTTGATATCGCACAAACTGATGTGCGTTAATCCAGTTGTCTACTTCTATTAAGAAGTGTTTGGTATATGTATGCGGATCTTTAGGATAGGTGCGCATATCCATGTCACTTCTAAATCGTGTAAACTTAGAAAGATACATTGGACGTTGTCTTTTTGTACCTAGCATGTCAGCAGTGATGTCTTCGTAGTTCATTTTTTATCAGCTCGGTCTATCATATATTTTGCCCAGGGATAAATGTCTAGAAATTTGCGTTTTCCCTGCTTGTCCCAGACTTTATGCGTGTACTCATACAACATATTACAGTCTTCTTGACTGGGTTCTATATATTCGTACATTGTCTGCTTACGAAACTGATGCCATTTTACATCGTGTCCGTCGAGATCAATTTTCAAAAAACGTTCGTGTAAATCTTTTCTAACATCTAGAGGAATATATCTAAAATTTAGAAATGACGGTTCGTAAATTTCGTTATACCCTACCCAGGTATTTGGGTACTGTTTAGACCAATCAAACAGTCTGTCAATGGCATGAAAATTCAACAATCCTATGCAAGGGTGTATACCAACATCATAGAAGCCGCTGTTGTATAAAGCTGTAAAATTCTTTTCAACCGTGGCCCATTTTACTGGAAATCGTTGATACTCAATGACTTCCTCGACCGAATCAATACTACATGCTAGATTAACTCGTCGAAACATTTTTAACAATTCGATCATGCTCTTTTTTGCGCTTGTACAATTGGTAATAAGTTCAACATGTAGATCAGTTTTACCAATATCAGCTAGTTTACGCAAAAATTCTTCAACCTCTGGCATAATAAACGGCTCACCACCGGCAAATTTTATTGCTTTAAGATTAGGCAATTTAACTATTAGATCTAACAAGCGACGATTGTCAATTGGTGTAGAATCAGCTCGTATTTTGGCTAACGGTGTATCAACGTTTTCTGCATGTAGCCGATCGGCTAACGCAGCCAACTGATCGCTGTCATACGGAGAACACATTCTACACTGTAGATTACAGCGAGACGACAAGCGTAAATCAACATGAGTAATGTCTACTATACCGTCATCTTCAGTTTTATCAAAATAAGGGTTGTTTGTACGCATACTGTGGTGATATAGATTTTCGTCTAACCAGCAGGTTTTGCACACCGGATGTTGTATGTCGTTTTTTAAACTTTCTCTGGTAGACTTTAAAAAACTGTTGTTTTTATAAAACTCGTTAAGATCGCTTACATCATCCCAGTTTGTTTTAGCAAACAACTCGCCCTGTGCGCAGCAGTTTGCAACGTTACCTTTATTGAAAAAGAATCCGTTATTGGTAAATTTGCAAAATATAGACATTATTTCCATTTCTCCACTATTGCGTCTAATTTACAAGGGCATGCTGCATAATCACACACAATTGGATCATCAGGTAAGTGATAGTTGCCTGTTAAAATGTTTCCGAGGCTACCGCCAACGTTTTTAGTGCAGCGTTTTATATTACCATTTGGTTCAATCATTAGTCGTTTAATTCCAGCCGTGCAGTTATAACCTTTAAATTTGTGCAACCCTTGTTCTAACACATCCATGAATTTAATTTTTTTGCCATCAAAATGTAAATTACGTGGTATTTCCCAGTTAATACCAAAAGGCATCATGCGATTATAGTGACTGTTTTGAATCCACTGTTTCTGTTCGTCAGTATAATCAAAATAAGAAGTTCCATTGATACTGGTACGTGTAAATTTTGGTGTACATTCAACGTTCAGCGTTGTCAAACGTTCGTACAACATTTTAGCACGTTCAAAGTTGTCAGGTACTATCATAAGTGGTATACTAACACTGGCTTTGTGTTGCATTATTTCTGCCACTTTGAAAAAGTGGTCATCGTCTGCAAATTCATGATGCCAGCTTAAAAACACAAATGCTCTCTGTGTCTTAAACTGCTCCCAATATCGCAGTGTACGAGATGCGTTTGTTGCATACTCAACAAACACTCTGTCGTCACTAATCGTGTCTACAAACTCTTGAAATCGAGGCCATACTGTGGGTTCTCCGCCCAATACTTCTATGTATAGATACTTGTTGCGCTGTTTTAACTGCTCTATTAATCTTATATAAGGAGACCAATCGTCAGGCCATCTATGTGTTCCATCTCGATGATAGTCGTTGCAATAACTGCAACGATAGTTACAAACATTGTGAACAAATAATGTTAATATACAGCAATCTAGATTTTCGTTAGTTATTTTCATTTGAAAAGACTGTTGAGTTGCGGTACAACATCACTGATATTTTGACTACGAAGTTGATCTAGACGAACGGTATGACGCACGAATTCTGGCAGCCACTGTTCACTATAATCTTCACTTAGCATGAACTTTTCAACACTTTCTAGATGTTTAACAAAATGTATTTTTACCTTACGATCAAAATTAGTAGTTTCAATCCACTCTTTAAATGGTTTATAGTGCTCTACCACTGCTTGTTTAATTTCTAAAGGTAGCACTTTTATGTTGTAATATTTTGGGCTGTGACACATGTGATAACTCACAATCGGTCTGTGCGATTCAATTGGATTGAATTTTGTGAGTCCGCTTTCTGTCAGTTTCCATTTCATAAACTCTGGAAAATGAAACACGTTATATGGCGTTATAGTAAATGCATACCAGCACTTAAACTTGATATCGTTACGTTCTTCAATTTTTTTAAGATTATTGTAGACGTGACTCCATTTTGCAGGTGCACGTTGATAGTCAAACACTGCATTACAACCATCAATACTAGCGCCAATTCGTATTTCTTTAAAATGTTTCCATAAATCAAGAATTTTATTAGTTACATTTGTAAGATTGGTATTGTACTCAATTTGTATTTCACTAGCTCGACCATTTGCTACTAGTCGTTCAAGACTTTCAATATGTTCGTCGATAATAAGCGGTTCACCACCTACAATGTAAAGTTTTTTTGCATCGGTAGTGTATTTTTCAAAGTTATCCCAGTATCGATTGCTGTTTTTAAACCAATCATACTGATCAGTATCCCATCGACCTTTTGCGTTTTTGGTAAGTTGAATTCGTTCATGAGTGTCTTTGTATGACGTAGAACCATACAGATTCACAAAATCATCATACCATTGATGACTGTCAGTGGGTCCGCACATTCTGCACTTTAAATTACAGAAGTTACCATAGCGTATGTCAAAATATTCAATTTCCTGTTTACTAGTATCTAGTGTACCGTCTTCTTCTGTTATTTCTGCTGCTTTTTCTGGCGTTATCTCCCAGTCAGCTCGTTCCATTTGCCGTCTAGACAAAATACCATTTATTTCTTCTTGTCTGCAACGTTCACACTCGCTGTGCCATTCACCTTTTAACATAGTTGCTCTGACTTCTTTCACCAAGTCTGCATTACGAGCTTGATCAAAATCATCTCGGCCTGCATTAAATGCAGTACCATCTTGTTTTCTTAAAATACCTCTGTTTGGCCCATAACTATTGGTATTACAGCAGATTCGCATGTCTCCATTGTTTCTTAAATTGATACTGTTCCATGGTAATGGACAAAATGTAGTTTTTTTATCAAAATTAGGTGAAGACAATGCATTGCTCCTGTATCATACAATTTTATTATACTATCGGTAACTTAGCCGTTCAATGAAAAATAAAAATCATCAACAATTGGCAATTCGGATGTCTGCAATGCAGATTTTAAATCAGATTCTAACCAAGGCATTTGACGTAAAACTTCATGTTTCACTGCACTAGACGTCAGTTTAGTTGTTAATTTTTTGTTAACAACTATTGGTAAATCTTTAAAAAAAATATTTGAATCAATTAGAAGATTAAACGTTAAATTTTCATATTCTATTACCGATTCTACTAGATTGTTCTCAGACAACTTTTGATACATATCAATAAACAATCGGTGTGCAGATACAATATCTCTTTCTATTATAGAGCTGTCATATTTAAATTTAGTAGATAGTAGTGATTTTTCACTTGTTTTATTAGTGTTAACAATGCTACGAGATACTATTCTACTCACTAAGGCATCTAACATATTAGTTCTATATAAACAAAAAATTCTAATCTTATGTTTTTTTGATACAGCAATAAGTTCATCTATAGAAAAATCATAAGAGTCATACGGGAAAAATTTCAAAACCAAGGGTTTTGGTTGAGTAATATAATGCAGAAACATTTGATTTACAAAATGACTGTCAATCACTGTTGGGTTCAAATTCAATGCATTAATAACATTTAAATTCTTGTCTATAATACCAAGACGATTTTTAGTCCATTGTTCTATATTAGCTATTTCTGGGTTGATTTTTATAAAATCAACTTTTTGCTGTAAAAAGCATTCTTCAACTACATTGCAAACATATGAACTACCACTTCGTGGTAGTGACACAATGATTATTTTATTACTATCCATTTTTATATTATAGTGTCTTTATAGACAAAAAAATAGCGGAGCATTGCCCCGCTATTTCAATTTATTATCAACTGATTACTCTGTTGGGTTCTGGCCCCCGTTTGGTAGAGGATCGCCAGTGTTTAGAATACGTATCGGTATGTAGATAAATTCAATTGCTTTTTCTGGTTTAATAGCAATATCAATCCACAACTGATTTTGATCTATACGAGCAGGTGTGTTGTTACTTTCATCACAAACAACTGCAAAGTCATAGAGCGCACGTAAACCTGCCAAACTACCCATAAAGCTGTTAAATGTTGCAGTAACAGCCTGACGAGTCTGTGCATCGTTTGGTTCAAACAAGAACGGTTTAGCAAGGTTATCAAGTTGATACTTGAGGTAGTTGATAAGTCTTGCAACGTTAACTCTGTCAAGTGCGCTTGCAACTGAATTAAGAGTCTTTTGTCCGTAAATTACTAGACCTCTATTAGGTATAAACGCAATTGGGTTGATCTTGTTAGTGTACATAACATCGCGCTGTCCTTGGTTCAATGTCACCGGTTGATATGTACCGTCGGTTTCTAGATAACCAACGCTAGACACACCAGTTACAAGACCTCTGTTGAAACCAGCTGGCGCAAACCATGGATAAGACACTTGGTCGTTGTATGCGTATGTTCGTAGTGCCATCATACTTGGCGGAACAAATACTTCGCTACCATCTAGATTTGTACTCAATGCCCATGGATAGTAAACACCCACATATGGATTAGCAGTTATGAGACCCTCATCACCGTTGGTTGCTGCATTGTTTGCATTAGTTGCCCAGATTTGAATACTTGTGCCATCTGGACGCAATCTTGCAGGAGTATCACCTATGATAAACGCAATATCTTTCTTATCAGTATTCAGTGTTACCATTTCATCTATACATTCTGCATAGCCTGGTGTTGCAAGTAGATTGAAGTAAGTGGTTTCTGCTCTTGCATCCTGGTTAGCAGCAAGTGCAGATTGAAGTGCTCTCACTACCATTTGTCGCTGTGCCTTGTAACCAATGTAAGGTGTACCGTCACTTGCATTGCCGCTAACAGTTACCCAGCGACCAGTTGATCCAGCTGGTAATGCAGGGAAATAGTTTGCGTTCCATTCTTTAACATTGTTGGTGCTATAACGAGTATTGAGCATTAGCATTCCAGCTGGATAAAGAGCTGCATCAGGTGCGTCGTCGTCAACATAGTCACTCAACACCATGTCTTCTATTAGAGTACTTCCTCCTAGAAGACCATTTACGTTAGGACGAGCGTCAGCAAATATAATACCTGCAGGCGAACTACGATCAGTGTTGTCTATCATTCTCCACAACTGACTTGTTGCATCAAATCTGTATGCAACAAACTGATTCGTAACCGACGTGTCAACCCAAACATCGTTATCAACAAGCGGTGCACCAGTGCTCTGTTCAACTGGTTGTGTGCTGCTCAATGTTGGTCCATTTGGATCTGTTCCTGGATAGAAGTTTCTGTAACCTTTCCAAGTTTGACCGTCACTTACCATGAAATCGTACTGTAGTGCAGTACTGTACCAAAGGGTACCTTCTTCAGGTGGACCTGCAGGCGGTAGAACACTAGGAGAATATTCTAGTGCAACCCAGGCAGTGCCGGACCAGCGATACAGTGCATGTGTTGCTTCAGCTGGGTTTGCACCACTAGCATTGTATCTTGCATATATGCTACCAGTTTGTTTGTTTGCACCAAAACCAGCGTCTGCAAAAGCATCGCTACTATACATTGGTATAGTTCCAGTGTTTGGAGTTCTGTTCATGTTGACCCAAGCACCATTTAGGTAACGCTTAACTACAAAATTTGCACCTCTATCTGTAGATGTAGTGTTAATCCACACGTTGTTTGGTGCCAATTGACTTAGATCGTTTGGTACTGTGAGGCTAGGTGCATAACCTTGATATGTTAGACTGCGTCCAAACACATAACCAACTTTAATACCAGAACTGTTAAGTGGTGTTCCACTTACATCTTCTAATGTAAAACTAGTATTGTTTAAGTTTGTGATCTTCAGTTTAGAATCAGTTGTTGCACTGGCTACAATTGGTCCATTTGGGAAGGCTGCGTTAATAGCATTAACTACACCACTCAAACTGTTGTTTGGTGCAGCAGGTACATGAACTGTTACTGGACCAGATCCAACGTTTATAGTAAATGTGTTGCTTGTATCAAATCCAGATGTCAATGTAAATGTTGCACTTGCACCTAGACCGCCAGTTACGCTCGCAGGGTTAGTTGGGTATGTAGAATACACACCAGGAACGTTAACTGATACTGTACCAACACCCCATGTTAGGTTTACAGTAGCGTTTACACCTGTTCCACTAGTAGATGTTGCACTGACTGGGTTAGATGGTACTGAACCACCAGTGTACTGTCCTGGTTGAACAACTTCAAAACCAGTGATAACATTTCCGCTTTCACTTGTGACTCTAATGATTACCGGAGTTGTATAGTTAGGACCGCTAAATGTTAGTGTGTCGTTTACGTTGTATCCACTACCGCCATTTACTTGAATTGCGGTCACTGCTTGTAGAGACGTAACAGTCAGTCTACTTGCTTGAGAAAATACACCACCGCTCACAGTCAATATATCGCCGACTGTGTACCCTGTACCTGGCGAAACTACTGTTGCACTAGCAGTTTCAAGAGTTGCAGCCGTATATGTTGGGTTAGCAACAGTACCGGTAACACTTGCGTAATAAGTTTGTGTAGGATTGATGCCAGCATCTTTCCACGGAGTAGCTAATCCATCTTGTAGACTTTGATCGTTAAACCATGTGTCTGTACCATTATAGTTTGTAACTCTTAGATAACGATTGTTACCAACGGTGTAAACAGTTGCAAGTGCATTGAGATCATTTGCATTTAATGCTGTATTGATAGCAGTAACCATTTGTGAAAGCGTTGCTGTTGTTGCAGGACTAATTGCAGCAGGGACTGTCACGGTCACCGCAGGTGCAGAACCAATTTGAATATTGCATATTTCACCAGGTGTAAATGTTGGGTTTGACACTGTTCCAGTTATCACACGTGGTTCTGCTTCTCTCCATCCCCATCCAGGATATGCAGCGCCATCAATACTACCAACCTTGAACCACCATGATTTGGTACTTGTACTTGTCACTAGTACAATTTTTTCCCAGACACTGTTAAGTTTTACACCGCTGGTATTGCTACTTACTGTGTCAACTGCATAATCTGCTTCGTTACCGAAACTGTCTGCCGGTGCTATTGTGTTTACAGGTGTAGCATTTAAACCTAGGTCAGTTAATATACCAGGTGTACTACCGGTAAGATCAATTGTTGTGTTAGAGTCTCTAGCTACAAGGCGTAGATTAAAGATATCACCGTAACTAGATTGATCAAGTGCGTATTTTTCAACTCTCACAAAGGTAGTTGCACTGATACCTAGATTAACAACGCCAGCAGTGTTGTTAATCTTGCTTACAACTGTACTGATACTATCGTCTTCTGCTAACGCAACTTCGATGTTGTTAATCACAAGATTTCCGTTTGCCGAAATTATGCTTGCACTACCACTTGTAATCTTAGGATTAGCTTGGCCCTGTACAACAACTTCTAGGTTAACTGCACTAGAAATAACTGTAGGCGTTCTTCCTGCCCAGGCATATGCACTGTTAGGGTTACCGTTGGCTCTAAAAATGCCCCAACTAGTTTGATTTAGATCAAACCAATAATCGCCGTTATTTGCAGTACCAACTGGCGGACTTGCACTTGGCTGTAACTGTGCAAGATCTATGTCTGCACGTATAGCATATGCGCTATTTGCAATACCCAAATATTGATAAAGAGAAAATAGTCCAACTTCGTTAAGTTCGTTGTCATATTGTTGACTTCCGCCGACACTATAGAATGTCGGATTACCAAATGTTTGTAGCACATCTCGTTGACTGGTCATCAGATACAGTTTGTTAGCATTAGATGCCAATGTACCTGGTGCTACAGTAGTTGTACTACCTGATTGAAATTTATTTGCAGCGGTTGCCAGTACTACTAGTGGTACTGTGCCCTGGCCTGCCGATGCGTAAAAGCTTTCATCAGTAATTGTAACTGATACGCCCGGTGATACTAAAGTCGCCATCGATTTACCTCTCGTGAAAAGTGTTCAGTGCGCTTTTATTTATCGATACCTGCCTATTTCGAAGCACTCTTTTGAAGAAGTTGCGGGTATGAACACTATCTATTACAATGTTTAAAAGGGTATAAAATGATATTAGGTATTAGCGGATTTATCGGCAGTGGTAAAGGCACTGTAGGAGATTATCTTGTAAAGGAACATGGTTGGAAATCTGTTAGTTTTGCTAGTTCGTTAAAAGATGCAGTATCTCATATATTCTGTTGGCCTAGACATCTCCTAGAAGGAGACACCAAAGAAAGCAGAGAATGGCGAGAAGTTGAAGATACCTGGTGGAGTAATAAGTTAGGAAAACCAGTCACTCCGAGGTGGGTATTGCAATATATAGGCACAGATGTTCTAAGAACTCACTTTGATGACAGAATCTGGGTGTTAAGCGTTGAAAAACAGATTACCGAATACAATGGTAATGTAGTAATCACCGATGTTCGTTTTAAAAACGAAATCAAGATGTTGAGATCAATGACAAATGCATATTCAGTCTGGGTGAGAAAAGGTCAATTACCAGACTGGTATGACACTGCACATGCTGCAAATAGCATGACATTTACTCACGCACCAGAATGTGCAGAAGCTATGATTCAACTAGGTATTCACAATTCTGAATGGGATTGGGTAGGTCAACCAATCGATTATACTATATACAATGACAGCAGCCTTGGTGATTTATATCAAAAGGTAGATCATATGTTGTTAGAGTTAGATAGGAAAAATAATACAGATGTTTGATAACTTATTGCTTGGTCCTGGACCAGATTCACTTGCAGGCATATTTTCAACCGATGCAGTTAAAAACAATCACAGCATTGCCTACATGTGTCATAGTACTAGTTTAATAGATTCAACTAGTTACTTTGAACTAACAGAAAAACACATGTCCGATGCTAACAATTATCTGTTGTTAGCAAATAAAAGCGTCCATAGAGCATGGCCAACAGATGATGTAAACAGCAACAAAAATATACTTAGAGATAGTTACCTAGTAAAATGGTGCGATCGCGTGTATGTTGCTGGATTTTTCACCAGTGATGCAAGTTTATTAAAAATAGCTGGAGACGTCGCATGGTCATGTCAAATTTATGTTGATAGGTTCTTGTACAATCAAGAACCAATGGCTTTGTGTGAACTTTACTTTTTTGACATTAAAAGCGATTCGTGGTTTATATGGAACAAAAAATGGAAAAAAATTTCCAAGCCGCCTGCACCACATGGCATATATGCAGTCCTCGGAAATGGCAAATTGACAAGAACTGCTAAAAAAGCAATAGACGATATCTGGATTAATTAACCTATTATGATACCAAAAGGCATGCTGTTGTCTATGTAGAGATCTAGTTCTTTTTCTAATCTTTCCATGGTAGCAGCGGCTTCTGTTTTTAAAGGTTCGCCTTTAAGACTAGCCCCGCCTTGCGGTCCAATGACCTGACTGAACTTACTATATGCTTCTCCTAGCATCTGTTTGCACCATGCAAGCGTATAGTCACGTATCCATGGTCTTGCAAAAGGATCTTGAAGAATAGTTTCATCTGGTCGATACATATAACACCAAATGAGAATAGCTTCATTACCAGTTGGTTTTCTCATGATACTAAGTTTTTTACTAACAGTATCAAATGTATAGTTAATATCGCGACCAAACATACGGCCAGCTTGATCTAGATACTGATAAAAAAGTTCGTACGTCAATAGGCCTGCTGTGTAACCGCCGCCGGCACCTGCTTGAAGCAGATAAAGGTTAGTGTATGCTAAACTAAATGGATCAATCTGTGTGCCACCGGTAGTTTCGCCTATTCCTCTTCTAAAAAGCTGTCTGACACTAACAACATTCTCTGGTAACGTGTAGACTGTTTGCTCATAAACCAATCGCAAAAACATATAGCTTTCTTCAGTGGCGTTACCACTGCGCTGTCTGTATCTATCAAACGCAAGATTCAGCGCGGTTTGATAATCTTCTGGATCAAGTTCTACATCAACCATGCTACCACCTAGCATGCGCTTAACTTCATCAATTATTTTTTGTCTATATTCAAGAGTCATATTGTCACCTCGCTGATTATTTATCGGCACGTGACAACACTAGTTTTATTTGAAAACTTTAACAATAAGCATTTCTTTACTAATACGACCATTCACAGTATGGTTTTTGCCTTTTATATCTTCAAAGATAACATCAATACGACGAGTGGTTGCAGCATCTCGCACACCTGGCAGTACGTCTTTTGGTTTACGCAGTGTTTTTGCAAAGCTACGAGTTTCATCAAAATTAATGATTTTAGTACCTTTGATCGACAGTGTTTCATCTTTAACAGCATAATACACCATAGCCTTACGATCTTTGCTATTGTAGATTACTGCAAGGTTAGCACCAGGCAACTGAGCAGGGTTGATACTAGCCATGTTAGTATCGTTGTCGATAACTTTGACAGATACTTTTTCTGCTGCTTTTGCTGCTTTTTTAGTTGTTTTTCCAGAATTGTAGCTGGCAACTTTTGCGTTACCACTTGCACCAGCAATAGTATTCACTACCAAAATCAATGGTGCAATGGTTTTTTCGGTATGTTCATTTTGTTTGTCTGACATTGCACCAGACAAAATTTCTTTATAGTGGTTGTAGAGTTTTTTCAACAGATGTTGATTAGGATTAATGCGTTTGAGACGTTCTGACAGTTTAGCTTCGAGTGTTTCACCGTTGCCTGCATACTTCACACGAACTGCATCAATAAAAGTGTAAAGATCGACATAATCAAAAATCTTGCGTTCTTTGGCAGAAAACACAACAAATTCAGATTCTTCTGCTTCTACCACTTTTTGAGTCTTGAGAAGATCGATCTGTTTATTGAACCAATTATCAACAACCTGTGGCGGTTCTGCACCTTGCAAAATCAAATACGCAATACGACCAATAGTGAGATAGTTCCATGCGGGCAAAGACTGATAGTGTGTAACAAATTCAGAATCGTTTTGATCTGCCCACTTAACAAACTCTAGTTTAAGAGTATTTTGATCAAACTCTAGACGAGCCCAATCCATTGCGTCTTGCCAGCTACGAGCATGCCCGTCTACATCGCGAGTGATCTTTTTGAACACAGGTGCAGATGTATATTTGAGCATGTTCAACCTCTATATGTTACAATAAATTGTAGCATATACAACAGCAGCGTCAACCATAAACACTCAAAACATCATATTTTTTCTTTATTTTTCAAACAAAAACACACGATTTTTGCTGCACATAAATAGCTATTGTAAAAGTCAAGGATTTGATCATGCCTCCATTAACCATGTGGAAAGGTGTAAACGTTAAGACTAACGATTACAAGTTTTTCGACAGACAGGTCAGCGAAATGTTCAGAATAGGTGGTACCGAATTCTGGGTACACAAGTATCTTGGTCCAAAAGAACAACCGGCATCAGGTGATGCTACACAACCAGAAATCAAATCCGATGATGTTATGGCTATACAAGACATGCTCAATATGGAAATTAGAGATAGAAAGTATGATCAAGATGTCTATAGTCTAAAAGGTCATTATCAAGTTAGCGACACAGAGTTTGACCTCAGACAATTTGGTCTATTTTTAAGTAACGATACTATATTTGTAACATTTCATTTAAATGACATGGTCAACAGTATAGGTCGTACACTAATGAGTGGAGATGTACTTGAAATACTGCATAGACGCGATGATCTTGTTGTCGGGCAAGAAGGTTATGGTATAAGCAAATACTATGTAATACAGGAAGGTGCAAGACCGGCAGAAGGTTATAGTCCCACTTGGTGGGCGCACATGTGGCGTGTTAAATGTACACCGATGACTGACAGTCAAGAGTTTAATGATATTCTTAACAAACCTGCACTAGATATCAACGGCGATCCAATTAAAAAGCCAAACGGCAAACCAACTTCTATTAAAGATTTGGTCAGTACTTATGAAGAAGAAATTGCCATCAGCGACGCTATTGTCGCACAGGCCGAGGCAGAAGTACCATTTAGAAATTTACAAGGACAGCAACTTTATGTTTTAGCAGGTGATCTTGATAAACCAGTTACTATCTGGGCAGGAGATGGTATACCGCCCAATAACAGTAAACCAGTAGAAAGTGGTATTACTTTTCCTATCGCACCGCTAGTCGGCGATTATTTTTTGAGAACAGATTATATACCAAACATGTTGTTTAGAAGAGATGCCGGACCAGTTAAAGGTACAGGTAAATGGGTGCGTTGTGAAATCAATTGGAGAGCACCATGGCAACCTGCTAATAGAATACTGACATCCTTTATTAATAACAAAGACACACAGACAACACTACAAGATGGCACTGTGATACCAGAACAACAAGATTTAAGAAAAGTAATAAAGGCCAAACTAGACCCGGACATCATTTAACGGAGATTATAATGTCAAATTTTAATTTTAATTTTACAGAAGACAAACTCAAGGCCGCATTACCAAACATAAAAGATTCAAGCGAATGGATGAAATCTGTTAAAAAACTTTTACCAGTTTACGGTATTACTACTAAAGAACGTGTAGCTATGTTTTTAGCACAGACTGGCCACGAAAGTCTTGATTGGACAATTTTAGAAGAAAATCTATTTTATCGATCTGAAACATTGCTTAGAGTATTTCCAAAGTATTATAAAACCAAAGCAGATGCTGATGCACATGCTAAAAAACCTGCGCTGATTGCTAATCGTGTTTATGCAAATCGAATGGGCAATGGTGACACTGCATCTGGCGATGGATACACATTTAGAGGTCGTGGCATATTGCAAATTACTGGAAAAAACAATTATGCAAGATGCAGCAATGGACTGTATGGAGATCTAAGACTTTTAAAAATGCCAGATCTATTAAAAACAAAAGACGGGTCAGTCGGTTCAGCTGCATGGTTCTGGTCTGTTAACAATTTAAATACAGTGTCTGATAAACAAGACATTGTGACTGCATCTCGTATAATAAATGGCGGTACAAACGGTCTAGATGATAGAAAATCTAGATACAATAGAATAATGAAATTACTATAAGGTCAGCATATGCAATACTGGTACACTGCGCAACTTCGAAACTATAGATTGCAATTTATTAGAGCATTTTCTAACTTCTATGTTAGCAAAGGTAAAGATGCAAACGGTAATGAAATTATAGAAAAAGTACCATGTAGATACGGTGACCCAACTAGAATAGCATCAACTATTGTTGCAGGTAACAGCGAAAATAAACTACCAACTGTACCATTTATCACCTGTATTGTAAACAGCATTAATATGAATGCCAGTCGCCGACAGGATCCATCTTTTGTCGACAAAGTGCAAGTTAACGAAAGACAATATGACAGTGAAAATTCAGCATATCTGCAAAATCAAGGTAACAAATACACTGTTGAACGATACATGCCAGTACCATATGATCTGTCAATGCAAGTAGACATATGGACAAATAACTTATCTATTAAAGAACAACTATTAGAACAGATATTGACATTATATAATCCTAGCATAGATATCCAAACTAGTAACAATTCTTTAGACTGGACTGTACTGTCAATAATTGAACTTCAAGATCAAATCACATGGTCGAGTAGAACTATACCAATTGGTACTGAAAATCCCATTGACATAACTACATTACAATTTAAATTGCCTATATGGATCAATCCACCTGCAAAAGTTAAAAAACAAAAAATCATAGAAGAAATAGTTACAAACATTATAAAAGGTGAAAAAGAAAATGCTGAGCAGTGGGATTGGTCAGAGTACGAATTTCTCAGCAGGGTAATAACCACACCTGGTAATTACAGCATCTACCTAGATTGGATCGGTGACAACTCCTACAAAATAAGTTTGCGATCAGAAGGCGGAGATGCAACTGACAGCTTAAAACAACCAACTATCACGTTTAGCAAAGAAAATCCTGTTTTGACACCCGGTACTGGATTTAGATTTAATGGCGTACCAATTAATATTTTAAATGCTGATCTTGCGTCTGTTGTTGCTGCCGGACACGCCGCGCTTGCAGGAACGGATTCAAATATCCAGCTTTACAATAAGAAGCAAATAAAATTTATCAACAATAGCGGTGGCGACAATTCGTTTGGTAATCTAACTGGACAGCCAATTCAAGATCTTGGTTTATTACCAACTGTGTACCCTGGAGGCACACTAAGTTGGACACGATTATTAGAAGCATATGGTAATTTAAAAAGCTACGAAGATTATGGCGTAAATGCCAGTCAATTGCGACTACGCTTAGACATAAACGATCCATCAAAAGATATAATTGGTTGGTTGTCTCCAGATAGTATAGATCAAAACATATTGATATGGAAATTAGATGTTGATAGTTTACCAGGATCGTCACTTCAACCTATAAATGCTGTAGTTAATCCATACAGCAAAGGTCCCGGTATTGGTTTACCATTGGCACAAATTGGTCAACGCTATCTGCTGTTAGATCGTCCTGCAGAAAACAACAATAGCTGGGGTACTATTATAAATGCAGATGCAAATGATATTATCGAATATAACGGTGCTAACTGGGTAGTGACATTCAAAGCTGAACAAAATTTACCGATCAAAAACTACGTTGTTAATCTTTATAACGGTAAATTATTGGAATGGAACGAGGGTGCCTGGGGCGAATATATTGGTAAAGTTTACAGACCCGGTGAATGGCGCCTAGCACTCTGATAAATATTGCATCATGATAAAAGAAGAAGAAAAAACTTTCAATATTGATCAAGCCGAATTTGAAAAACTGTTCACTCCAGAGATTAAAAAGGTGATCAATATTGTACGACAATATGGTTTTGATATTAGGGTTGTTGGTGGTGCTGTTAGAGATTTTATCCGCGGTAAAGCACCGAGAGACATTGACTTCGCTACAGACGCAGATCCAAGCGAATTAATTTATATATATCAATTAGAAGGTATAGATTATGATGCTAAAGGTATCGGTCATGGTACTGTAAAGGCTAAATTTGGCGAAGAAACCATTGACGTAACTAGTATCAGTTACAAAATTGGTATGAATGGCAAGGATGTTTTTATAAAAAGAGGTATGAGCTGGGAGCAAGATGCAATTTTACGAGATTTGACTATCAATTCTCTTAGCCTTGACTTTGATGGCGTAGTGCATGATTACGTGAACGGACTTGAAGATATAAAAAATCAATTTATTCGTTTTAACCCGGGAATAACAGATCAGTTCGAAGAAGATCCGCATCTTATCATGCGTTGGTTTAAAACTATCAGTACATTTGATAACCCAACATGGTCTAAAAGCGACTTTGAAAAAATCAAAAACGGCATGAAATATCTATCAAAAATTAAAAGCGAAACCAAGACAGAACGAGAGTTAACAGGTATTATGCGAGGTAAAAACGCACAAACTGTGTTAAAAATTATGTGCAAGTTTGGTGCCAATAAATATCTTGATTTAACTTGCTAACACACATTCAAATCTGGCAAAATTGTTAAACTCTGCCGGAGATATTGATGAAAAAAGATTTGATAATTGGTTGTTTTACCAATTACAACTGGGAAAAAATCAAATACTGGGTCAATAGTATAGAACAGAGTGGTTTCACTGGCGATAAAGCTATGATAGTTTACAATGCAGACTATTATACAGTCGATCAACTTGCTAAACGTAACTTTATGCTTTATGCATTTCGCAAAGATGATGCTAAACAGCAGTTCTTTTACCCAGAACAATTAGTTATAGTTGTTCAAAGGTTTTTAGATCTTTACAAATTCATGAATCATATTGATATCAATCAGTATAGATATGTGATACACACTGATGTAAAAGATGTTGTATTTCAATACAATCCCAGTAACTGGTTACATAATTTCGCAGGAGATGCAAAAATTATTGCTAGTTGCGAAAGCTTGCAATATCAGCATGAACCTTGGGGAAACGAAAATCTATACTATAGTTATCCAATGGTTTATGAACATCTTAAAAATAAGCCAATTTGGAATTGTGGTGTACAAGCAGGCGATATCGCAACCATGCGAGATTTGTGGTTAAACATTTATCTTTTATGCAAAGGCAGTCCTATGCCTAATCCGGACCAAGCAGCTTATAATCTTTTGTTGAATAGCGAGCCGTATCGCAGTATAACAAAATTTACTATGAGTGAGGACGGTTGGGCATGTCAAGCTGGAACCACAATAGATCCGGCCAAAATCGGTCAATTTAAACCTTATCTACTAGAACCGCAGCCAACTTGGTTAAACAATACAGCGTGTACGTCAAAAGGTGTGCAGCATGCAG
>JACCDG011230706.1_pt1 | contig 75665 bp, 64 predicted proteins | sample 7442471 | NCBI WGS metagenome assembly JACCDG01 (sample SAMN15323444, study PRJNA562643) | freshwater metagenome | isolation source: river surface water | place: USA:Blue River Watershed | collected 2017-08-17 | reverse complement strand
CCCTGAATCTTTGTCCGAAGAACTCTCTTCAAGTCTGAAATCCCAACGCTGAGTACTGCCAAAATCCCTTTCCAGTAGTGATCATCCTATAGATTCGATCAACATCAACAGGCTGAGGGACCAGTTTTAAAGCGGCACATTATTCGCCGGCTCAACTGGAGGGGCAAGCTCGATGAGATCCATCGGCTCTTCAATTCCCTCCATGCCATCAAAATCCTCTTCGAGCTCATCTTCAGGACGGGCATCAGCAACACAGCCCGGCAGACCCGGTCCATCTCCTACTCGAATATGCAGGTGGTTGCGATGAGAAGGCATGTGCCTGATGAACCTTTTATATTTGTCCCAATCCTCGTCGCCTCGAACGGCCTTGCCCAACTTGCGAATATGCCTCTTATCTAGAAAAATCACCTTCACGCAGGCAAATGGGTTCTTGAATATATTCTTGATCAGCCACCAGTTTGCCTTGGCATCAAAGTCCGTGATGAACGCATTGGGAGACTCGCGCCCCGGCCTGACCGAGAGAAACCCAAAGTCTGCATCTTGCCCAGTCGTGTGTGAAGCATGCCCTTTAGGACCTGAACGACCCGCCAAGCACCCGCCCCGGGGAGCAGCGATATCTCCAATCAGAAACCGCACGCCCGCGTATTTGGGATCGGAGTACTCTTGAGCGACTTGCCTACCTGTCCACTCAATGAGCCCAGCCATGTGATCCGTGGCAAACTGAGTGCATCGATCTGGAGCTCTGAGCACGATGCGATTCTGCGCCGTCGGAACGATAGGCCGGCCCCAAGCGAGAAAGCCATTGTTCACTGTGCAGAAGGCCTGATCCCCCCGCTTGCCCATTTCCTGTATGATGACCGAAAGCACGTCCTTGATCTTGCCACCTTCTACGTTCTTGATAAACGCGTGTTGCTCAGGAGTGAGCTCATCGCAAAAGTTAGGCTTGAAGCGATCCATCGTGCAGACTTTGGATCCGATCCGCTTGCGGCGCCGGCCCTTCGAGCGTTGAACCTTGCTGCAGCATCGATGACCGTTGAAGGCGAATTCAGGATTCCATTCGGCACAAAAGTCGAGCCTGGGCGCCTGGGCATTGGGAATCAGTTGACCGACCCCATCTCGCTGATCTCCAGAGTTATCCGAAACCGGCGCACAAGGAGGGAACTCGGGCAGTGATGCCCGCGCAGCTTGGGCGTCATGCGGCAAGGCCATGCCCATGAAAGCACCAAAAAGCAGCAAGAGTAGGAGGACCGTAGACTTTAGAGACACTTTTTTGAGGATATGTAGGAACGGGCCCGGAGTCAAATCAGGGGCGCATTCTCTCGAATCAGCCTCACCTGTTGCTCAAGGTCGGCCGTCTCGTCATTCCAATACCGATGGGTGTTGAATTGCGGAAACGCGGCCGGAAACGCGGGATCATCCCATCGTCGAGCTACCCATGCAGTGTAGTGAATAAACCGGAGCGCCCTCAGGGGCTCGATCAATCCGAGGGTTTTTCTATCGAAGGCTCGAAGCTCTTCATACCCTTCGAGCAACAAAGAACGCTGCGCTCGAGCCGCCTCATCGCGCCCCGAAACTAACAGCCAGACATCTTGGATCGGAGGCCCGCGGACCATGTCATCAAAATCGAGAAAAAAGAAATGCCCTTCGGAGTTCATCAGAAGATTGCCCAAATGGCAGTCACCGTGCAGTCGCTGAACGGGAGCATCCGCAAAACCAGCACGAGACAAAGCCAAGACCTCTTTAGCGGCTGCCTCATACCGACCCCGAAACTCAGCAGGCAACCACCGATCCAGAAGATAAGTGAGATTTGCCTCGCCGTAGGTCTCTGGACTGATCTGAATTCGATGCGGAGCCGCGCGCGAGGCGCCCACAGCATGCACTCGGGCAAGCAATCGACCCACGCGAATCAATTGATCGTCGCTGAGTTCACCTGGAGCACGGCCTCCCACCTTAGGAAAAATCGCATAGAAAATCCCTTGCGGCGTGGCTCGGAGCGTATCCCCGGGTGAATCCGAAAAAGGAATCGGAGCGATTGCCGGAATCTCCGCCTCGACCAAGTCCCTTAAGAAAAGATGCTCCTCAAGGATTTGCTCGGAGCTCCAGCGACCGGGGCGATAAAACTTCACCACTCGGCGCCGCGCGGAGGGAGCAGCTTCTTCTTCAAGCTCAACGTCATAAACGCGGTTCTCGAAACTATTCAGCGCCAAGCAACGCCCCGAGCAGATCAGCCCGGCTTTCTCGACAGCTTCGAGAACTCGCTCGGGTGTGAGCTCAAAGAAAAACTGCGTCCTCTCGTCACCCCATGCGCTGGCGCTCACCCCTCGTCGTCCTGCGGGTCAGTCGCCTGCTGAGCGAGTCTTTCTGCTTCAAGCTCTCGGAGAATCCTCTCAGCCGGGGTCTCCAATCTCTTGCTGCTATTGCAAGAGCGACAAGAGGGTACAATGTTGTTCTGAGTACTCGCTCCGCCTCTGGCAAGCGGGACGACATGATCCATGGTGAGATTCTTTGGGTCGAACTTCTGATTACAGTAGTGGCAAAGCCCCTTTGCGAGAACATCAAGCCACCATCGCGACTTGCGCAGCTTTTGAGCTTTCTCTCGCTCAGCCCGCAAACGCTTTGGGTCTGTGTGCCGCGGATCCAGCTCATAGTAGGGCTCTTTGGGTGACATGAGAGCAGAAAGCCTACCATGGGGGGCATAGCGTGTACACTGGGGCTGCCCGAGTTATTGCAATTTGCACGAATAGATCAGCTATCCTCTGTACGATTCAGAATAGATTCAATAGACTATCAGCATGTCCACTCCTCAGAAGCGCCAGACCATCATCTCGCTAGGACTATACAAGAGTGCGCTATGGAGAGACCTGCACAAGATCTGGGGATTTGGCAACTCAGCCGGCCTGATCGCAACTCAAAATGACGATGAAGCCATTGATGCGCTCAAAAAGTCACGAGCCTCCGTATTGGTCTTTGGTTTAGAGAACCCCGCCCAACTCAAAACCATCGCTGCCTTTCTCGCGCGAGCCGCCGCTGAAGCTCCTCATATCCCTCTGATCTGGGTCGTGATCAGCAAGCTTCACCATCCATCACTTCCTAAGCTACTCAAGAAAATGGGATGCAAAGAAGAGATCGATGGAGGCGTGATTGCCAAGGGCCTGAAGCTCAAGCTTCAACGCTTGGTGACAGTGCTTGAAGCCATCCATGGCCAAACCAAGCAAGCTGCGCCTCAAATCGCCAAAACATCGACCGACGCAGAGACCACCAAGCAAAAGACTGTTCGCAAAGCATTGGTCAATGAAACCGCCCCCCTTTCTGTCAGCGATGACTGCTGGATCACGAGCGCATCCGCTTCGAAGCGAGTCCAAGAGATGTGGATGATTACGGTGATGGGACCAGGCGCAACAGCAGGGCGTTGGGTCAAGACTAATCATCCTGGGGCGACTAGCCAACCTTGGCTTTGGACTCCCCACAAGCCAGATGTCGACCCATTTGTTAAATATGGAAAATGGATTTTTATAGGCCGACAGCCTGAGTTCAAGAACTATCAGTGGACTTTTACGAGCAAGACGCCAGAACTTCTGTACCTGGAAGCCGGCAAGGTGATCGCCAAGCGCTTCAGTCTGGATTCGGTGGGTGACCTGATTTTGCCGCGCAACTCCTCTTTCGCCGAGCAAAAAGTCCCACTCATGAAGGCGAGCTTTGAATATTCCATCTACCTAAAGAATGAAAAGGGACCACCGGATTCCCTTCCTAAATATTTTGAGAAAAACAAAGAGAAATTCACGCCAGACTACACCATCGAAGTGGACCCTAACGCCGGCAAACTTCTAGAGATCGAGCTCTCTCAAGAAGAGGCCAAAGACTGGAACAATGGCCTGACGCCCGACGAAGCCAAGCCGGACTGGAATGGCTTGAAGCCTGAAAAGGATACCACTGACGAAGATGAAGAAGACCCGTACAAAGAGCTCACGGCGGGATTTTCAGAAACAAAAAAAGGAACGAACAAAACCGAAACAAAGCCCGAGGCTGACTACGACTTCGCAAAGCCAGCAGACTCATCTGCCGTCTACAATGAGCGCGACGCTCGCGCAGAAAGGGAAGCGAAGGCTGCCGCGCGAGAAGCGGCCGAAGCCAAAGCTGCCAGGGAAGCTAAGATCGCCGCGCGAGAAGCGGCCGAAGCCAAAGCCGCTAGGGAAGCTAAGATCGCCGCGCGAGAAGCGGCCGAGGCTAAAGCCGCTAGGGAAGCTAAGATCGCCGCGCGAGAAGCGGCCGAAGCTAAAGCCGCCCACGAAGCTAAAGTTGCAGCTCGCGAAGCGGCTGAGGCTAAAGCCGCTAAAGAGACAAAAAAAATCACGCGTCCACCTCAGGAACGCACATCCCCTGCAGTTCCTGATCCCTCAGCGGCAAGACCCTCTCAAGAAGGTAAGTCCGCTCAACAAGCGGGCAAGGAAGAAAAATCGCAAAACCCGGGAACACAGGGACCCTCCAAGATGAGCGCTCCGAGCGGCGAAGCTGGCGCAGACATTCTCGAGGACCTCCAAAAGGAGGCAAAAGAAGCTGGCTTCATGCCAGAAGTCGCGAGCCCACCCCCCAAGCGAGTGACGCTTCCCAAGTCTGGCTTTGGAAATAAGACCGACATCCCACCTCAAAGGCTCAAGCTTTACTCAAAGGCTCTCGCAAAGCTCGCTCCTAAGCCCGGCCTTTTTCAAGTGGTTGGGGACCCCGAAGAGCGCCTTTCTTACTTAAAGGAAGTCAAACTGCTCAACAGCCCCGCGACGATCTGGACACCTCATCAGAAGCTTCGCGAGGTTTCTAAAGTGGACGAGTTCTCGCTTGAAACCAAGACCTTTAGGATTCAGTACCCAACTGGCTTCAGCCAGTCAGGCTTTAGGTCGGCTCTCGACACCCATCAAGCCGATCGAGTCTACTTCAACGTGAACCTCAACCGGACCGCTCTGTTCTTCGCTCAGTCTCGCTCCGAACTAGACATGAGAAACGACGGATTTCATGTGCCGCTGCCAGATAGCATTTATGAGGTCCAGCGACGCGCTCACTTTCGGCTTAAAATCTCGGACGATAGAAACTTCATCGTAGAGCTGGGCCCTTCCGGCTCTGGGCGCATCATCGATATCAGCGCCGGAGGGTTGGGCGTTGAGGTCGAGCCTCAGATCGCGCAACGCTACAAGCAGGGCGATATCTTGCCCAACATTTCTTTCGAGATCTACGGCAAGCGACTTCACTGCTCAGGACAAGTGAGATGGATTAAGCAGGGAAAGGCCGAGCACGCCATTGGCCTCAAGTTCATCAAATTGGATCCATTCGATGCCGAAGGCATCCATCTATTCGTGATGGAAGAGAACTTCGACTACATCAACGAACACTTAGTTTAAGACAAAGCTTTTGACCTCGAAGCAAAGTCAGCAAGACTCACCGGAGCCACCTGATGGGTCCAAGCTTCGCCATATCCCACTATCTAAAAATCCCCTTTAAGTTCAAGCGCTTTACCTCGCAAACCGCCACCCACATCAGTTGACTTGAGCAACTTACTATAATAACTACACATTCTTTATGGAAACACCCACCCCCTATCGCCAGCACCTCAAAGCCAAGCTTGCCGCGCGACAAGCTGCGCGTCCTGGCTATTCGATGCGGGCCTTCGCGCGCGACCTCTCCTATGGGCCATCACAACTTTCGCGAGTGATCAACGGCAAGCAGCACCTTTCGCTGCCCTCCGCTCGGCTCATTTCCGAAAGGCTTTTTGAATCCGAAGCAGACCGTGAATATTTTCTCGCACAAGTCGAAGTCGAGTCCGCACCGACCCCCTCGCTTAGACAAGCAGCTCGAGTCAAACTTGAGCAACTTAAGGACGCCCAATCCGAGGAGCGACTTCTTAAGCTCGAACAAGACGCGTTTCAAGTCATCTCCGATTGGTATCATTTTCCCATTCTGGATCTCATGACGTTTCATCAACCTCCCAACACTGGCAAAAGCGTGGCTGAGTTTCTCGGGATCTCGCGCGCGGAGGCTGAGCTCGCCATCGAGCGACTCATGCGCATGGGCATGCTCAAACGCGAAAGCGACCGCTGGCACAAGGTGCACTCCAACGTCGTCGTGCCGAGCGGCGCTCCCAAGACGGGGGTTAGGAAGTTTCATCGCAGCATGATCTGCAAGGCTCTTGAAGCGATCGAAGGCCAAGACATCGACCGTCGCTATCTGTCCGCTTACACCATCGCTCTGGCTCCTAAGGATTTGCCCAAGCTCAAAACCTCCATCGATGATTTTCTCAAAAAAGTAAGCGAGCTCTCCGCGCGATCCCGACCCAAGTCACGCCTCTACCAAATGAACGTCCAACTCTTCGATCTCGAAACAAACCGGAGAAACAAATGAAAACTCTCTTTTCAACGACCCTTCTCGCTCTCACCCTCTCCACTTCAGCCCTTGCAGGTGAAGGATCCGGAGTGGGCAACGGCGGGGGCCTATGGACCTGCCGAGATAACACTCCCGAGCGCGCTCTGATATGGGCTGAGCTGCTCGATCTGTCGGAAGCGCAGCGCGAGTTTCATCTCAAAATCGACCGCGCATCCCCACTCAACGTGGATGGTTGGCTCGCCTACGTCTCGCATAGCATGGCCTGGGCAACACCCGAGTTCGCGCAGGAATACCAAAAGCGCATCAAGCTCGTCAAAGCAAGCTTTCCTAGTGCCTTGGTCAACGAGTCCGAATTTCGCGGAACCGCGGATTTTCTCCACCGCACATCGCCTGACGACTCGACCTGCCCCGAAGGCACGATCTCTCACGATGCCAACGGCAAAGCCCCTGAGCAACTTGCTAACTTCACCAATCAAAACCACCTCATCGTGAATCAGCAGCTTTGGAGCTCAAAAAAACTGGCCGACATCGACCGAGCCGCCCTCATGGTTCATGAAGCGATCTACAAGCTCTTTCGTGATCTAGAAGGCGCGGAAGACTCCGTCAAAACACGTGAAATCGTTGGTTACCTCTTCTCGACGCTCCCCACTTCCAGTTACGCGCATTTGCTCAAGTTCGTGAGAAAGACGACCGGCTCACTCCCTGTCTCCCCAGTGCCTGGCCACTACAGAGACATCATGAGAGCAAGGTTCGATGTCGCGATCAACGACTACAACTTGCGCACCAACCATCTTTTCGCCACCGAGTACGACAAGGATGGAGACACTCGACATAGCCACGAGTTTCTGTGTGAGCGCTCGGGATCCGAAACCCTTTGCAAAATGGTGAACACATCCAATTGGAGATTGAAGCTCAGAGGCTTCGACAAGCAACGCTTGAGATTTTCTGAAGAGAACAGTTTCGTCTGGCACAACAAGCAGCCCAGCGGCACTGTCCGCGCCACGCGATACAAGTTGCTACAATAAATAAAGCCGGGGATGAAGGGTAGCCCCCTCATCCCCGGCGTCAAGCCTGCAACGGGATATCTTAGAGGAGGGCAGGCTGATAGATGCGGTTGATTCCTTCATAGTAACCCGTGAATTGAAGCTTAGTGGTGTTCCAAAGAAAATCAGGCCGCGCGCGGTTGGATTTTAAGTAGTAGCTGCCCCCGATGATTCTGCCGCTTGAATCGAGCTCGAGTGCGTAGTCGTATGCCTTGCTCTCTTTTGAGAAGGATGATGTGCCCACTACTGGGTTCCAGGTCGCATTGATCTCTTTGGTGTAGGTGATCACTGCATGAATGAGGACTTCGCGGCGAGTGCCAGGAGCCGCACCCTCATGAGGACGACGTTCGCCGACGACTTTAGCATCGAATGCGTAAATAGGCTGATTCCAAACCTGGCGCTTCGAATCCACGTCTGCAACGAAACCGCGGCGCTTGATCCCAAGCTCATTGGACATGACGATGTGAAACGCGCCTGCATGGGTGTCATTGCATGCCGAGCTGCTTGAGAATACGCCGGCAATCCGCCTAAAGATGTTGCCTCCTCCGCCCCTTTTGCACCTCATCCCTAGAAACTCTGAAGCCCGCGCGTAGGTGGCGTAGTACTGGTCTATCAAGGCTTTTACATCCGAAGAGCCAAACGAGACCTCAATTCCATTAGAGCTTTTTACCGTAACAGGGCCTGGCTCAGGATGATTGAGAGAAGCCGGAGCCCAACCGTGGCAGATGCCGTTCCAGCTTTCCATGCTCGCGCTTGTTGAACCACGCACCATCTTGACGGTTGGGTAATCGAACCGACCCATAAAAATGTCATACTTCTCGGCGGGCGAGAGCTTCGCCAACTCGTTTTTGGGCATCACTCGAACTTCGTTTTCGCTATACAACCGATATTTAAAACCGTCGCTGCCCGGCAGGTTCCAGCGCGCAGCGATTCCTGCGCGGTTCGACGGCCAGTAAGTATCAGACCACGGCGTGTGGCCATCCATTTTCCCTGAAAGCGGCAACTGATCGAAGCGATATTCATAGGTCGATCCCCATGACCGTGGGTTGTTTGCCCGGTTCCAGGCGCCATCGTTCCCCAGATCCATCGAACTCATCTCAAGCTCCGCCTCTTCTTCAAACATCGTATGAGCGTCTGCATGGGACAAAGTGGGAATGTAGACAGAAAAAATTAGACAAACAAACACATTAGATTTCAATGATTTAAGCATGACTTAGTCTCCCGTTTTTTTCCCGAGTGGGACTTTCGTTAAAGGGAGGCTTAATTGACGCTAGGCGCACTCTCAATAAAAGGCAGGTTTAGGGGTCATCTGTGTGTTGCGTCCACGCAACGCCGCCCTTTTTCAGACTCCCGAAAGCTTTTCTAGCTCCCCGCACTACGTCCGGATATACTGCTGCAACTTTATGAAAGACGTCGCAGCGCACTTGCGCGAACCGCATCCAGATGCGCCCCGGAAGGGCGCGTTCATTACTGCCATTTATAGGCAGGAGGCTCAAAAATGATTCATTTAACCAACATCCAAAAACAGTACGGCACGCACGTCCTATATAAAGACGGCAGCTTTCAGGTACGGCCTGGCGACAAGATCGGGCTAGTCGGTCCGAACGGCGCAGGCAAGACGACGATCTTTCGCATCATCATGGGCGAAGAAGGCATCGACTCGGGCGATGTCAACATCGCCGACAGGCTTGTGATCGGATACTTTTCTCAAAGCGTGGGCGAGATGAGCGGGCGCTCAGCGCTCGAAGAAGTCAAAGCAGGCGCGGGTCGCGTCTCCATCCTTGCAGAGCAGATCGCGAAAATGCAGAAGCAGCTCGAGGACTCTGCAAACAACCCGCTTTCTGACGACGATATGATGGCGCTGCTCGAGCGCTACGGCGAGGCGCAGACTGAGTTCGAGCAACGCGGTGGTTACGACCTCGAATCGCGCGCGCAAGCGATCCTCACAGGCCTGGGCATTGGACCCGATGACTACGACCGCCCCGTTGAGACCTTCAGCGGCGGTTGGAAAATGCGCATCGCACTAGCCAAGATCCTCGCGCTCAACCCCGACGTACTCCTCATGGACGAGCCCACCAACCATTTGGATCTCGAATCGATCGTTTGGCTCGAACAATGGCTTAGGGACTTTAAGGGCTCGCTCGTCATGACCAGCCACGATCGCGAGTTCATGAACCGCATCGTCACGCGCATCGTAGAAGTGGCGAACAAATCGATCACGCCTTACACGGGCAATTATGATTTTTACTTGCGTGAGCGTGAGATCCGCCGCGAACAGCTCCATGCCGCCCATCAAAAGCAGAACGATATGTTGGCCAAGGAAGAAGAGTTCATCGCACGGTTCGCTGCTCGCGCCTCTCACGCCGCCCAAGTGCAATCGCGAGTCAAAAAACTAGAGAAGATCGATCGCATCGAGATCCCGGCCGAGGACAAGGTCATGAAGTTTGAGTTTCCGGACTGCCCACGAAGCGGCAACGACGTGGTCAAAATGGAGGGACTTGCCAAAGAATGGCGTCTCGAGGATGGCCACGTCAAACCCGTGTTCAAGGGCGTGAGCGGAGTGCTCAGGCGCCTCGACAAGGTCGCCGTCGTCGGAGTGAATGGCGCGGGCAAATCAACGCTCCTCAAGATTATCTGCGGCCAGACAGACGCGAGTACAGGCCTCGCCCAGGTCGGAGCCGGCGTGAAGGTTGGCTACTTCAGCCAGCACTCGCTCGAAGTCCTCAATCCCAACAAAACGATCTTTCAGGAGATTCACGACCGCATCCCGCACGCGACGATCGGCTACGTGCGCAACCTGCTCGGCGCCTTCTTGTTCAGCGGCGACGACGTCGAGAAGAAAGTCGCCGTCCTCTCGGGCGGCGAGAAGAGCCGCGTGGTGCTGGCAACGATCCTGGCTCAGCCGGTGAACTTCTTGGTTCTCGACGAGCCGACCAACCACCTGGACATCAAGTCGCGCGAAGTCCTACTTCAGGCAATCAAGGATTTTGACGGCACTGTCGCAATAGTCAGCCATGATCGCCACTTCCTCAAACAGGTCGCAACTCGTGTTTTTGAAGTGGATCGCGGCGAAATGCGAATTTTCGAGGGCAATTACGATTACTACGTATCGCAGACGCATCGTCCGATGGTGAGCTGATAGGCCCGGGAGCGAGCCATCTATTGATCTTTTTTATTGCGCTCGAGTCGAGGCCGACTCATCTTTGAACGCTTGCCAAGAGCTTGTCATCAGAATTGATCCCCGACCTCAGCCGATGCGAGCGATCAAAGTGATAGATATTGTACGCGTGCCGAATCACGTACTGGGCCACGTTGCGTACGGGTACCCCGCCCGGAGTTGCACCCCGCTCGACACCATGATGGGCATGCCCATGAAAGACGCCATCACAGCCAGCAGCGTCGATCGCCTCAGCCAAGAGATAGCTCCCTAGAAAAGGATAGATCTCTCGCTTCTCACCAAGAATCGTTGCTTCGACGGGCGAAAAATGCAGAAGGGCGAATCGAAAGTCAGTATCGAGACCCTCAAGCCCGCGCTTCAGCAGATCCGCCTGCACTCGTGAGTGATGAGCAAAGGCCTTCATCTCAGGCTCACCAAACTCGGTCACGCAAGCGCCGGCAAAACCGCCTCCAAAGCCCTTCAACCCCACTACCCCTACCGTAGATTTGCCAATCTCCAAGCGGACGGACTCTCCTTCAAGGGCGATCACGCCATTCTCGCGCAGCAACGCGATGATCTTGAGCTGCTGATTTGAATGGTAGTCGTGATTGCCGAGCACCGCAACGACGGGCACGCTCAAACCTCGAAGATCCTCGACCAAGACACGAGCCTCTTCTACAGACCCATGCTGAGTGAGATCGCCCGCGATCATCAAGATATCCGCGCGACCTGCAAGCCCCTCGAATTGAGACCTAAGCCTTACCCGAGGCGCTCGGTCATAATGGACATCGCCAACAGCCGCCACGCGGATCATGGCATCTCCTCAGACTCTGCAGGCTCGCTGAACTCAGTTACTCGGATCTGATTCTCGACTCGTATTCCAGGAAAACACTCCATCGCGATCTGCTGCACTGACTCGCGCCGATCCGCGCTAGACACCTCGCCTCTGAGCAGGATCCGGTCGCTGTCATTGTCGATGTGGATGTCGAGCTCGTTGGTGCGAGGATCTTCCGCCAAGCACTCACGCAAGTGAGCGACAACGTACTCGCGACGCTGGGGGGCAGCAGCGGAGACTTGCAAAGAGCGAGGCGGAGAAGCCTGCGGGGTCGATGTCACCGCCCTGAGCGCCTCTGGCTTGGGGCCACCAAAGATCGCTGAGAATAGCTCATGAATGACCGGGTTTGGCACCCCGATGTCGTTTGACTGCGCGTAGAGCAAGAGGCTCAAAATCCTTCGAGGGGCTCTACGGGCCCGCCGGATCAAATAGGCCCAATCCAAGCTTGCATGAGAAAGTAGCGCCGTCGCATCATGCCAATGATTGGGACAGAGCTCGCTATGGGCCGCTGCCTTGATGATCAAAAGATCCTCGGGCGCTACGAGCTTGAGCTCTCGTCCGTGGTATTCTGCAGTGATCGTTCGTTGGTACATTTCATTATCGAGATAGATCTCGCCCTTGGACTTGAATATGACATCCACCAGGATGTTCTCCTTGAAAGCTTTGTAAAGCCAGCTTGGGTCGGTGCGCTCCGTTTCAAAGCCATTCTTGGCTAGCGCCCTGAGCGCAAGCTCCGCATCCTCGGGCATCACAAATAAATCAATATCATGAGTAGAACGAGGACGCCCTAGTCCACCTGAAGCGATCCCACCGATGAACGCGTAACGGATGCCCGCTTGCTCAACCGCTTCGACTGTCGAACCGAGCGTCCGGTCAAAGCGATTGGCCAGCTCTGGATCTTCTGTGGTGATCTTGCGCTTGTTTCTTTCATTGGATTGATCAGGCTGCATGAAGTCACTTTATCCAAATACCGGGCCACCAACCCAAGGGAACAAGCTTTGCAACCTGACGGGCATAGAGCCACCACAAGTTCGAGAGCGAAACCTTTTTCTGCCTGTCAGGAGGGAATGATATGGCTAATGCAAATCCTCAACCTAACCGCCCGTTACACATTGAGGGCGAGTCAACGGATTCGGCAACTCAATCTTCTACTCAGTCTAAAGAAGAACAAAAGCCGACGACTCACATACTGCACACCGTCCCATCCATCAATGAGACATCCAATGAGCCACCGAGTTCGGCAGACCCACAATTAGGAGCGAGTGGTGCACGCGGCACTGCTGCAATGGATCCTCACACTCGACAGGAGGTTGCGCGCAAAGGCGGCCTAGCTGTCTCACGCAACAAGCAGCATATGGCCGAGATCGGCCGCAAGGGAGGTCAAAGCGTCTCGCGCAATCGAGAGCATATGGCTAAGATCGGGCGCAAAGGCGGAGCAGCCTCGAGAAGCACGCGCAGCTCCTCCGGAAGCTCCGATGAATCAAGTGGCTCAGGCAATCCTGCGACCTAAGAGCCGCGGATTTCTGCCACCAATGCATTGTAGAGAAGCGTGAGGTCGTTGTTAGTCTTGCGCAAGCGTACCAATACCGCTCGCGCGACTCTCAACGTCACAGGGAGCGCCCACTCAGGATGGGAGCGACCAAAGCTCTCGTAAGACTCTCGACTCAGAACCAGGCAATAGCAGACGGAGTCAGCTTGGATCGTTGCGGATCTAGAATCACTGTCCAGCAATCCACCCTCTCCAAAAAATGCATGCCCCTCACCTTTGATGATCGCTACTTTGTATTGATCTCCGTCGGGAGTGGATTTGAAGACGCTAGCTTCTCCCTTCACAAGAAGAAACATCTCAGTCCCCACTTCCCCCTCTTTGATGATCGAATCGTGCGGCTTGAATGTGCGAACAGTCATGATTCGCGCAAGATGCTCGAGAGAACCTTCTGTCGTCACCAAGTCAGCAAAGAGACTCACTGCTTTGAGATGAGTGACGCGCCTCTCGATCTGCTCCAGCAGCTCGTCTTCTATCACTTCAACTTCCCGCAAACCTTCCGGCTTAAGCGGCAGCTTGCTTGCTAGTCGCATGAGCCTCCACGGGGGTTTTGCCGTCCGCGGCTCTCGCCGCTCGGGTCTCAATGACGATAACCATAGAGCCCTCATGAACTACGTAGTCGGCGCCGGGTGTAAAAACCGGGTGATTGCACTTGAGCTCTTTTATGGATCTCAGATTCTGCACCAAACGACTCACATCCGTAGTTTTTTGGGCCTGCCTGAGTGCGAGTTCCTTAATTGTGTGACTATTACCCGTGTTCTCTAAGATTCCGATCACCACACAGTGTGGATAGTCCTTCTCAAAACTTGCTTTAAAGGCAGGGTATCCGCTCCCCACGTACTGCTCTGTGATTGAGTGAGTCGTAATCAGAGTCGGAGTTTTGGGATCCAAAAGGTCGAAGAGAACATTTGAGATGCCGGTGCCCCCTGAAGCATTGCCTAGGAGCAACCGATTGTACTCACGCGAATAGATGATCTCATTGACCGAAGCGATCTTGAGATACTGATCCATCTTCGAATCCAGGATCTCAGCTGCAACCAAAGTCCCTCGCGCAATACTCGATAGCGTCATCGCAGTCATGATCGTTCGTGCATCCACTTCGGTGGCGCTCGTCTGCGCTCCACCCTGAGCAGGACTTCGATCTGCCAGAATGAGGACCTTCTTGGCGTGTTCCGGCGCAGCGCGCTTGAGGTTCGCGGCCACGAAGTAGTCTCCAACGATCACGTTGAGCTTCTCGAGCCTTGGGTACTCACGAAGGCTATCGATCAATGCCTGCGGCACATTCGCGATGAGCACAACACGGGAGGAGTCGAGCCCTGGATTGAAGTCCAGAACATGCACGAGAAGCTCATGAATATCCTCCTTCCATCCGCAAACCACAAAATGATCCTTGAGTCGCGCAGTGTTCACAATGCCCCTGCCTTCCTTCAATGCTTGTTCGACAAAATAAGACGATATGCGCGAGGTAATGATCGCGACTGCCAATACTCCAGCAAGCATCAGCAACGATGCCCAAACTCTTCCGGGCATAGTCACCGGATACCGATCCCCATAGCCTACTGTGAGAAAGGTCACGACTCCCCACCAGAGCGAGTCAGTGAATGTCAGGATGTTGGCACCTTGGGCTGTAGCCTCGATCTTGTAAACCACCCAAGAAATGACAAACCAGCTTGCACCCAGGATCGCCATCGAGAGCGCAATCAGGTGAGTCCCAATGAATTCCTGAACTTTTTTCCCTACGCTTTTGCGCTTAGGACGGTGACTCATTCTTCTACGGATCGGCTATGTTTGCCGAGTGCTTGAGGCTACTCCTGGAGAATAGGTACTTGGCCTAGGCAATGAGTGGTGGCTGGCGAATCAGGAGAGGATATCGTATCTAGAAACTTCCTTGCAATTGATTGACTGAGTTCTATTCCTCTTTCATGGAAAGTACGGCTTACCTCTCTGGCGACAGGGTTGGTTGGGTCTTGGTTGATGATTGCTCGAATTAAACTAATTGAATGCTTTCTAGGTATTGTGCCCTCTACCAAAGCACGTAAAAGCAGTTCACTTATCTCAGGACCCTGGGGTGGCACCTTTCCTAGAAGGAAGCAATAGCCCTCATCAAGGCCGTTCCGCTTTAGGCCTTCCCTAATGTATCCCGCAAGTTCTTCTGAGATAGGCGTTTTGAAATTCTTTCCAATAGCTGCATGCGCATGGTCACGGAGATTGGGATCTGGACTCAGCAACAGTCGACCCAGTTGAGCAAAAACAGGGCTATCCCGTGCAATAGAAAAACTCTCAAACTTAGAAGAGAGTGCGCCGATCACGTTAGGATGTGCGTTCTCGACGATTGTGCGCATAATGGCGGGATCTGTAGCAAGTCGAGGCTCAATCGCTTTTAGTACATCAAGGGCCTGTCCTCCTACCGTTTGCTTAAAAACATCTAAGGAAGGGGTACTTTCATAAAAAAATATTCCATCAGACCCATAACGTAGGCTTTTGTCGATCAATACATTCTTGGCTCTCTCATCACCTAGCGTTTGCATGATGTTTACCACGGCATGAGCGATGACTTTGTCAGCTTCAAGTGTCCAGGAGTTCTCGATGATACTCCGGATGGATTCTAGTGCGAGCAGCGAACGGGGCACTCTCCCTCGGAGGACCGTATAGGCCATGTTGAGTGGTTCGCGCCTAAAAAGCTCGATGAGCGAACGAACGGCACTCGCATCTCCCTTCTCTGCCAGGCGCAAAAGGACACTTCGTCTCAGGATGGGATCCCGGATCTGACTCAGGAGGGCCAAACCCGCCGTCTTACCCTCAGAGAAAGCGCGAATTGCTTGCGCGGCCTCGATGATCGAGTCGGTCAACGGACGTGTCTTCTTTTGGAGGCTTCTATAGGCATCTAAAACTGGGCTATCAAGAAGCCGAAATGCCTCGGAGGCGTCAATCATAGTCTCTGGCCGACGACGCCCACGGGGCGAGTGTTTGGAGTTAAATATCCGGTCGAGCAAGGCTTGGTGCTCGGCCGAAAGAGGAGCGGAATCTAACAATGCTCCCACCTCTCTAATATTTTTCTCGTTCCATTCAAGTTTAGCCATCCAAAAAGGCTTTCCAAGATTGATCGCGGCGCTCAACATTCCGTCACCAGACAAAACGAGCGGAAGCTCAGAGAGGCCCATGAGTCCCACGAAAACGTTATTTGGTACGACTCCCGTTTGCACTACATAGACTTTGCCAGACACAGGACGGCGAGGAAGAGGCTCGCCGAGCCGGACCACCTCAATGCTTTCGGACCGGGGAGAATCATACGTATCTGGCGTCATGATCACGTAGCTTCGTCTCTTTCTCTTTGCGCTCTTCGCTAGTCCATCAAGGTAGTCATCGAAGTCCCTAATATCGGTATGACTCAACCCGTAGGCTACCCCCATTTTCGCGCCCTGGAGTTTCTGGCCCGAGACGATACTGCTAATGACGTTCTTGGCCTCGCTGGAAGGGATGTCCGCTGATCCCTTCAGTACAAAATCCCGCACTTGCTCCTTCAATTTCCCGCGAAGCATGCGGGCTACTGGATCCACATAGATACCTGCTTCACCAACTCCTGCACCTGCCGCCTGCATTTCAAACTCCACCCCATTTGCGCGTCCATGAGCAAAAGGATCAATCGTGTGGCCGTTCTCGGTGTTACCCAAAACAGGTTGACTAATGAGGACGGAGTTCTTTTTTAACGGAATTCCAGAAACCGCTTGGTCGCCCGATCCCTTCGGCAAATGACGTCTGACCACGTCATCCCACGTCCCCATCTTAAATACAAATGACTCAGAATCAAAAGCGCCGCTTGGGCTAGCGACTCGTATGTAAAGATCAACGGGAGTGATTTCTTTAGACAGGTCTACCTCGTGTAGAAAGTTAATCCTTTTATTCGAGAAAGAGGTACGACTCTGAACTTGCTCGCCTGTCAGATTACTTAGGATTTCGATCGATTTGTCGTCTCCCAATATCGTCATCCGACCACGGTATTGCATGCGCCCGAGCAAGTCTAACGCAGTGTTATACGCAGCAGCGATGTCGCCACTGCCGCCCCGCCAAGTGCGACTATCTATAAGAATATGCTCAAAGCTTTCTGCATTAACGGGCGAACCGGAGACCGCGCGACTGATACGCGACAGACTTTTGATCTCCTGCTCGTGATCCCGAGGAGGGTCCATTGAGGATGCGAGAGCTGCCTGATACTCAATATCAAACGCTAAAAACAACAATAATGAAAAGATTTCGAAAAACCGATAAATCTTGCCATTACTTATGCATCGCACTGACTTACTTTTCGGCCAAATCACATGCGCCCTTTATAGCCCTTTAGCGCGAGTCGCTTCTCCGAGTCGCCTGTATCGTCATAAAGAATGTTACCGAGCTGCAGCGTGACATTTTAGCCTCAAGCGCTGTGAGACGAAGCTAAGTTTCCTAAAAAACCCGCCAACTTGTTGGCGATCTCGGCATAATATTAAACTCTAAACAAACGATTTAATATACTACATTAATTTAATTTTTATTTATCCATACCTACGGTCATTCGGATTCCATTAGTAGCAACCGTGCCTACAAAATAGGTCAGCATCCGCCGAGGACGAAACACATTGACCCTACCGCTACCGCACACCCGACGGCCCCCTCCTCCTTCTTCAATAGACGCCCTGCGACTTTCAATCACATTCCATTACAATCCTCTCAATGATTTCAGCGATCTTGACGACACCTCGCTAAGAAGATGAGCTGCTTACAATTGTTTTACACCACCCCATCCAGTCATCGCTGCATGATGGACTTATGCAACTGAACCGCGCGGCTCGCACTCTACCCTTTTATTTCTTTCACGCACTCATGCTGACAGTCTTTCTTGTTCCCTTCAGTTGGAGCGCGATCGGCATCTGCGTCGCAAGCTATGCGCTTCGGATGTTCGCCATCACCGCAGGCTACCACCGCTACTTCTCTCATCGCTCATACAAGATGAACCGCATCCCCCAGTTTCTCATGGCCTGGCTGGGATCTGCATCTTTGCAAAAAGGGGTCCTCTGGTGGGCCGCCAACCACCGCCATCATCATCGCTTCTCGGATATGCCCGAGGACATTCACTCTCCGGTGCAAAAGGGCTTCTGGTGGTCGCACGTGGGCTGGATTCTCGCGCCCGACTACGAAAAAACACAGTGGCAATACATCCAGGATTTGGCAAAGTATCCTGAGCTTCGCTGGATCAATCGATGGCATCTGATCCCAGCCACGACTTATGCACTTGCGCTGCTCTGGCTTGGAGGATGGACAGCGGTCGTTTGGGGATTCGTTGTGAGCACCGTCCTCTTGTGGCATGGCACTTTTACGATCAACTCTCTTTCGCACGTGATCGGCTCTCGCCGCTACCAAACCACTGACACTAGCCGCAACAATGCTATTCTCGCATTCATCACGCTCGGCGAGGGCTGGCACAACAACCATCACGCCTATATGAGCAGCGCCAATCAAGGCTTCTTTTGGTGGGAGTTCGATGTGAGCTACTACATCTTGAGGGTGATGGCGTGGATTGGCGTTGCACATGACTTGCGCAAACCACCACTCAAGAATCTTGAATCGCGCAGAATCATCAAGCCTATGCCCACCAAGACGTCGGCTATTCGAATTGCTTAGGCAGGTCTCTGCCACCGACCTGAATTAGAAAAAAACTGAAGATGAGCTGAGAGCTGCGCTACTCAAAGGGCAACTAAACTTTGTCGATATGATTTGCGAGAAACCAGACTGCGCCAATGCGTGGTCGAAACACTGCTCAATCCTTCTTTGTTAAAGCAAGGACCAGCTCTCACCTATAAGTGAATCGTCATTCCCTCGTGCGCGAATGCCCACTTCACTTCGTGAGGGACTACGCCTGAACGACGCGCGCTCTTGAGCTGATTATCGTAGTATCGACGAGCTTGCTCTTCTGCTGCCGCGATCTTTTCCATCGATGATGCCGGATCATGATGCATAAACAGAACCTGCTTAATCCCCTCGCGCATTGCGATGTCCATCCCGAGCGACGCCGCTGCGTGCCCCCAGTGCACCTTCTCAATGGTCTCCATCAATGTGTACTGAGCATCAAAAATCATGAAATCCACACCCTGATACAGAGGCAAGTCCGGGCCAAGCTGTTCCCTTGAGACACGAAGACACTCAGTATCAACGCAGTGCGACATAACTTTCCCACCTGCTTCGATCCGATACCCCCAGCAAGGATCTGGGTGATCGAGCTCGTAGGGTGTCACCGTGATATCTCCAAACTGAACTGCTTTGCGGGGCTCAAGCTGATGATACTCGATCGTCGATCCCAACTTATCGAGCGGGACTGGAAAGTACGGTTTCTTAAATACCGTCTTAAATACATCCGGTAAATCTTGCTGCACCGCGTGGACGTGAATTTTATTTCCGGGTATGAAAATGGGCGTGAAAAACGGCAAACCGATCAAGTGATCCCAATGAAAATGTGTAAAAAGAATATGAATTTCGCCTGTTCCTCGACCACATGGACCTCCCATTAGCTCGTAGCCTAGGGTACGAATGCCGCTTCCCCCATCAATGATGACCTGATGATTGCGAGTACTGACCTCGATACACGGTGTATTGCCACCATATCCCCCGAAGCGGTGCCTAGGGAGATCGGTTAAGAACTTATCTACGTCGGACTTCTTCTTGTAGCCTCGCTCCATAAACTCATGGAGCATGTTTCTCATGTGATCCTCGAGCGCAGCGGGCGACATAGGAGACGGCAACGAACCACGAGCACCCCATACTTTTATGCGCATGCTGGACTCAGACGTTTCCATTCAAATAATTATATCAACTAAATGGAATAAAAAAACGGATTACTGGCTTGTTTTCAAGCAAACGAAGGTCAAAAAAATGTCATCGCCGCACCACGACGCTCGCTGAGTCAGCAGTTTATCTTTCATAAATAAAAAATTTTTTTCCCTGAAACGGCTCTCATGGCTCATCAACAAAGATTGAGATGCTTTTCTGCATAAATTCTATTGGCAAATATCTAAGGTCGCGCTACTAGCTTTTTCACTATGAAACGTGGTCGTCCAAAAGGTCGCTCTCGCGACAATCGTTCCTTCGGTCCTCTCGGAGATTTGATTCGTTCCCATCGCCTTGCGAAGGGATTGGGTTTGCTGGATGTAGCGAAAGCTTGCCAGTGCTCCGTGCAGTTCGTCTCTAATATCGAGCATGGTCGTGCTCCTCTCCCCTGGGAGAAAGTCGGCCAAATGGCAACAGCTCTCAAGATCCCCACTGAAGATCTTCAAGCAGCCAACCTTGCCATCCGCTCTGACTTCAAGAGCTTCGTGAGCAACACGCGCGGTCGCAAGACCTCGACTCCGATGGTTCTCGGCAAAGTGACTGGCACGGCTTCGGCTGTTGCTTTCGCTGCCAAGGACAATCAGCTTCGCGAAGTCATCCAGAAGTACCAGTCTGCTTCGCCTGATTTGCGCAAGAAGTTCGTGCGTACGGCTTTGCAACTACTGGCTCACTGATCCATTTAGAAACCTAAATCTAGCGTCGGCCCAGTCCACTTCGCGTGCGGCTGGGCCGATTTTTTTTGCGCTCGTTCTTATGGGTTCATTAAAAAATGCAGCTCATCCTGCTTTTGATTTCTAGTCAGAGTCGAAGGCAAAACTCACCCAACTCAAGGAGCCGTCGGAATTACCGGTCCCCGCTTCTTTAATGACCCGTCCACCGGAAACTGCTCAAGCATCTTCTTGCTCTCTTTTTTTACCTTAGGGTAATCCCAATCCGGATGCTCTGCCTTAAGTCGAATTGCGGCATCCGAAAGATAAATCCCTTCGACGCTTTCTTTCCAAATCCTACCGGGAGCCACCGTTTTCAAAAGACCCCAATCGGCGTCGTAAAAATCCCACTCGGTATAACGCGTGCGCGCCTCTCGCTTCTCGATGACGATCATCCCATCATTGTTACGCATGTTCTCGCTCTTGCGCAGTTGATAGCGATAGACGCGGCGACTCGGCACGGAGGAGTCAATCAGGTAGTTGATCTCGTACTTGACGTTGGGAATAAAAAAGACCGGGATGTGCTGTTCCCAGAACAAGACAAATTTATTCTTATCTTGTGAAACGACATGAATATCTTCGAAATCTGGAAACAAATCTTTGTAATGCGCAAAGTCATCAAGAACCGCTGCCACTCGCTCAAAGGGAGCATCAATCTCCATAAACTGCTCGAGCCCAATATAAAGCGGATTGCCGGCAGTCTCTATGCAACGGATGTTGATGGGACCATCCCCTTGCAAGCCATAGTCGATGTGCTTGGGTGGCCAATTTTTCAATATCTGAAGAAGAAGGGTTGTATACGCGCTCTGGGGACCATCAAGCTTTTCTCCGACCGGGTAGTCGGTCAAAATTGCCGGAGTCGGACTAGGAACCTTGTGAGCCACCCGTGCGTGGGCAATACCTTGCCCAACTAACCAAGCAGACCCCACTACCGCCACGCAAGTCATATAAGGTTTCAAGAGCATCCTGTCCGAAGTCTACCACTTTCAGATTCCCTATGTTAGCCTTTGGGATGATTGGCTATTTTGATTGTCGACGACGAAGCAAATACCCGAACAGCCTTGCGCGACCTCTTGACGCAGTTAGGCTATCGCAACCTATTGGAAGCGAAAAACGGTGAAGAAGCGTTAAAAATAGCGCTGGCAGAAAAAGCCAAACTCCGCGCGATCATTGCAGACTGGGAAATGCCGTATATGGACGGCATCACCCTGCTTAAGGAAGTTAACCAACGACATGACCTGGATCTCGCGCTGTTCATTCTCATCACGTCTGACCTTCCAAAATCTCAGTTGGCCGAACTGCAAAAAACCAATGATCGTCTCGACCACTCTCTGATTAAGCCTTTCAGAATGGGCGCCTTAGAAAAGGCGCTTGAGCTTGCTCAGACTCACCGGACTCAAACTCGCTCTCTTATCGCCGCCGTCTGCGAAGATCAAAAGCTTCTACCTCTAAACCAAGCAGCTGCGGAGATGAACGCCTCAGTCGTTCGAGTCAAGAACGTCAATGAGCTTCAAGCGTTGATCTTGGCACAAGGAAGCAAGCTAGGGCTTCTCGCGATAGACCCAAAAATCGCAGCGCTCGACTCTATCGCCCAATGGCTCGCAAGCTTTGGAAAAACTCATCAAGGATCCGCTACACCAGTTATTTGCGCCGGTCGCAAACCAGAAGTGATCACCCCAGTTCGCACGCTTTGTCGCATTTTTTTGTCAGATACGGCCAGCGTGACAGAGTGGAAGAGCGCACTTTCCGCTGTTAGGCGGCATCAAGAAACATGGCTCAACTCTGAGCTCGTTTCTCTGGACTTCAAGGCTGCGCTTCAAGCTAAGGATTATAGCAAAGCTCTTGTGTTGGCTCAAAAGCTGCTTGCGCTGGACCCCACCAATACAGAAGTGCGAGCATCGCTAGGTGAGATCCACGAGCACCTGGGAGAAACCGCTCAAGCTATCCCTCACTTCCTGCAAGCTCTGGAGTTTCATCCCTGCCAACCACGCGCTTACATCAAGCTCCTAGGAGCGCTCATGGGTTCGCCAACAGAGGCAGCCTCTGTGCGCCTCAAAGAAACCGCTGATCAAGCCGTAGCCTACTGCCCCCAACATCCAGGAGCGCTCTGGGCCGCCGCGCTCGCTTACCAAGCGGCGGGAGAAGGCAATCGTGCGCAAGAAGTCGCGCGTCGCGTGCTGGCCATCGACTCCCATCATGCCCAAGCCAGGCAGCTGGCTCCATGATTTCGACCCTGACCCCTCTCGCAGTGGTGGCGCTAATCGGGATCCTTGTGCACAGAACCTGGAGGCAACTCGATCGCAACTCGCGCTCTCGCAGGCTTCTTCAGTCTCAGCGTCGGCTCACCGACGAGCAGCTTCGAGTCCTGTTATCCGAGCATGGCAAAAGCGCCAACTCATTTATGACGCTTTACCCAGGGTTTGAATACTTTCAGGGCACGGAAGGAGTCGTCGCATTTTCAGATATGCCTTGTGCTTGGGTGGGCGGCGCGCAGCCTTATTGTGCGCCTGCAGCTCGTGAACAGCTACTCAATGAGTTCGCCATCGCAGCGGAGTCCGTGGGCAAAGCTGCAATCATGCTACCGGTCGACCACGAGCACGCGCTCCTTGCAGCCCGCGCCGGATATCGCTCGATCATGATCGGTTCAGAACCCACATGGAACCTAGAGACTTTTCCGCGCACCGGTCACTCTTGGAACAGCGTGGTGCCGACCGCGAAAAACTTTGCGACCAAGGGCGCTGTGGTCGAAGAATTTGTTCCAGGACGGCTGTCTGCGGATGAGCGCAAAAAGTACGATGAGATGACTCAGGAGTGGCTCGACTCGCGCAAGATGGATGCGCTTGGCTTTCTCAATCAAGTGGACCCTTGGTTTCGTTCCAATGACAAGCGCTACTTTAGCGTGAAGAACCATGACCGGACATACGCCTTTTTAGCGGCAATCCCTGTCTGGGCTAATCAGGGGTGGTACCTCATCGACCTCATTCGTCGCAGCGATTCGCCTGCGGGATCAACAGAGCTTTTGCTTTTGCAGGCGATGCGCATCCTGAGAGAGTCCGGAGCCAAGATAGCGACTATGGGAGTGGCTCCGCTATCAGGTCTTGAAAAAGCCTCGGAGTATCCTGCCTCCAGATTCGCGGAGAATCGACTGATTTATAAGGTTTTGAGCACCATCTACAATCAAGGAGACGCGCTCTACAACTTCAAGCCGCTTCATCAATACAAGCTCAAGTTCGATCCAAGCTCGCAGCCACCCATGTTTATGATTTACCGGCCTGGACTGAGCGTAGGTGTTTTGGCGAGCTTGGTTCGGGCATTCTCTCCCGGAGGGATGGCCCGAGCGACTTGGTCGGGACTGGTTAGGACGATCGCGCGATTCAGCCTTTCAGAATGGATCAAAGGTCAGCTGGCTCCTTCAGTCGTTGTACGGTCCGTGCCTCCATCGTTCAAGCGCCTCATCAGCCGCTGTCGCTTCACGGTCTCAATGCTGATCGTTAACTTTGTCGCCTACTTTTTCAGCATGGGTGCGAACGGAAGAATCGACCCAACACTAGAGTCCATCTGGGGATTTTCTTGGACAGCCTTGCTAGAGAACCCTGCTCGCGCTTTATCCCTTTCGCCCTTTTTGCATTGGGATGCGCTTCACCTCAGCTTCAATGCTCTCTTGCTTGTCATCTTCTGCGGAGGTCTCGAATACCTGGCCGGGCCCTGGATCACTTCCGCTTCGTACATCATTGCCGCTCTTCTCTCCAATCCAATGACTGGGGCGACGCTAAACCTCGTCGCGGCACGTTTTGCACCTTCGATCGATCCAGGCGCTATCGATATCGGAGCCTCTCTTGGGATCTTTGGGTGCGGAGGCGCACTTGCCTTGTTTTTGAAGCACGGCCGGTGGCTCATCGCTGGCCTTGTCGGAGCATCAATCGTGATCTTCATGACTCAATCAGACCCGCTCGCTCTCAACCATATTGCTGCCTTGGCGATTGGCTCAACAGTCGCGTGGTACAGTCTCTCAAAATGATAGCTCGACCACGAGCATCGGCCTAAAAACCAACGAGTGAGCCTGCCCAACAATGGTATTAGCACCGAAACGGTAGGTTGCGACAAGCTCGTCAAGTTGCAGACCCACCTGCAACCACTCAAGAACTGTCCGTTTAGCCTGAATCGACGCCAACTGAACGGCTCGATACGAATCTCCTGTGTGCTGATATTGACCCCCAAGCTTGAAGGCGAGCTCATAATGGGCCCCAAGAAGGCGGTGGTAACCCGCCTCGATTCTTGCACCAAAGAATCCGATCGAATCTGAAACTAGCTGCCCATTCTGTCCCTGAATGGGAGTCTCAACGTAGTCCACCGCGACTCCAGCGTAGGCCGAGAACCAACTCCGAGTACTGAAGAACCTTCGCTCAATGCCAAGACGAATACTGGTTTCGTTAAGATGCATGGTTTGTTGGTTAGGGCGACTCTCAAAGCCATCTGCCCCAATCACATACTTGCCGGTCCACAAGGAAGCTAAAGCGCTGTAATGAGAACTCAAGCGCCGCTCATACTCGAGCTGACCGTTGAGAAGGGTTACGCCTCTATCAACCACGCTTGAAGGAGAAATCGGATCCGTAGACGAAAAATAATAGCTCGAAATCGAGGGTCCCCAAGCAAGTCTCAACCAATTCGACTGTCTCGCGTAGTCGTCATACTTGAGATACGAATCAAAACTACTTTCCTTACTTTGCTCATTGCGGACTGACTTTACCTCAAAAGTACTAAATGAACTAAAGACGCCTCGATCCCCTTCGCGATCAATCGCCGCCACTCGCCAGAAAAATAAGCCAGCGAGGTCGGTGTTCCAAACAAACGAGTTCTGCATCAGCACTTTCTCAGCAGTGAGATGGCTAAACTCTTCGTCCGTTCCGATCTGAAGCACATACGCATTGGCACCCTTGACCTCTTCCCAGTTCAGCTCTACCGCGAAGCGAGAGGACTTCTGCTCCCCCTCCTTAGAAGCTTGCACTTCGTTAGCGCATGCCTTGAAGCTATGGACTCGGTCCCGACCCGCTGGACTACGCCTTCGATGAATGGAGCGTGGGTAATACGACTGCTTCTCGTATCGAATGACCGGGCGCTTAAGAACGGGAGCCTCAACCTTAGTGTCGTGGTCAGGAGGAGCGGTTTCTTCTATTTTTGGCCTAGAAAGCACAGGTACAGCGAGCTTTCTAGAAATCTCAAAACTAGATGGCTCGCTCACGACGCGTGTCTGCTCGTTCAATCGCGTGACCCTCCAGTAGTGATGACCCTTCTTCTCGGGCTGGAACTCCGTCCCAGTCTCATCAGTCAAAAGCCTACGCCATACAATAACCTCGAAATCAGGGTCCCTACTCACCTCGATCAGTGTCGAAGCTCCGTAGGAGTCAAACGATCTCCACTGAAACAACACCGTCTCGTCAGCCAATAGAATGGCTTCGGGCTCAGGCGATAGCAACAAAGGAGGACGCAACTCCTTTGCAGACGAAAGCCCACTGCTAGCCTTGATCTCGATGCGCTTGCTGCGAAGATGGGTGATCGAAACGTCGCCTTGATCGACTTCGATTCGAGGAAGCCCTTCAGATGGGCTCTGAATCTTGTACGAAGAAGCGCCCTGTGACACAAACCTGCTCCCGCTGACCTCGATCTCCATGCGGGAAGCTTTAGCATCGGCAGGAGCGGCTCCATCGGCCTCCTGCTCAAGCCCTCCTTTGATTAACTCAACTCGCACAATCCTATCGCCCGCATAGCTCACGCCTCTGAGCACGAGAAACGAGTTGGGCTCAAGCTTGACGATCTGCCCATCTGTGAACTTCAGCACGGTAGTCGCCTCAGCCATTGTCGCAACCTCGTCCCCTTCGTACACCTCCTGGCCAACCGATAGATCCAACCAAGACAGTTGCATGGGAGAGCGAAATTTTACCTGCTTAATGGCGGACAAAACTTTGGCGACAGGAACGCTACCGACTTGCTTGCGAGGCGGGCTCCAAAATACGTGAACATCCGAAATGAGAAACCATCCCTCGATCAACAGGGCAAAAATTGCCGCAACGACTAGCCGACGATCCACGTATCTTTCGACATTTGCGGGGGAAACCACCTTTCGATCATATCGAAGAGCCTGATACAATGAAACGGAATCTCATGCGTTGGTCCATTCGAACCAAGATCATGACCGTACTCTCTGCTTTGCTCTTGATCGTGGTCGTCGCCTATCTTGTCGTCGCCGAGCGAGTTTTCCGCGACGACAAAGAGTTACAGGTGTTCGACTCGAATCGAACTAGCACCCAACAGCTCGCGGGCGAACTGGAGGGATCCCTACGTCGCGTGGTGGACAAAATGGAGATCCTCGCACAACTCGCCGTTCATAACCGAAAAACCACTCTCCCTCTTGAATCCAGTTTCTTCGAAGCCGACCCTGAGCTGGTTCTGTTTCAATTGATCGTTCCAAGATCCAAAAAAAAAGTAGACCCACAAAGCTTCACGATCCTGAGAGAACTGGTTTCAAAAAAAAAGCTCGCGGACCTTCGACTCACATCAGATGAGATTCACGATCCATTCATTCTTCCCATGCCTGAATACATTAAAGAAGTTACCGACGGAGTGCAAATCGAGAATCGATCGACTAAGAGCAATCCCCTTTACCTGGTCAGCATCCCCGTAGAAATCCGGTCGAACGATCCTGGCGCCCCTACGGTTCGCGCGAAAGTAAGGGCAATCGTAGATGCTCGCGGCTGGCTAGAGCGCCTACGAAGCCATTCAAGTCTTGCCTTCTCATTCGCCGTGGGACCCGACGGAATTCTCATTTCCTATCCGCGAACCGCACCCATCATGGCAAGAAAGGACATGTCCTCGCTTGACCCCGTGAAGTTAGCACTTTCACAACGGTTTTCGTCCCAGCAGCTTGAGTTCGAGATGGAAGGAAAAAAATTCTTGGGACTCTATCAAAAAACTGACCTGGGATCCTTGATTGTCATTTCTATGACCGAAAAATCGACCGCCCTGGCAGCTCGCGGCCTCCTCCTCGAAAAAACAATCTACCTCTCTCTATTCATACTTACAGGGGCCTTTTTGGTGAGCCTGTTCTTTGCCAGTTCCCTGAGCAACCCAGTCCTCAGGCTAGTCCATGCAACTCGAGAGATCGCGCAAGGTAACTTCGATGCCGACGTACCAATCGATACAGGAGATGAGATCGGAATCTTGGCAAAGTCTTTTTCGGAAATGGGTCAAGAACTCAAAAGCTCAAGACAGCTCCTAGAAAAGTACAACGCTGAGCTCGAAGAAAAAGTCAAAGTTCGCACTCAGGAGCTCGAAAGCAGAAATGCGGATATTCGAAGACAACAAGAAGCGCTCATTCAGGCAAGCAGGCTCGCAGCCGTAGGAGAGATCGCCGGTCATGCCGCACACGAGGTGCTCAATCCCCTCACGGCGATGATCTCTCGTATCGAAGCGATTTCTACGCGAGTCAGCGAGTTCTCGAGCTCCCCACGCGCGCCCTTTCAAGCATTTAGGGTCATCCTCCAAGCGTGGAGATCGGAGTTCGACAAGGGAGGACTCACAGGCTGGAGCGACGCCATGAGAGAACCCAGCAAAGTCTATCCCGGAAAATCCATGATCGAAGAAGATGTAGCGAATCTCATCTCGGTATCGAAACACTTCGATGACCTAAGCCAACAACTCGGCGGCGACCTGGAGCTGCTGCTTACAGAGTCGCATCGGATCGGTAGGATCGTCGACGGGATGCGCGGGCTCAGTCGACCTTCGCAGACCAAACGCCGACAGGATCTCAAGCCACTCATTGCCGAATGCGTCCGAGTCAGCGAGGACCTACTCGCTAAGCACAACGTTCGAATTGATACTCAGCTTGCCGGGAACTCAGCATGGGTCAATGTCGACGCCGACGAGATGAAGCAGGTTTTTTCGAACCTCATCAAGAACTCATTAGACGCAGTCACTCAGGCCCATCAGGATCGGCCCGGCGGAATCATTCGAATCACCACATCAGCAACTAATGGCCAATTTTGCATCCGCATCTGGGACAACGGCTCTGGCATTGCCCCAGAGGATTCAGCTAAGTTGTTTGAAGCCCATTTTTCGACCAAAGGGACTGAGGGCACTGGTTTTGGATTGAGCATCTGTAGACGATTCGTTCGGCAGGCAGGAGGAGAGCTCTTACTGATCGCAAGCGAACCAGGCTGCTTCACGGAGTTTGGGATCACACTGCCACTGGACGATGCGCTGGAGGATACTGCCGTATGAATCAGGAGAATCGTCGCATATTGATCGTCGATGACGAACCAGAGATACGCCTTGGGTACCGCACCTTTCTCAACCCGCCCTCTGCGCCCATGATCGAAAGCTCAAGATCCGGATCGCCGCAACCCACTGCATCCGGCAGCTCGAGATTCGAAATTACAGAAGCCGAGAACGGAGATCGCGCACTGACCATTCTGCTCGAAGAGCTTTCCTGCGGAAGGCGCTTTGCTGGAGCCATTGTCGACGTCCGCATGCCAGGCAAACTCGATGGTTTGCAGTTTATACGCGAAGCCTGGAAGTCCGATCCAAGTCTATTGGTAGTCGTGTCAACTGCCTATCAAGACCGCTCGGTCGATGAGATCGACCGAGTGTTCAGCGCACAGTTTCAGGACCAATGGGATTACCTCAATAAACCCTTTAGCTCGGGTGAGATTGTCCAAAAAGCCAGACAGCTCGTTTCATCGTGGAATCGCCGAGAACGCGAGAAGCAGTACACGACCCGAATTCGCGAGCAACAGAACGCACTCGTGGCCCAAGAGCGACTAGCTGTCATGGGTCGCCTAGCGAGAAGCGTGGGACACGAGTTTGGGAACGTCCTTCAGCCTCTGATCACCAAGCTCGAAGTGACTCGCAGAAAATGCCCAGAAGAACTAGGCCCTGCTTTCGAGGAAATGATCGAGGCTGCAGAACTAGGCTCTCATATCTGCAAGGACCTCTTGACGTTTGCCCGTGAATCGCACGAAAGCTCAACCCCCCCAACGATCCCCCTGTTAGATCCAATTAGCCGGGCTGTCCGCCTTCTTTCTCACTCTATCAAATCAAAAGACGCCCGGGTCGAACTTCTAGTGCGCCCGGATCTCTGGGTTCAGGTTCACGAACCGCGCTTTGTCCAAGTGATGATCAATTTATTATCCAATGCACTCGATGCGATACCGACCGGAGGGACCGTCAGGGTCGAGGCCTCCCCTTCTCCCAACGGAGCAATCCAGCTAATGGTTGTGGACTCGGGTGCAGGCGTCCCTGCGGACATTATTGACCTGCTTTTTCAGCCGCTCTTTACAACAAAGGGCAATCGAGGAAATGGCCTGGGTCTCTCGGTTTGTCGTCAGATCCTAGAAAGCTACGGAGCAAAGATTCGGGTCGAATCTGAAGGCAATGGCACTAGTATCATCATAGAAATGCTGCAAGCACCCGAGATCTGGCAACCCTGAGACATATGAAGAGCGCTTTACTTGTTTCGCTCGAGCAAGACGTAGGTATGCGGAATTTCGCCTGAACCCACTCGCCGCGAAACTTCACGAAACGCTTTCACATCCCATTCAGGAAAAAAAGCATCGCCCTCGTATTCGCGCTCAATCAAGGTGAGATAGAGCCGATCTGCAAACGGCAATGCGAGCCGGTAAATCTCAGAGCCGCCAACGACGAATATCTGATCGCGTTGCATGTTACTTGTAGGCTCATCTATGCAAGCTTGTTTGAGATCCTGATAAACGTGAGCGCCTGGCGCGCTGAAACCTACCTGCCTGGTCACTACACGACTCTCGCGTCGCGGCAGAGGCTTACCCACCGCATCCCAAGTCTTGCGTCCCATCACGATGACATGACCCTGCGTGAGTTCCTTAAACCACTTCAAGTCCTCTGGGATATGCCAAGGCAATTGATTGCCCTTACCGATCACCCGATTCTTCGAGGTAAGTGCGGCAACCAAAGAGATCAAGGGCTTCATACAGCAACTGGCGCTTTAATCGCCGGGTGAGGATCGTATCCCGACAATGTAAAGTCCTCGTACCTAAAGTCGAAAATCGACTTGACCGCGGGATTGAGCGACATTTGAGGGAGAGACCGAGGCTCTCGCGTGAGCTGAAGCTTAGCCTGCTCTAAGTGATTGAGATAGAGGTGAGCATCTCCAAGCGTGTGCACGAAATCTCCGGCCTCAAGGCCAGTGACCTGTGCCACCATCATAGTGAGCAGCGCATAGCTGGCAATATTAAATGGAACCCCTAGAAAAATATCAGCGCTCCGTTGATAGAGCTGACAAGAGAGCTTGCCTTGCGCGACATAAAACTGAAAAAAAGCATGACAAGGGGGAAGCTTCATTTTTTCGATCTCGGCAACGTTCCACGCGCTCACGATCAGCCGTCTCGAATCAGGATTCTTTTGAATTTGATCGATCAGCGCTGAGATTTGATCGACGGACCGATCCGCTCCCCGCCAGGAGCGCCATTGAGAACCATACACCGGACCGAGATCTCCATTCTCATCCGCCCACTCATCCCAAATCGTTACGCCGTTCTCGCGGAGATAAGCCACGTTGGTGTCACCTTTGAGAAACCAGAGAAGCTCGTGGACAATCGACTTGGTATGCACCTTTTTGGTCGTGAGAAGCGGGAAGCCTTCTTGAAGGTTCATCCGCATCTGATAGCCAAAAACACTGAGAGTGCCGGTGCCCGTACGGTCGTGTTTTTCTACGCCCTTTTCGAGCACGTGAGAAATCAGATCGAGGTAGGCCTGCATGAACTCACCCATACCAGAACCAACCAATAAATAGAAACGACGCCCGTGAATTGAAGTGCCGAACTCTGTTGAGTAAGCCACAGTGCAGCAAGCAATCCAAACCCGAGCCACTGCGTCCACCGCCTCTTGCCCCAAAGCCCGCCTGCCCACCAAGCAAATGGGGCCGCCACGGCAAACACGTTGCCCCACTTCCACGCGAGTGGATTGACCCACTGTGCAAACATAAGCCAAGGAGCAATCCACGCGAGCGCCCGTCCCCGCCTGATTTTCGCGCCAGAAACGAAATCCAAACGAGCCAATAATCTACCTAGAGTGATGCCTACGAGGATCGTAGCGATACCCATCGCAATGAGTAAACGATGAGGCTCAGCGTCCACACCCCCTGCCCACCTCACTGCCGAAATCCAAACACTTTGATTCGATTCGGAAACAAATTGTTCTCGATACTGCCGCCAAAACGCCTTGATCCATTCACGAGTCAAAAGAACTGTCTGGTCTTTTCCAAACACTAAAGAGGGAATCGCCACTAACCATGCGAGCCACGCAGCCAAATATCCCGCCAGAAATCTCCTGAAGCGATGCTCACGACGTCGAATCTCAATTCGGGCTGCCGCGAAAAATGGCAATGTCATGAGCGCCCAAGGCAACTTGAAGCTCGCCATGAGCCCCAAGCTCAAACCCGAAAAAAAAGGCAAGGTTTCGAACGTTGCTGCAGCAATTGACACAAAACCAAACAAAAGCATTTCGGATTGTCCCAGATCCAGAACTCCGAGCACCCCTTTCCAACCCAGAACCAGACCAATCAAGAGATAGGTTACCTGCCTGAGTGTCCGATAGCTCACCATGAAGAGCAGCGGTAACCCCAGCGCCAATATGCTGAGAGTGACGTAGACTTGCCATGCGAGCTCTGGGTCTCGCGGTAGTGCGCCAAAAATCGCAATTGACCCTGGCGAATCCCAAAAGGGCGCAGCCTCGGTTGCTGCGTAGGGACTCAGTCCATTCTGCGCTTTTTCTCCTGCTCTCAAAAAACCGTCAAAGTCCTCAGGCAAAACCCCTCGGTAGACCGGAAGGTATCGAAACGCCAACAGCGCAGAGGCTAGGATGACCGCCACGATGGCCAGTGTAAGTGGGAGAGGGATTTGCTTTCTCAAGGCGCCATCATCCAAGGTGCCACTTGACGATGCGATAGCATCATCGAGCTTTTGAGTTGTTCTGGTTTGCGACGTATTAACCACATGGATTCTCACCCATTTTTGGCCCATCCCCTGGCCCACTCAAAAGCACTGCAAACCCACGGACATCCTTCATAGGATAACGATTTTATATGAATATTCAATGGGTTAAGCAGCTAATCCAAATTGTTGACATAATTTATCCAGTAATTCACAATAGATAGAAGTTCCCATTTCACTATTCACATGAACAAACGTGTCGATTCCCTACTTCAATGGCTGACGATTCTTGCAGCGACCGCTTTTTGCGTCGCCGCAGGACCCTGCGTTGTCCCGACAGATACTCTTTGCGCGGATGGAAGTAAGTTTGCGAACGGAAAATGCGCATCTTCGAGCACAGTCATCCCGGTTCCGACTCCATCCAGTCAAGCTAGCCCTGTGCCAGAAAAGTTCGCGGGCTTGGGCTACTTCCCTCGCGCCGGCATAACGCTCATCGGCCCCAACTATCAATTTCCAGAAACCTTCACTGGCGGACCGCTTGAGCAATTCACCGCGCTTGCAGTCTACCCCGCTACTGCCACTTCACTTCTCGGCTCCGACAATACCTACCACGACCTTTCTGGCTACATCGTAGCAGTTGGCTACGCCCAGAATTTATCAGGAAGCATTGTCACTCTCATCGCGCGCTTCGACACTTACGGCGTTCTCGACACCAGCTTCAATGGCACTGGTTACCTCATCGGAGCTGACTCCGGACTCGGCGGCGGCACACCGACTCTCCTCTCTGCGGTCGCAATCGACTCTCAAGGCCGCATTGTCGTTGCAGGCAAAGGACTGATCGGAAACAACTCGACGACTGCCTTAAACGGAGCCAATTGGCGGTCGATTCCTTCAACGACTGCCGGCAACGAAGTCGCGTTCGTTGCGCGATACCTGCCCTCTGGGGCGATCGATACAAACTTTACAGGACCTGCCATCCCACCCGCGCAAGTCGCCCCTTCGGGAAGCGCAGTCTCCGGCATCGCAGTCAGTCCAGGCGGAAACTCAAATTGTGCATCCACCACATGCGGATACGGAGGCTATAGCGCAACTAAGATGTCCGAAGGCTTCAATGCCCTTGCCATCGACTCGAGCGATAATATTTACGCGGCCGGATACACGTGGAATGGCACCAATCATCGGACTCTGATCGTAAACTTCACCTACGACGGTACGCTCGCCTACAATGCAGATACATTGGCCAACCAAATCATCGTAGGAAGAAACGCAGCCAAGGCCATATTCGGTACCATCACGGTTGATGAACAGTTCACAAGCATCGCGCTAGACTCTTCGGGACGCGTCGTTGCCGTAGGCCACAACTTTGATCGAACCGGTGCAACGAGCGATCAACGCGCAATCATCGCCCGATTCGCCTCCAATCTATCAGCTCTAGACACAACAGCCTTTAACGCCCCTACTGGCTACTTAGTTTCTGCTACCCCAGGCATCAGTGGCTCAGGAGATGTCGACGTCTACAACTCCGTCAAGCTCGACTCCACCGGCAACATCATCGTCGGCGGCTATACAGCTGCCGACGCGGGCCGCACTACCCAATCCGCTGTACTTAGATTGATCACCTCTGCAGGCGCGATCACCACCACAACGACTGCCGCCACCAACGCATTTGGAGCCACCACCGCAGAAAACCCCATTCTCTCTATCGCCGTGATCACCGCCACTGGTCTCACTTCAAAAGTCTTCGCCGCGGGAGCTACGACTGCCACTGCTAGCCAGACTTATCGGCCCGTCCTTTCATCTTGGAATTCTGCTCTCGCGCTGGACACGACCGGATTCAATACCGCCTCTACTCCTACCGGAGGGCTGGGCTTTCAACTGGGTCCCGTAGCTGCCACGGCAGCTCTGGGCGGAGCCAATACCCTCGCCTCCACCTTGGGTGAAAGCTACAATGCCGTGGCTCTATCCCCCGGCCAAACCTATGTTTATGTGGCAGGTTTTAGCCAGGGCCCAACCGGCTGCGCCGCAGCAACCGGCACAATCTGTCGCACCTTTCCCTTACTGGTCCGTTACACCACCGCCGGCCTACTGGGCGTTGACTAGATTTTCCTACATCGCGTTTGACTTACCCTAGCCTGGTTGGCTAAGGTAGCCGCTGTCCAATCTAGGTCGGGCTGTAGCGCAGTTGGTAGCGCATCTGGTTTGGGACCAGAGGGTCGTGAGTTCGAATCTCGCCAGCCCGACCATTAAAAAAGCAAAAGGCCGTTCCTCGCAAGGGGAACGGCCTTTTGCTTTTTTAGCCTCTGCGGAGGGATGCATGGGCACTGAAGCGAGATAAACTAAATGTTTTTGTGAAACCAAAGTTGGTTATATATTTGTATTTATTATGTTTTTACAAAAATAATTGTAAAATTTAATTTTATAAGTGAAAATAGATTGAATAAACAACTCACTGCGTCGATTCTAATAGCAACAGGACTGATCACCGACTTTGAATTGGCATTCAAGCCTGCGGTCGTCCGCTAACCCCATTGACCAGGAGGATTTGAAATGTCTCAGTTCACAGGATTTAGAAACAAAACGCAGCTTAGCTATCTGGCCGCCTCGGCCTTGCTTGCTTGTACGGCTATCGGCTGCGGAAAGACCGATACTTCGGGAGTCAGCATAGTCAGCAAGGGCTACGCTACAAGTACGGCACTTAGGACTCCGGCCCCGCTCAAATGGCTTGAGAGCTTATTCATCCAACCGGCCTTCGCGGCAGCTACCGGAATCAGTGGTTTTAAATTCTGCATTACTCAGATGAAGCTCGATGCAGAAGATGGGAGCGCCATAAAAAACGGCGACTCTGAACTGCTCGAAGCCAAGCTTGGACTGGTTAACCTTGGAGATGGCAGTCAGGACGTTACCTGGGGAAATCTCAACCTCCCCACCGGAGTGACCATCAAGCGCATTAAGATCGAAATCCACAAGGACGCAGAACTTTGCGGTGTGCCTTACTCGACAGCCATCACGGACACCACAGGCATCGAACGCACGATTTCAAAGAACGTCGAGCTTAAGTTTTTATTCTCCACACCTAAAACCTTTGCGACCGGAGACTCCGTTTCGGTGTCATTGACCAACATTGTGAACCAGTACAGTAGCGCCGTGATTGCCGGAAAGTTCAACGACGAGAACATCGGCAACTACCTCGAAAGCTACTCCTCGGGCTCGGAAGACTCTGCGAAGTAACATGCCAAAAACACGAAGCCTCCGCAAACCGGAAGTTTCGACCTATCAGGACCTGAAACTGATGCTTCGGGATTGGCTTCTTTACCTCAAAAGGAGCCAATCCCAATTCACTCTGTCTCAGCTCGCGACTCAGACAGGCCTGTCTGTCAGCTATCTATCCATGCTTTTCCAAGGCAAGAGGCCGCTTACCCGTAAGACGCTCCCACCTCTAGCCGCAGCACTCGGATGGGAGGCCTCTGAAATCAAGAAGATCGAGCTCCTATGCTCGTTTGCAAACAGCAAGAACGACGAGGAGAAGCACAAGGCATTCACCCGCATCGCTAAGAGAAGAGCATTCCAGCGCATCAATCCTCAAGAGGCGATCGTGTACGAGTACCTGTCCCAGTGGTACCATATCGCGATTCGCGAAATGGCCGCTCTGTCTGATTTCAATCCCGACCCCGAATGGATTCAACTCAGGCTTTGGAAAAAAATTGGTCGATCAAAGATCGCCGCATCCCTTGAATTTCTATTTGCTCACGGCTTTCTCGAGAAGCGGCCAGATGGATCGGTCTCCCCGCCAGACCGGCAGCTTGATTGCCAGGGCCAGGTTTATCGATTGGCGCTCAAGCGGTTTTATGGACAAATGTACGACCTAGCCGCTAAATCAATCGATTCGGTGCCTGCAGACCGGCGAAACCTACAGAGCTTCACACTCGCTATTGGGCGGGACCGTTTTGAGCAAATCAAGCTGATCATCGAACAAACCTACAAACAAGTCGAACAAATCGCGAAAGAGAGCCCCCCGGGCGATGACGTGTACCATGTCTCGTTGGCACTTTTTCCCTTTACCCACGGCAAGCCCGACGGGGATGGAGAGACCTCATGAGAAAGGCAAGCATTGGAGAGATTGTCTTAGCTCTACTGAGTACAGCCGCGTTATGCGTTCCGGGATGCGGTGGCGGCACCGGAACTGGCAATCCTTCGCGCCAGGACATCACTCTCGCAAGTAGGGCATACAACTCCACGACCGCGCTCCACCTCAAAACACCGCTCCTCTTAGACCTACTGCCTTCTCTCGTGCCGAACGCCCTAGCAGCATCGCCGACGATCACAAGCCTCTGGCTTTGCCTTGAGAAGATAGAGCTCAAGGCAGAAGACGACAGTCCGATTTTGGGTGAAGGAGGCAGTCTTCCTGAACTGAAAATTGGCATGGTTGCCCTGGGTGACGGCACGAGCGCCGTAACTTGGGGTCAAGCGACGCTGCCACTGGGCGCGGCGATCAAGCGCCTCAAGGTCGTCGTCCACAAGTCTCCAGAACTGTGCGGTGGCGCTGAATATTCTATGAGCGTGAATGGCCAGACGATCACTAAAGACATCGAGCTTAAGTTTGCGTATGCCTCGCCAAAGCCACTCGCCGCAGGAGACACAATCACTTTCTCGCTAGCGACTTTGGTGAGCAAACTGACTCAGGCCTACCTGGCCGGTCAATTCAGCGACCAATATATCTCCGCCTATTTAGACGGATCATTTGAGGACGATGCTCATTAATGGCATCGAAACGATCCTTAATCCAAGATCCCTATTTCGGTCGGTGTCCTGAGCATCTGGGACCAGAAATATCTCAGATTGGTCCTCGCTTGATCGCATTGCCGCACAGTCAACTGCCTCGAGTGAGGCTTGAGGTTCTTAGACATGACGTTGGCCGACTCATCTGTATTGTAGAGGCCTTGATAGTGCCCAAGCTCGTGCGCCATACTAACCGCGCTTCGCCCCGCGCTTTTCTCAAGCACTGCGCCGAAAGGACCCACTCCCGGCATCACAGTCCAAGCTGATGTGCGCCCGCTCCACGGCCCAGTGACCGTGAGCAGAAAGCTAGAAGAGTTACCAAACACACGGCGAATCCGATTGAGCTCCTCTTGTGCATCCGATCCAAAGCTGAAGCCATAGAACTCCGGATAAACATCTCGGTACTGATCCACTTGAAACGCGACATCGCAAGGAGCCCAGATCGCGTTCACTTCTTTTACCAGCGCCTCAAGCTCGGCATCCTCTAAAACCACCTTGTTGTCACGCGAGTCCTTGTAAGCCACCACATTGAGTCCGACGCAAAGACGCCACGGATCGGATGAAACGCAACTCGTGAACGCAAAAAGAGGCGGCGTAGTCGAGGTAGGCGTAGGCGATGGCGCTGCAATGGGAGGCTCAGAAGGAACTGGATCGGTCGCGGGCTCCGCACGCGGCGTAGACTCTGGTCCGGGGTCTAGAATGTACTCCATGCCTTCAGGCGCTGCATCTCCGCATCCTGATGCAAACATGAGAACCGCAAGCAACAACCCACTGTGAACACGTGGCATAGCGCCCTCCTTGGCATTGACCATGAATCGATTGTCTCGCCGCTAAGCAGGAAGCGCCACAGGCAAAATCAGCCCAGTTTTGACAATCTACAACGTCTGTAGAAACGCAACGAGGTTCATTTTATCCTCGTCCGAAAGAATCTCTTTTCCATCCCTCAAGAAGATCCCTTCATCATGTCCAGAATTTGACATCCCCTTGCGGCGAGTGTCGTAAAAAGCGTCCTTGTCCCGCCTCCAAGCTGGCGGCACCTGGTCTCCTGTCGGATAGCCGTTGCAGCGAGAATCAAAGTCTTTTCTCGGGTCGTTCGCTTCTCCCGCGAAGTACGTCCTCGGCCTGTCCTTCTGCCGCGTCAAGACAGCGCAAAGGGACGGTGCGGAGTTGTTATGAAAATACGGCCAACGCGCCCAAATCCCAACGAGCGGAGGAGGTACGTAGCCTTTTTGGGGACGAACCACCATCCCACCGCGCTGGGAGATAGCCAGACGATTGAGTTGCTCCAAAGATCGCATTCCCAAGTACCGGCCCGGGTCTGTGCCAACATCCACGACGGGAGTGCGTTTGTGATAGTTTACTTCAACAGTCTTGATCTGCTCACTCCACGAAAGAGTCTCTGCGCCCTCTAGATTCCACGCTTTTTCATAGCTCCCGTGACACCTCGAACACTGCCTCTCAAAGACGTGCTCGCCAGCCTTTGCCCGCACAGGCGAAATCCTCTCGGCAGGAAAAAAATCAGTGAATCGCGGCGCTTCGCTTGCAAAGACAGCGCTCGTCAACTCCTCTACCATTTGCTCACTCCGCTGCAGCCACTGATCCAAGACATCTAACTCTGTGCCGCGTCCGAGTTCGTTCCAAAGAAAGTTAGTGTAAATCGGATTCCCAGAAACCAACGAGCCATCCGAAAGCCAACGCGTCTTGTACTTGAGATTCCACCAGACGGCTGGCTTGCTATCGGCCACTTCGTGCGCCAGCGGCTCATGCCTCGGAAATCGCTCAAGCCAACGATTAGGTGTCGCGTTTTCATCTGCCGATCTACGTGCAAGTGACAATGACACTTGCGCAAGCGAGGTATCTAGGCCCAAAACAATGGGTTTTGGGGTCGAGACGCGCGCGAGGCTAGCCCTCGTTTCAGAATACATCTTCGTCTCATTGGCCGAAGCCTTGAGGAAAAACCTAAAGAAATGGGGATTTACTTTTTCCAGCCCAGAACCGGCAACCACAAACGTATGATTCGCGCGCGGAAACCGATTTGTCAGACCCAAGACTTTTTTTCCAAACAAATGACCCGCGTGGCAAGTCGCGCATCCAAAGGTAAAGCCTTTTACGCCATGACGCTCGATAAGCGTAAAGCCCATGCGTGTCTCAGGGCGTTTTCCGCCAGGATAGGGAACCGAGTAAACGCCGGTGTCCGACTCCGCTGGGAAACGGTGCAAGCCCATCCACGACATTCCCTCGTCCATGCTGTGAATGCGGGTGATGCCACTCAGAATTGTTTTCAAAAACGCTCGAATCGGATCCTGGTCGTTGTCTTCTAAGCTTCGGCGAAGCACATCATAGGGAATCAAAGCCCCCGTGACTTCGACCGGATATTCGAGAGCGTGAATTTTCCCAGCCCTGACTTTGAGCTGAAGATCAGCATCGCTGAGTGAATAAGGGTTTGGCCGACCCGTGATCGGGATGGATGCCTCTTCGGACCAATCCGGCTGCGTGGATGCAAAACCTGTTAAGGCTCCCAACAACGCACTACAAATCCCCACTCCCACTAACCCACTCAACACCTTCAACATGACGAGCCCCCAATAGGGGCGCACTATAGCGATCTAACCAGACGAGTCAAATCATGCGTCATCTTTCTTGCGACGCAATGCGTTTTCTACCTCAAATCAATCCACCTCAAAGAACTCGAGGTCTTTACCAAATGTGTCATTTAGAAAGAAACTTGCGCCGATCGCAACAACCCACACCACGCCTCCGACAATATGCGCGGACGCAAGCAATCCCTGACTTCCCTTCAGCCCCGTCAGCGCTAAACTCATCGGCACCACTGAAGCGCGCACAAAATTGGGCACACTCGTAGCCACGGTTCCTCGCAAGTTGGTTCCGAACTGCTCAGCTGCGATCGTCACAAGCACAGCCCAATATCCAGTAAAGAACCCGAGCGTGAAGCACACACCGTAGAAGAAACCGACCTCCTCGCCACGCGCCCCAAAAAAATAAAGCAAAGTCGCGAACCCGACACCAAGCTGAAAACCACGAACCACTTTCAGTCTAGTTTTCAATAGCTGGCTCAATGCTCCGCTAGCAAAATCTCCAAAAACTAATCCACCATAGCAGAACATCACCGCACGTCCTGCGGTCACAGGTCCCTGAACACCGAGCTCTTTGGCAAACTCAGGCGCTAGTTGAATCAACGTCCCGATCACGAACCAAATCGGGATCCCGATCAAAATGCAGTTCAAAAAACGCAGCCCACGCTCGCGAGTCTTAAAGATCTGCAAAAAATTGCCTCTCCCTGCCTCATGCGACTGCGCTTGCTGAAAAAGGAGGCTCTCCGCAGTACTCACTCGCAAGATCAGAAGCGCGACGCCCAGCAACCCGCCGATCATATAGCTCACACGCCAATCAAAGAACTCACCCAAAAGACCGGCAACCACCGCTCCGCTCACACCCACGGTGGCGACGATCATCGTTCCGTAACCACGCGAGTGCTTTGGAAGTGATTCTGCGACTAACGTGATGCCTGCCCCCAGCTCTCCAGCCAAACCTAACCCTGCCAAAAACCTCCAAACTGCATAGGCCGGTATCGTATCCACAAAAGCGTTGGCAAGATTTGCCACGGAGTAAAGAAAGATGGAGCCAAACAAGACGGATAACCTGCCGCGCCTGTCCGCCATCATCCCCCACAGCACGCCACCTATGAGCATACCTATCATCTGGGTGTTGTGGAGCATCAGCCCTGTGGTCACTTGATCGGCCTCTGGCACACCTAGCGATACTAAGCTCGGCTTCCTCACGATGCTAAAAAGAAGGAGGTCGAAAATGTCGACAAAGTAGCCCAATGAAGCGATCAAAACCGCCGAATTAAAAATCTTCGACTTTTGCATCTCGCTACTTTGTCCTGTTAGGAGTCGCGACACCACGCTTAAAATTAATCGCAGCCGCTTTTTGAGCGCGAATCTTGTTAAACTTAGAATTGAATTGCTCTGACTTTGCTTCCCTCGAGGCTGCCGCCCAAAGACTCTCGAGGTGTGGTTGGCGCTCATAAAGCTCTGTTAGAAACTCGGCTAGATTGAAGCTTTCAGGACGTGTGGGTGCTTTGCCATTCAAGACGTCGGAAACCCGGCTTGGCCCAACGACAACCCCTCTGCCTTGCTTCAAGAGACTCATGTCCAAAGCAAACTCAACTGCGCCCGTTATCGTGTGCAAGCTGACTTTGTTCTCGGCGAGCGTAAAAACAAAATCGGTGCCCCTCACTCCCGCATAGGCAGACGGCGTTTTAATAAAAAGCTTGAATGGAACCACGAGTGCAGAATCGGAGCTAGAGTCACCCTCTTTTTTGGCGGCTACTAATGCACGAAGCTCTCCCTTGTCTAAGCGAATGATTGGTACTTTGGAGCTCTCATCGTTGGCTACTCTAGCTACTGTCTGCGTCCCAAACAGCGCCTGGACCCCATTTTCGAATATGAGTCGGAGACCGCCTTGATCTCCTGTTTTGAAACTATCGCCCGGCTCTAGAACATCCCCCACTCGGAGCTTTCGAGTTTGTCCTTGGCGATTTCGAACGATCAGCCCAGAAGCTCCGTCCAAAGAACCGATACCGGGGCCAACTTCAATCTGCTCTGGCAGCACAGCAGTGGGTGGCGGCGGAGGCTCTGGAAACGGCTTAACTCTCTTGAGAAACTGATCCTCTGGCTGAGCAAATCCAGAGTTATAGTCTCTTGGCTGAGGCGGAGCCTCATCAGGATAGGGCTTCGCCGCCTTAAGAAACTCCTCCTCTGCCTCTGCAAAGGCCGAATTAGGGTTTTCCTCGGAAGGAGGACCTGCATGAGCAAAGACCAGACCTAAACTCAAGCTCAACAAAAGCCCAGAACGCCTTGCAATATCCCCGTAAAATCGCATTGCTTATCAGGGTAGCGAAGTCGGATAGCCCTGTCAAAACAAGGGGCCAGACAAGAATCTGCTCACGAGTTTGACAACCTGGCAAAAACCCCATTACCCTGGATACAGAGGCATGACGGAGGTCACGCACGGACAGCTTGACTCCCTCCGATCAGCGCTTTTTCCATCAAAAAATTGCGGGCCAATTTCAGGGAGGAAATTCATGACCCATTTCTATAGTTTTGCTTTGTTCGCAATGCTGGGAGTTGTTCTTGCGCAATCCGCTGCGTTCGCTGGGCGAGAAGACGTTTCCCACATGGCCGCAATTAGGCACGATATCACCGAAGCTCGCAAGCTCACCAAATTTCAGGGAGCCCTAAGCTGCCCGATGGGAGAATCAAATGACGGCCAGGGCTGCAGCCTGACATTCAAAGAAACAGCAACAGGTCGCATTTTTCAGCTGAGAAACCATCAAAGTGCGATGAGACTGTTTCAAGACGGTCGCACTCAGGTCGCTATCGAAGGCACGCTTGCCGATGGTGAAACCATCTCTGTCGAAAAGATTCAGTCTCTCTAGGTCAAAAGCCGCGCGCTCCCAAGTCCGCTCCTGAATAACTAGGAGGCAGCTCCGCAACGAGCCGCCCGCTTTCGATCGCGCCGCTGCTGCTGAGTTCAGAATGAGCTTCGACTGGGGGCGCTGACGGCGCGCTTTCTTGCGCTGGCTGATTTGAGATCTGCGAACCGGGAGCCTCCGGACCGATTTGGGTTTCTGACCAGGCATCTGCGCGATCGACGATTTCTTCTGAATTCAAGACAGCGATCTGGTTGCTCGATTTAATTCTAAGCCTAAATCCGTCACGATTGGCCTCATCTAGGCCCTGAAATCCTGACAGAAACACCGGCAAAAACGCAGCACCTACAGTGATGTTCACTGTTGAGACGCCTGCCACCAACGAGATCGCTCTTTGCTCGAGCCTGCGCCCATAGCCATAAGTCGAGCTACCCATGCCCAAGATTTCGCTGCGGCCTTTGGTCGCCAGCTCATAGGCGATAACAGCAGCTACTCCGCGGGTCGAGGAGTCGACCAGAACCAATAGAGGGAGATTGCCCCATCCACGCTCGAGGCTCGCATGAATTCGCTGGGCCAGAATAGCGCCTTCGCCACCCGATGACATCAGATCGAGGACGATTCCTCGGCGCGCCTGGGCTAGAGATTGCCTAGCGTGATTCTCTAGCGCCAAAAGCGCTTGATCCAAGTCTGACTGGGACTGCTCATGCCGAAGCATGGTGACCCACAAGGCTTTGCCACGCGATCCCACGCGCTCGATCGAAGGCGCGGCGGCGGCGACCGCCCCTAGCTCCACCTTCAATCCCAGCGTATCAGGCTGAGAAGCCGTGTTGGTCGAGCCAAAAACGATGGTTCCAAAGAGATCCAAATTTTTTACATAGTTTGTATAAAAGAGCTCGAGATAGAGGTTTGCGCACACTTCTCCTTCACTCACGCGGAGCACGCGACTCAGCATGATCTCTAAGTCGTGCTCATCCCCACTGAGTTGATTGAGACTCAGATGCTGCTGAGAGGCTTTGCTAAAGTAGCGGGCCGCATCAACCTCTCCATTGTCGATCAGATAACGCGTGACCTGATCATTGGTCTTAGCAATCGCATTGCGATGAGCGCGCTTGAGCAAGTCCATATCGTCCTTGAGCAAAGGGCTCATAGAGCGGATCTGATCGCGAAGCGCAGGATACTCTGAAAGTTTTCGCTCCTGAGCTAATTGGCTTTGGCTCTCTAACTTCCTGCAAACCGCAGCCATCTTGGTCGCTTTACCGCGGCGTTTTTTGTCGCCGGGACGGCTTTCCGCTTTCGGACTTCCGTGGACCCATTCGAACTGCTGGAGGGTGTACCCACCCAAAATCACAAGCAGACCTAGCAAGATTCCCGATTTTCTAAAATATTTTGGCTTCCGCACATGACGTCCCAACATTACGTCGCCACTAAGCAGGAGGCATGCCGTCAATAACGCTGCGTATTATCTTGAAGTTTCTTGACTGCTAATCTTTTGCCGGCTGATCCCCCTTCACAACCGACTAAACTTTGGACACCTACGTAAAAGAGAGTTAACTTTGAGCTCAAACTCAAAAGAGACCCATCACCATGTTTAAACTCGAAAAAACCAAATACCTGGGGATCCTTCGCAGCACTGGCCTAAACGCGGCCTTAACTCAACTCCACAAGGATACAGAGCGTTGGGAATACGATACCTTTGAAGGCGAAAAAGGCTGGGATCCCTCAGCTTGGGAAGCCCTTCGAGCCGTGCGCGATTTTTCTCGAGAGCTCTGGGACATCGGCCTAAAAGAAGCCCCTAAGAAGCCTTAACCAGGGATTTTTTTAGTATTCACGAGCCCTTTTTTCTCAAGGGAGCGAGTCACTTCGATCAGCTTGAGCTGGGCCCCTCCGATTTCTCGAAGCTCAACTTCCACATCCATGGCTTCCCGGACTTGGCTCGCGACCGCTGGCTTTGAGCATCGAAGAAAACGCCTTTGCACCTCTTCTTCCAACTTCGAAATCGCATATCCCGTCATTCTAGGTGGCGCTGTCGCCATGAGCTCAGCGAGCTCTAGATCCGGCAACTGGATCACGTCTTCGAAAGTCAAAAGCAACGCAAGCACCTTGGCAGTAAACTCGGGATCTTCTGCAGTTCCCACTTCAATCATCTTTTGGCGACGACTCAAGGGAGTCGACTCTAGCAATGAGACGATCGCTCTCAGTCCCTCAGGGCCGCGCTTAAAACGGGCGTAGACACTCATAAGTTAATCTTAGCACCTTATTTTCTGATCCGAAGTCAGTAGTGAAAGGTATCCGGAAACTGCAAATCGATCATCATGCTAGCCGTCTGTTTCGGACGATAGGGACGCCAAAGCCCTTTTCTCGCCGCTTTCCTTAGCCTAGGATTGCCGGTTGTTTTGGCCTGACGATAGAGAACCTTCGCTTCACTACGGCGACCCTCCACATCGAGGCAACGCGCCAGATAGAGATCCCGCACATTCTGAGTATGGGGCGAAAGCTTCAACTCCCCTGCCCGGACAAAACAACTCTTGGCTTCATCAAACAACTGCAGGCGCGTAGCCACTATCCCTGTCTGCACCCACAGATTGGCATCAGAAGGAAATGCCCGAGTCGCAAGCCTCAAATTGACTAAGGTTCGCTCAAGGTAATCGGAGTGCTCCGTCTCCATGTGAAACGCGCGATAAGCCTGACGATAGTGGCGCATGCCTTCGATCAACGCAGGATTGCGCGGTTTGTAGCCCATGATCACGGGCCAAGATTTCTGCTCTGCTTCGCTCGGAGCAGGCTTTGACCAGAACTTATCGACATCGATCTCCAAAAAATCTCCCAAACCCATCGGAGCTTCACCGCGGCAGGAGATCCAAAACCGCTGTTGATCCGGATCAAAGACCGTCGACTTGATCGTGGTCACGACGCTCACCGTATTGCCCATGACCCGTTCCTCGCCGGTCAGGTAGTCAACATGATCACCCAGCGCTGCCGACATATGAGAAGGCTCCAGATGCCCGCGGTGCGGCTCCAGCACCTGTCTGATGCGGCAATAGCGGGACTGAAGGTCTTCTGTATACGCACCCGACATCAGCGCTTCGCTGGCCTGCAACTCGCGCGAATGAAAGTAGTTAGAATGCGCCAAAAATCCGTCGCGGGCAGGTCGGACCCGCAGCTTGTCGGGAGTCATCTCAAGGACGACTGCCTCATTCTCACGGGCGCTCGAAACGATAAAAGCCCAGTTCGCGTAGGGTTTACATCTCTTAGCGATATCAATTGCCTGCCCCAAGGTCTTGGCCGTGCTGATAATTTCATTGCCGATATCGATCACAGGCATCCCTTTGAGCGAAACTTTTCGGCCAAAATGCGCGTGCGTAAAGAGAGTCAGTCCCTCGCGATTCATCGCAGTCAGCCCCGAGGTATGGACGCCGGCAGTCGTAATACCAATATGAGGTATTTGACCGCTCTCGGATGGCTCATTAAAAACAACCGTTGTATTGGGCTCCCAAAAACCCACCATGGGATAGTCTTGGTTGCGGCAAGCGAGTAGTCGACCACTCTTTGTCCAATCCCTCAACGTGACCGCGCTCGTGCAACCGGGTAGCGCCCCTGGCGGGAGTTGCCCCAGCGTGTAGCGCATCACCGAAAGGCGACATAGCAGCATAAACACATCTGCTTGAAACAGACTGGCCAGATAGGTCTCATACGATACACCTGAGGCCTGCGACATCTGCCGCATCATCTCTCGGACTTGCTCCGTATTGTTTCGATCCAAGCGCTGCAACAATACTTTGTTCAAAAACCAAATCGTCGCCTTCTGCACAGGGGTCAGCTGCGTGAAGCCTGGTGACCGCTTGATGATCCACTCGTTCTTCTTAGCCAGCGCTGGAATCGCGCCATGTGGAATTAAATCTTTTAGCAGAGTCGCGTGCTGCCTCCCCCTGCTCGTTGCGTCACCCTCGACTCGAATGAAATGCACTCCGCGAACGGTCCTGCGCTCCATACGGTATATCCCCTCTCCTCAAGGCTAGCACCAGCATTCGGGGGCCGCAATATGTGGGCTATCTAATTGTTGTAGAATACGGGCATCAGTAATCAAAGCCACTGCTATTCGAAAACACTTGCATGAGAGAGCCTCTGTGAATCTTAGCGACCGCATCGAATTCCTCATCATATTCAAGGGTACTGCTCCTCGGCTCGCAGCCCGGACATGAGGGAGAGAGTGTCATTAGGACTGGAGCGAAGGACGGGGTCGTGTCGAGGATGCTCCATTTTTCGTCCGGACCTCGTTCATCAAAAGCCTTCTTTGCGGCGGCCGGATACTTTGTCTCGACCCCACGCACCGGCTGGCTCTGTTTGGCAAAGTACTCTTCGGGAAACAAAGCTTCGGCAAATAACCTGGGTGCCAGCTGGGTTGAAGGCAAACAAGGCCAACTCGGCTCAGCTACGCATAGACTGACGGAGTTCGAGATGGGATTCGCTTTAAAAAGATGAAACGCAAGCAAGCGATCGTACTTTCCAAAAATCCGATCTTTCATCCATTCCTTAACAAAGTGATGAACTCGTTTTGGCCTATTGTCTTTCGTCAACTCGCCTTGAATGACGTCGTTGAGTTGAGCCGTGCTTCGAAGAACATTCAAAGCGATAAGCTTATGCATGAACACCTCGAGCTCGGCAGCCTCGAACTTGCGCGCGAGCTCCACTTTTCGCTGAGGATAATGCATTTCTGCCAGTTTTACCCACGTATCAACGCGCAATTGCTGAACGGGCTCGCTCCCCTGCAGCGTCGCAATGAGAGACCTTTCGACCACTGCTCGAAACTCCTCAGCTGTCTCGGGCATCGTCTTCAACAAAAGAACTGTTTCAGGCCAAACAACCTGGGACTGAGCCGATTGCTTTTCAAGCGCCTCACGAAAGGGAGCCAACCCCGCTTTGTTGTAATCCCATTTGAAGACAATCTGAGCGGCCATTCCCGGTTCGATGCTTCGGATCTTATCTCGTAACCGATAATAGAGTTTTTCATCCGGAATCCCAGTGCGCCACCTGGAACCAGGAAGGAAAGACTGCACATCATTTTCCCATTGATCCTTGTTAGCAAGCGCTCGACTCACAATCAGCGCACTTACGAGGTAATCGATTCGTGCCTGAAGCTCCTGCTCAGGTACGCGAAGCCGGACAGTCCAGCGATCAATGATCCGACTCAAGGCCAATACTGCGAACCTCTCATTCAGCTCGGAAGAATCCACAGTTCGAGTCAAGTTCTCGACATATTTGCGGTAGGCCACGTCTGGGTCCATTTTGAACAAATCCAAAAAGCTCAAACCTATCGCCTCACCATTAGCCCCCCTCGCCGTCATGCTTTGGAGGTACCTCTCCTTGCTCATAGGAGGCTGAACGTTAGCTGCCTTCAAAAGATCCTGACCCGTAATTTTTTCTACTCCATCCGAGTTACCTTCGAAGTCCTGGTAACGGATGCTTGCGATCTCTTGGTCCAGCCAGATGGGCACAGGGTTAGTCGGCGATTTTTCTTCTGATTCTGACTTTGCCGCGGGCCCAGGATCAGATGCTTTGCCTTGGATCCATTGATTCAGAGCCGCCCACGGATCAAACCGAGTGACTGAGCCGTCGCTTCCTCCCGCCCACACAGGGCGGCCCGCCCAAAGGCTGAGTAAAAGTATAAGACTCAAAAAAAGCGGTGCCTTGGACCGAGAACCCCACGACAGCATGCGACTCCTCATCACCCGGGGCAGAACCCAGGACGGTCGCACAGTAGTGGATTACCCCCACTAAATCAAGACCACTTTAGTCAACAAATCGCAAGATAACGCAATCCTTGGCTTTTAGTCTCTTTCACCAATCTCAGGAACCCCATTGAGCTGAAAAGAAATGCCCGCCAAGAAGCCCCATTTATACGCCGTATCGTAAGGAACCCCCACTCTCAGAGCGAAAGCCCCCTCCTTACTATAACGAAGAAATCTGACTGAAAGCATCGGCTGAATCCGGTAATGAACAGAGGACTCGCTCCCCGTAATCGTGCTGGGTGCAACCACATCAAAACTCAGACCTGACCCTACTGCGTTGGCGATCCACATCGTCCCTTCAATCCCAGTATTGAGATCCAAACGTGTTTGATCCGATCCTGCCGCAGCAAGAGAACTCAGATGGGGTCCGACAAAAAACTCACGCTCAGCGATTGGCTTGAGCAAAATAGCAAGCCCTGCCTCTGCACCCTTTGCCGACGGACTTACTAAGGCGCCCGATAGCCAACCCAAATAGTAAGGACCCCAGTCGGCTCGAGCCGCAGGCATCGCAAGCAGCGCCAGCGCCAGCGCCACTACGACTAATCTAGGATTGCACAGCTGGAGCAACGTTTGTCGATACACAAGAAGCCTCTCTCTTCTTAATGACCGAAACGGTCCCGGCAATCAAGTCGTGCAGTGCCCGCCTCTCGGGATTAAACGCTGCCATTAAAAACCCACAACCCATGGGCAGGTAAGAAACAAGGTATGATGCAAACCGAATCGCCGATTGCCGTAAGGTCATCGGAGAAAAGGTCTTTGCGCTCACCACATAGATCCCGAACAACCGTTTTCCCGGAGTCGCTCCATAGCGAACCTGACCCCAAACAAAATACGGGATACAAAGCACCAGATAGAAGCATGCGTTGACGATCTGAACGGTCATCGAGCTGAATGCATCATCGAATGGCTTGACCGCCGCTCCACTTGACTTAGCGAGAGCCAGGTAAACCAGGTACATCCCACCAAAAATCGCCATCTCTCCCAGCCAGGCCCCGAGATTGAGGATTACGGTATCGACCACATGAGCGCCAAATCGTCTCCAAAAACCAGCGTACAATACAGATTGCCCCGACACCGCGACTACTCGGTCTTATCGACAAGATTGATCGCGCCACGGCGGCGAACTGCGGTACCTGGCTTGTCGCCAGGCAATCTCAGGTCGGCTTCGCTCACTGCAACGCCACAGTCCGTGGTGTCACCCAATGGATGAGTGATGAAGGGAGTTCCTACGCCGTCTTTGACCGAGCAACGAACGATCTCTCCCTTAAAGTGTGAACGGCCATCCAAAGCGTCGTACTGTGTGCCGGCGATCTTGAACCAATATACAGCCTTTGAAACCACCCCATTGTTGTTCGCTTCTGCATACACTTCAAAAGTATAAATCCCGCCGTTTTCATCGAAGCTCACTTTACCAATAGAACGGCTCTCGGTGCTGTATTCGGTAGCAGCGCCGACCATACCAACTACTGGGTCAATCACCTTTTCGTCGGGCTTTCCAGACTCCTCAGAAAACTTTGTGACAACCTGAAAAGCAGCCAGATCCCAAGGCTTCAGCTCCGCTCGGACTGCGCCATCAGCACCAAACGCAAAACTTAGACGAGGCTTGTCGGTAGTGTCATAGAGAGTCACTTGACGGCTGATGCGCTGAATGACTTCGTTAGCGAGTTTCTCCTTAAGAGGGATCTCACCTACTGGTAGCTCCTTATCCTGAGGCGTACCTCTGCGATTTAAGTGGCTATAGACTTCAAACTTTTCCCAAAGGCCGCTGACTGCCTTCACTTCATCAAGAACCTTGTTGACGGTTGCCAACGCTCTTTCTTTGTTCTTCTTGATCCTTTCAGGAGCCACGAGCTCTTTCTGCTTGTCCGTGATTTTCTTTTCTAGAGCCGCGACTTGCTGATCCAGATCCGCAGGAGGAGGGGCAATGGCTCTGACTTCCAAGACCTGCTTCTTAATTTCATCGATCTCGGCATGGATCGCCGCAATTTTCGCTACAGCCTCTTGAATTTCGAATTCGAAGTCTTCTCGATACCGATCCTTTTCAAGAACTACTTTCGCATCAAATCCAGCTTCTTCAAGGACCTTGGCAATGGACTTGCTATTCACTCTCAGCATGTAGACTTGGTCTTGCAGTTCCTCAAGAACTTCTACTTGCTTCAAGACATAGGCCGTATTGACCTTGTCGTTGTTCTCAGGCCAAAAGTACATCTGTATGTCGTTGAACAAGATGTCTTCTCTTTTATAGACTTTAAGTCCATCCGAGATCCCAGCGACGTTTCGAGGCGCTTTGGCTTCCTTCACAGATCCACATGCAGCCAAAACAGAGGCGACAGCCAAAACAGAAAGATTCAAAACACGGACCTTTTTCATAATCAATCCCCTTCCGCGCTCTAGAAGAACAACACCAACTCACCCACAACCAGATCATTGGTCGAAACATTTCGGCCCGCAAGAGGATGCGTGTAAGCAAGATTGAACTGAAACGGATAAACGAACTTCTTTTCTCTGAACCAATCCACGGTTGAGAACCCAGCCGACAAGACCATGCTATGCATCGATTGAAGGGGCTGAACATCACTCAGCAAAGAGTATCGACCCGCATCATTGCCGATCAGCAGAGTGCCCGGATCGTACTCGGCGCGAGTCATGTACTGAAAAGTATACCCACCGCCCACGATCACACCGATTTTTGAGAATTTGTGCTCAAGGCCGCTGCTCATCAAAAACTGGCTGCGTAGATTTTCATGCACCACTTCTTTGTCGGCAGACAATCGATCAAATACCGAGGTTGGAATTCTTCTCTCCACATTGTTTGGCAAGAACGCCGTATAGGTCAGGTAGCTATTGAAGCGGAAATCCATCGGAAGTTTGCGATCGTAAATACCAGAAAGCGCGACACCGTAACGACCATCACCCGTAGGAACGTCCAGCGCTTTATCAGGATTTGGGGCAATCCCCGTAGGGAAGATGAGCGCATTTCGCACAGCGATCGAATTTACGCCGTCATCATAGGCGCGATACTTGGTCACGAGCTGAAAATCACCCACACCCGAGATCGTCTGAGACGCAGGAATAGGCTCATAGCCCAAGCGTGTCAGCTTGCGGTTGATCGAGTCATTGAACTTGGCAGCAGTTTCCTGTGCAACCAAAGGAGATTGAGCGCTGCTCACTTCTTTTAGAAAGCGAGTGGTATTGTTATTGGCGACATAGGCGGTCGAAGCGCTCACATCCACCTTCACGATCGGCAAGACACCCGCGATCGTCAGCCTGTCGGTGATGCCGTAAGCGAGAGCGGCCACTTTGACGTTTGCAAAGGTGTTCACTTCACCAGAGGTGGATCCAGGTCCTTCGCCCAGGTCTTCGCTATTCTTATCGATCAAGCCTTCGACCAGGACGCGCTTGTCTCTGCCTTCGCGAGCTTCGACTTCGCGAAGCATGTCCTGCCAGGTCACAAACTTATTAAGAGCATTGCCCAAGCTTTCTGTCCCGCCACTGTCGGTGAACCGAGTGTCGACCGACGTAATGACGTTGATGAAGCGAGGATTGCGCACTCCCTTAGGCAGAGTCTCGGTCATTTCCAGCGCGAAGGGTGTTTTGAGATCTCCAGCTTCGGCCATGGTCGGCAGGGCCAGCATTCCGAAAGCCAGCAAAACAACGGATTGGATTATCATAGGTTCACCCTTCGCGCTAAAAACTAAATGACAGAAGATTAGTGGATGTTCTTTCCAGCAAGAACGTCCCTAGCCATTTGCAGCTCTTCAGCGGTTTCTACTGGGCGAGAAGGATCGAAAGCTGAAACATCCTTCTTGAGAAGATCTTCGAGGAGCTTGCGGCCTTCGGCCTTCGCAGCCGCATTGCCACCTTTGATCAAGGAGTCGCCTAGGTAAACCGTGTTGTAAGCGAGCTCTGGAGCATTCTTGACGGCGTACTGGAGGGATTTAACGGATTCAGCGTGGCTGCCCCCAAAAAGTGCAGGCAATTCCTGAAGCATGCGGCCTTCAGTGCGATATGGGCCGTATCCATCGACAGACTCGGCGTCTTTGCCGTCGCGAGTGGTGCGGCTTGGATCCTTAGCAGCGGCCAAGTACTTTTTGAGGGTTGGTACTTGAAACAGCGAGGAAACGATGCCGTTTGCCTGGCCCCAGCGAGCCAAATTGATCGCAGCGAAGTAAGCGGATTCAGAGTAGTCCTGAGTCACAGCTTCAGCGGCATCACACTTCTTTTGGCCAGCATCATGGATTCTCTTTTTGTTGTCTTTGCCTTCAGTGTGAGTGCCTTGAAAGTAGAGAGCGCGGCACGCAAGCACGAGGATGTCGTACTTGAGTTCCTTGTCTTGAGCTTCTGCTTCAGCAGCTGCGAGGACGCTGAGAGCTTGGTTGATGGTAGCCAAATCAGCAGTCCGCTGAGCGAAGAGAGCCTTGCCTTCTTCAAACTTGGCCTGAGCAACTGCATTATCAGCAGAAGCGCTCACAGAGAAAACGGAAGTCAGCGACAAAGCTGCAACAGCAGCTAGTTTCAACGATTGATTCATAGAATTGGAACCCCTTTATAGTTTCGAACAAATCCCCAGAGACTCTTCACGAGCGGGGTGCGTTATATCCCCTAAAACTTTTTGAACAAGTGAATTTTGAAGACACTGTGAGCAAGTTTTATGACCATGCGCATCACAATTAGAATTCTACTCGATCGCGTCATCACGTGAGAACGGCATATTCGTTGCTCTCCGAATCCCGGTCGGAGGCTTGATGAAAAAAAAATTTAGAACAGTGAGATGGACCGCTCTGCTCGCAGTGTTTCTTCTGAGCACGGGTCTTGATACAATGGCACGCGCTGAGATGTCTGAAGCGGACTATCAAGCAGCACTGAAAATCGCTCAAAAAAAAGCCAGTCGCACGCAACAACTCCGCGGCGCACTATCCTCAGCGCTTTCTACATCGCTCATCACCCAGCTTTACGGGCAAAACTATAAAGTCGGCGATCAATGGGATGTTGTTGCGTGGAGCTATGATCAAACAGTCGCACGCATGACCGAAGAACCTTCGCAGCTTGCAATGACGGGCGGAAAGGGTGCGACCTTTCACTATGAAGTGGTGAATGTAAAGTCGGGTTCGCAGCCAGAGATCACACTGCGAATAACGCAACGCAAAGCGTTAAATCTAGCAGTCCTTGATCCTCACGTGGATTCCCTGAAGGTCGTCATGAACGACAAAATGACTCAAAACAATAAGACTTACGTTCTAAAATCCGGGGCAGGACGACTCAGAGAGGTTCAAGTATCCGCGAATGGAATTAAGTCTTCTATCACTTCTCTCGAGCTCTTCCCGCTGGATGTTCCGGAGCTCAGCACCGCAGAGAGCGCACGAGCTCATAGCTTGCCAAAGTTGCCTGCAGGACTACAAAACATCCTCTCCCAAGTTAGCTACCAACCTGATCTCTCCAAGAGCCTCTGGTTTGAGCAAGACGACTTTTTTGGCCGCCCCATTCAAGCCCTCTGGCAACAAGGAGATCCTTGGCCAGCCTTTCTGAAAACTTCTAACGGCGTTTCTATCCTCATCCGGGGGAACTCATGATGAATCGAAAGACTCGTTGGGCGGCATCGCTTTTCTTTCTGACCGTGCTGAGCTGCGGAAGTCCGGTGTCCGAGAATACTGAAGAAACAGGAACCCTGGATCCGGACGAGGCAACCGGGCCGTACCCCGGTTTCGTGGGAGGAGACGTCAAAGGCGAAACCAACTTTGCCGCCCTGATTAACAACTTTTCTCAGGGCAAACCTGCCGCCCCTAACTGGGCAGGTTTTTTTTGGCCCTACACGAGCAACGGAATAGCCTCGGGCGCTCATGGAGGGGGCTCTGCTAGCGGTGGCGGTCCCAGTCCGGCAGGCAAATACGACGCTGCACGAGGAGGCACGACGCGCGCGCAGGAATGGGAAGTCAAACACCATGGTGCCGGCGTACCCAAAGTACAGGCGTGGTGGGGACACTGCAACGGATGGTGCGTATCGGCGGCACTGTTTCCGGAGCCAAGAGAGCCTGTAGTAGTCAATGGCATCACTTTCGGCGTTGGGGACCTAAAAGGACTGCTTGCTGAAGTGGGCATGTCAGCAAGCGCTGATTTTTTTGGCAATCGCGTAGACGCTTGGAACGGACATCAGCAATGGCGTTGGGACGACACTGTTCCGGGGCAGTACTTTCTTGTGCTGACCAACTACATGGGAAAACTTAAGCAATCCGTATTGATCGACCGCTACACAGGCGACCAGGTCTGGAACCAACCTCTCGCCGGCTACCAAATACAGTATCCGACCCGAGCTGACTACCTGGGCGTGGACCCCGCCCACCCCGGCGTTTACCGCGTCAATGTGCGGTCAACCCTCTGGTGGTACAACGATAGCGGCGTACCTGCTCACGTACTCACTCCTCCATTCGAATTCAAAGACGCCATTGATCCAGGAACCGGAGTCGAAGTCATCCAGCACCGCGATATGGCGATGGAGCTCTGGCTCGACGGCCCTATTACCTTTGATGAGAACGGAAAGATCACCCAAAGCGGAAACGTGATCGTCACACGCCAAGACGAGCACTTTATCGGCGGCACATGGAAGATGGGATCTTACAATGTTGACGCACACCCCGACTATATGTGGGTCCCTTACTCGATCGTCAAACCTGATCCGAACGACGATTACGCCAACCCGCATGTCGACATTGAATGGATCAAGGCGCATCTACTCGTACCGGGAGGTAGGGATGACCCCTCGGTACGGCCAGGCCCAATTACGCCGGCCCCCTCACCCTTGCCTCAACCTTCGTCAAGTCCGTCAGTACTGCCCACGGAGATACCGGCGCCCATTCCAATTCCGACGGTCATCCCTAGACCTTCGGGCATTCCACTTCCGATACCTTCGCCTAGAATTGATAGCGAATAGCTGGGTTGGCTTGAAATCCAAACGAGGTGCCACCCAAACCGAAAGGTTGAGTCATCGCAAGATTTTTTTATGAACTGAAGAAGGTTCCCACCACTCCCGCAACCACACCCGAAAGTGGGATGAGGAGCCAGGCGGGAGGACTAAATGCTAATGCAGCAAAGAAAGATGCGCAAAAAATTCCTAGAGGAATCGGCGAATCAAGCACGATAACAGAAAGCTTTAGCGTAGTGCCCACGATCCCACCCACAACCGCAGGCAATGCAAAGGCCGTGAACCCTTTCGCAGCCGGAGTACCGCTGAATTTTTTCCAAATGCGCGGCACGAGAAAAAGAACATTCACAAATGCGGGAAAGAATATTCCAAAAGTCGCGACAAGCGCTCCGATCAGCCCCGCCGTTTGATAGCCGATAAAAGTAGAAGTGATCACCACGGGGCCCGGGGTTACTTGCCCGATTGCAAGCCCGTCCATGAACTGTGCGTGCGTCAGCCAGTGGTACTTAAGCACCACGTCTCCTTCGAGGACGGGAACAATGGCAAGGCCCGTTCCAAACACAAAAGCGCCTGCTTTAAAAAAAGTCCAAAAGAGTTGAAGCAGAAGAGAAGTGGGCGGCATGGTCAGTGCCGCAGCTTGAGCGTGAGCGGAGACGAGCGCAAGAGGCGCTGCGATGGCAGCCGCTCGTGCTCCACTCATTTTTCTAAAAATGAACGCGCCTGATATCCCAAAGCCCAAGATGAGCAAGGGCTCCCAACTCGGGCGAATAGCAACCACAGCACCCGTCAGCATGACGATCACCCATGCGCGTAGATCTCGGCGATGAGGTTTGTAGAGCTGCCAGGTCGACAAAAGAATAACGGTGAGAGCGGACGCTTGCAGCCCCACAAGCGCAGGCCCAACCGCAGGAATCGCGCTTGCCTGCACATAAAAAACACTCAGCACGAGCACAATCAAGAACGATGGCAAAATAAAGCTGACTCCCGCGACAAGGCCACCGCTCAAGCCACCTCGAATTGACCCGAGGTAGATCGCCATCTGAGTCGCCACGGGACCGGGTAAAATCTTGCACACGGCATAGATCTCAGCGAACTGTGCGGGAGTCACCCAAGCGCGCTTGCGGCAGGCTTCTTCTTCCATCATGCCCATCACGGCGATGGGCCCGCCAAAGCCCAGAAGACCGAGCTTACCAAAGAGAGTAGAGACCTCGGTTAGGGTTTGCGAGCGACTAGGCTGGCCCATGCGTTCTTGCCATCGTTGGTTTCCTTGAAAACTAGAATTTCAAAATCCTTAAAAAACTCCTTGAGCTCTCCTTTTTCGAGAACCCAGTCGCGACGCATATGCTTGCCTTTGGCATTAGCCATCTGATCGACGGTGTAGTTTTGGTAAATCACCACGCCTTTGTGCTTGAGGCCTTTTTTTATCTGCGGAATCAAGCTTCGCTGTAAGTAGTCAATATTGACGATCACGTCGTAGGTTTCGGGTTTGATCGTATAAGAAGTGAGGTCGGCGTTGATGGTGTTGATCGAAACATGGTTCTCTCGCGCCAGCCGCTTTGCCTTGCGCAGCGCGACTTCAGAAATATCTACGCCGTCCATGTTGAAACCTTTTTTGGCCAAGAAAACGGCATTACGCCCTTCACCCATGGCAATATCCAAACCCCGCCCCACGGGAAGCTTGCTCACATTTTCTTGGAGAAATGTGGCGGGCTCCTTGCCAAAGACGTAGGCGCGGGTGTTGTAAAGCGAGTCCCAGTGCTTGCGGTCATCCTCAGAATCGTCGCCTGTCACCTTCTGATAAACATTAGAACCCGTGGGCTTAATGTCGTCAGCTTGCGAAACATGGGCTGACAAGAAAGTCGCCCAAAGTGCGACACTAAGAACCCGGCACCGCGTTATCACGATAAATCCCCCAAGCCCCACCGATTGACACCCCCTAGAGGGGCCTGTATACCCTAAGAATGTTTGGCATCTCTGGCGAGCATCTCCTCATTCTCGGTATCGTCCTACTCATTTTCGGCCCAAGGCGCCTGCCTGAGCTAGGAAATACTTTAGGGAAGGCGATTCGTAACTTCAAGGACGCAGTTTCGGGCATCGAAGAAGCGAAATTTCAGCGACTTGAAGAAGAGCAACGCCACAAGGCAGCTGCCCAAGTAGCCCGGAACCAAGCGACGACTCCTTCAGAGTCAGCCGCAAATGCAACTCAGACCACCCAAAATGAACCTAAAGACCCCCAGGGTAGTTCGACCTAATGGATACTCCAGCCGCCCCCTCTTTTCGTGAGCGCTTCTCGACTTACTTCGACCGCGAAGTCGCTCAAAAGGCTGCAAAGTCCCTGCACGATGGCGCCGAGATTGGTCTGACCGTGGGAAACGAAGCTTTCACCTTTACTCGCGAGGGCGGGAAGAACCGAGTAAAGGATGGAGCACCCCATGATCCTCAATTGGTCTTTACGATGACGCCTGCAGCTGCAGAGTCGGTCTTGTCCCACACCTCTGAGGACATTGGCTCTATTGGGATTCACATCGCAAAAATGGTCGCAGTCCCTGAAGCGGATAAAAAAATCACGATTCAATTCAAAACAGGGTTTTTGACCCTCTTTGGCAAAGGGTACTTTGGGGTACTCGCTTCTGGCGGTAGCCAGTTTGCTTCTTATCTAGCGTCAAAAGGCCTCAATGGAATGGGTGCCTTCAAAGACATGCTGAAGAAAATGAGAGCGTAGCCCATGGTTATGATCGACGATAAAAACTTCACCAAGTACCTCAGCCGCCACGAGATCGATGCGGCCGTCCAGTCTCTCGCTCATCGCATCAACCAAGACTACGAAGGAAAACCCTTGGTCTTGGTAGGCGTCTTGAAGGGTGCGATTGTTTTCATGGCGGATCTAGTGCGCCACCTCAAGGTCGATAACGAAGTCGAATTTGTGAGGCTCTCCAGCTACGGAAAGGCCCGCACCTCGAGCGGCACCGTGACGATTCTCAAAGACATCCAAGCGGACATTCGCGGTAAACACGTTCTCATCATAGAAGAAATCATCGACAGCGGACGCACGCTGAAGTTTCTTTTCGAACGCTTGCTCCAATCAGGACCTGCATCAGTTGAAATCGTGACCTTGCTCGACAAAGCGAGTAAGCGTGTGGTCGATGTCCCAGTAAAATATGTCGGACGATCGATCGATGACCAATTCCTAGTAGGCTACGGTCTCGATCTCGAAGAGCACTGCCGAAATCTGCCGGACGTCTACTACCTCAAGTACCCAAACTAATCCTAGCGATTGATTTTGGATGAGAGATTGCTTGGTCACCCAAGTCGGCTATGGCCGACTTAAAAGAGGCAACCAAGAGTACGGCGGCGCAGACGAAGAACCCCCCCCTCCGGCTTATTCGATGACCGGGCTGACCATCAGCTGACGAATGACCTCATGAACATCTATGCCATCTTCGATCAGTCCATGCACCGCTGCAGTGATAGGCATAGCGATCCCGTGTTGAAGCGCAAACTCGTATACGGTTCGAGTCGTGCGGACGCCTTCAGCGGTGCTGCCAAGGTCAGCCAGGATGACCTCAATCTTCTCCCCTAGCGCAAGCCGCATCCCCACCCGGTAATTGCGACTGAGGGGACTAGAGCAGGTGGCGAGCAAATCGCCAATGCCGGCAAGACCCAGAAAGGTCGATTCACGCGCACCCATGGCTTCGCCGAAGCGAACCATCTCGGCTAATCCGCGCGTGATGAGCATGGAGCGAGCATTCCAACCAAGCTTCATGGCATCGAGCGCACCAGAAGCGATAGCCAAGATGTTCTTAAGCGTGCCTGCCCATTCGACGCCGATCACGTCGGTTTCGCCGTAGATCCTAAAACGATCGGAGGTCAAGATCGCGCTCCCCGCGGTGATCACTTCCTTAAAAACCGAAGCAACGACAGTGGCTGCGGGCTCTCCGCGTCCCACCTCATGAGCTAAGTTGGGCCCGCTGATCACGCCAATGCGAGGACAAGGGAGCTCTTCACGCAAGATTTCAGAAATCCGCTTAAGAGAGCCTTCTTCAATGCCTTTCGTTGCGTGAAGGAGAATCTCCTCACCAGTAAAGAGCGGCGCAAGCAGCTTAGCCTGCTCGCGACAGACTTTAGAGGGCAATGCCCAAATCACAGCATTTATGCCGTTAGGACTCCCTCCGGTGTCAAAGACCCGCTCAAGGTCCGTCAAAGCATGCACGCGCTCATTCAGCGTCATATCAGGCAAATACTGAGCGTTCAGGCGGGTGGCATTGATCGAGCGTGACTGATCCTCGTTGCGCACCCAAAGACGGACATCGCGGCAGTTGCGAGCAGCTAAATTGGCGAGTACCGTGCCCCAGCTTCCTCCACCGATCACTGCGATCGTCGAATTATGCCAAAAATCCCTTTGGGTCATGTTGTCCGGGTTTCCTTTTTGCCCCACCCACCTCGGCTAAACGAGAGAGCCCGTAGCCGCAGAGGCGATTGCGATAGTAGTAAAGCAAGTTCATGTCCTCAGTCCAAACCGTTCCGTCAGCCACTTTTACAACGGCAGAACCATGAAGTAGACCGAGCTGCCTCACTCCATCCTTTACCCATTTCTGGGTATCCGACGTCTGAAGCTCCTCGCTCATGGAGAGCTCTCCCTGGTCGGCGAGCTTGCGAATCCTGGCATGCATGGCATTTGCCCCCGCTAAGAAGGCGACCTCCGTGAGAGTTCTCTGTGCCGTGGTGAGGCGCAAAAACCGGAACAGATCGAGATCAGGGTATTTTTCGCGAAGAGTCTCAAACAAGGTGAACGCGACTAAATGAGAAGTCAGGACGATATTCTCGCGATGAAACCGAGTGACCAGCTTGGCGCCAAGCTCGCGAGTGTATTCTTGGTCGCGCATGGAGTCGACGCGCAGCTCACCACGTGTCGTGAGCCAACGCTTAGGGTCGATGATCGTGCCGTTGGGACCGATCGAGCGACCCTCGTCATCAACAAAGTTTCCAAAAATATCCAGTGCTCGACCAATCTTGACCGTGATGTCGGATTGCGAGGAGAAAGTCTTCCAGAAGAAGTCGAGGATCTGAGCGGCCTGCCAAGACTCGTCGTTCATGATGATGAAGCGACTTTTGCCCCATTCCGAAAGATAATCCTCGATCAAAGACGAAGCCTCTAATACGAAGTGATAGCTCGTGACCATCGGGACGATGTAGACGTTGGACTTCGGATTTCCGCTTCTCATCCCTTCGATCTGAGCCTCAAGCCCGGTCCCAAGCAGGCCTAGCTTCACTTTGCTCTCAAGAGCTCCGCTTCTCGAACGCCCACCACCAGGAAAGAAGATCGAGTGAATTCCCTCCCGCAGGATGCGAGTCGAGTAATTTTTTAGAACCTGTTTATAAATGACGTTGTTCTTCTGACGATCAACCGTATAGGAGCCCAACTGGCTCATGAAAAAGCTCAAAACAGGATTCGAAAACAAGTTCAACCCTGCTCCATACGCGAACGGCGGCAGACGCATCAGATAAATTACGTAACCTATCAAAACGCTGTCGATATTGCTTTGATGAGTCGGAACCAGCAAGATGGTTCCCTTCTGAGCAAGGCGTTGCAGCGAGGGAACCTCACCCAAAATGCGCAATCGCGACTGCAAGGACTCAGTCATTCCCCACGGCAAGAACCTTCGAACACTTGCGGCATTGAGCAACCAACTAAAAGCCCAGGGCACAGCCCTCGTGGCAAAACGATAGATCCGGTCATCAAAATGACCGCCAATCTCATCTGCATAGTGCCTGAGCACCTGATTCAAAAGCTGCTGGCGATCGACTTCGGCCGCAGGGCTTACCATCCCACTTTGAATCTGCGACCAAAGCGCGCGGTCGCGCTTAAACCTAGGTCGAGTAAACGGATTGGGCTTAGAGCGTTTGAGACGGACGCGCTCCGAATAGAGTGCTTCGCCAAGCAGACCTTCAATTGGAGTTTTTGAGCCAGGTCCGATCAACTCTCGCGCCGATCGCGTCACCACATCATCCAACAGAGCAGGCCGGATTTCCTCGAGGCGAGAGAGCTGCCCCTCGACTACAGGGAGCTGCTCGAAGCGGATTGCTGGGTGGCTTTGACCCTCTGAGAGGTTCCCCATATTCGGGTCAGTATGCAATGAGTTGCGAGGGGAAGCTAGAGCCTGATGCAGTTTATCCGCTCGGCAACATCACCACGAGGTTGCCCTTTTTGACGCCCACCTCACAGTGATGGGCCCACGACCGATTGCTTAACCCGTGTGACGAAGGAGAGAGCTCTCCGCCTTTCAATCCGTACTTAAGCCCCTTCAAAGTCACCCCTCGCGCGACCCCACCCACCGCAAAAATCGACACTGTGCGAGGTCGGGGAAAATGATCTTTCCACTTAGGAATGCGATTCGAAAGAAAATGATATTCACCTTCAGGTCCAAAGGCAGCCACCTCAGAGAACGGACCGGCCTCTCCGGCTGCGAGCTGAGTGAGATCTAAGATCGAGGCTAGATGTTGATCGGGCCGTCCAGCAGTCACACCCAGGCAATAGAGATGAGTTGCCCCTGCCGATTGCATCGTACCGGCTGCGTAATAAAAATCACTTCGATCCTTATCGATGGGAAGCGTCAAGTGATGCATCGATGAGATCACTTTACGCGCAGCCGAACCTTTGAAGCTATCCCAGTCCCCCACCGCCATATGAGGCTTGTAGCCGGCTTCGAGCCAGATCTTCATACCCCCATCAACACCCACAAAGAGGTCTTTTTCAGGGTTAGCACGCATGCGCCCTAAAATAAGACGTGTATGCTCGACAGTGGCATCAGGGGACGCGCCGACCAAAAAAGCTCGCACAGGATGAGCCACGTGAGCTAGGTCCCCGCTCCCAGAGCCCCTAGACGGCCAAGAGAAGCTTCAAGCTCGGCGCGCTTAGCCACGAGGTCCTGCTCTCTCTTCTTCTCTTTTGCGACTAACTCGGGTGGGGCTTTAGCTCGGAAAGTTTCTTGCCCAAGCTTGTTGCGAACAAACTCAATGTCGGCAGACACTTTCTCGATTTCTTTCTTTAGGCGATTCGTCTCTTCACCGACGTTTACGAGGCCCGCCAGATTGATTCTCAGCTCGATCGGAGGATTGGCAACCGGAATCACGGCGACTGCACCTCCCGTCGGCTCACCTTCAACACGCGTAAGCGACGAGATACGAGCCAAAGCCACGATATCGGGCGCTTGCATCCGAATAAATGCATCCGAAGCTGCGGACTGAGCCACATATTGAACAGGGAACTCAACTCTCGGCGAAATACCATTCTCGCCACGGAAGTTGCGAATCTGCTCAATAATCCCACGAATCGCGGACACCGAGTGCTCCGCTTCAAGATCGACAAACTCCGGAAGCGGTTCAGGGTAGGTTTGCAGCATCAACGTACAGATCTCGGGACGCCCTTCTTTGCGGCGAGCCACGGAGGTTGCATTTCGTTTCCACGGAAGCGATTGCCAGAGCTCCTCGGTCACGAACGGCATGAACGGATGCGACAACCGAAGCAGAGCCTCAAGCGTGTGCCGAAGCGTATAAAGGGTCTGGAGTCTGGGCTCCCCGCCTTCGCGAAGAGGCAGTTTGGCAAACTCGATGTACCAGTCGCAGAACTCATGCCAAATGAACTCGTAGAGAGCCTGCGCTGACTCATTGAGCTCAAAGGAAACGAGGCCGGCTTCGACTTTCTGAATGACAGTCTGGAGCTGGGAGAGAATCCAACGATTCTGCGGAAGCAGCTCAATCTTGTGAAGGTGCAGCCAACGACCCGCCCCGCCTTCGGGCTCAGGCACTGCCTTTTCCGGATCGTTGGGGTCGAATTGGAGATGGAAAAACTTAACCGCATTCCAAAGCTTGTTACAAAACGCGCGATAACCTTCTACCCGGTCCACAGAAAGCTTGATGTCGCGCCCCTGACCAGCCATCGCAGCCAGCGTGAAACGAAGCGAATCAGCTCCATGCTTGTCCGCTACTTCGAGCGGGTCAATCACATTGCCCTTGGACTTGGACATCTTCTCGCCTTTTTCGTCTCGCACCATCGCGTGCATGTAGACTTTGCGGAAGGGAACCTCGCCCATGAAATGGATGCCCATCATGATCATGCGGGCAACCCAGAAGAAAATGATGTCAAAACCGGTCTCGAGAATCGACGTTGGATAAAACGTCTTGAGTGCTTCTGTTTTATTAGGCCAACCGAGGGTCGAAAACGGCCAAAGCGCCGAACTAAACCAAGTATCGAGCACGTCTTCGTCTTGCTTGAGCTCCGCGCCTTTGGCGCTGCACTCACTGCACTTGCTCGGGGTTTCGCGAGCAACTGTGACGTGCCCCTGAGGACAGTACCACGCAGGGATCTGATGCCCCCACCAAAGCTGGCGCGAGATGCACCAATCACGGATGTTGCGCATCCATTCGAAATAAGTCTTCTCCCAGTTCTTGGGCGTGAACTCAATCTTACCCGTCTCGACGGCTTCGATGGCAGGCTTCGCGAGCGGAGCGATCTTCACCCACCACTGCATGGAGATCATGGGCTCTGCAACTGTCTCGCAGCGCTGGCAAAGTCCAATCTTGTTGGCGTGGTCTTCGACTTTCGTGAGCAGACCCTGCGCCTTGAGATCTTCGATGACCTTCGCGCGAGCCTCACTCACCCCTCCCTGGCCACCGACAAACTTTAGTCCGGCGTAGGGCCCGCCTTCAGCGGTAATGCGCGCATCCTTGCCCATGACTTGAATGAAGGGCAAATTGTGGCGCCTGCCGATGTCGTAATCGTTAAAGTCATGTGCCGGCGTGACTTTGAGTCCGCCACTTCCAAACTCCTTGTCCACATACTCATCGGTGATCACCGGGATCAGGCGTCCGAGAAGGGGCACCACGGCTCTCTTGCCATGAAGGTGTTTGTAGCGCTCGTCATCTGGATGCACGGCGACCGCGGTATCACCCAAGCATGTCTCGGGTCGCGTGGTAGCAATCACGAGCTGATCGATCGGCTGACCTTGGTCATCCACGATCTTATAGACCAGATGCCAGAGATTGCCTTTTCGGTCGGTAGGGATGACTTCGAGGTCAGAGAGCGCGGTCTGACAACGAACGCACCAGTTAATGATTCGCTCGCCGCGATAAATGAGTTTTTCTTCGTAAAGCTTGACGAAGACTTCGCGCACGGCTTTGGACAAGCCGTCGTCCATCGTAAAGCGCTCGCGACGCCAATCGAGCGACGAACCGATGCGCTTGAGCTGGTTAGTGATTTGGGCACCGTGGTCTTCTTTCCACTTCCAGGTGCGCGCGATAAACTCTTCACGGCCGATATCGTGACGCGAGAGTGGCCGACCTGAAGGGCCCTTGCCTTCTTTGGCGAGTGCTTTTTCTACCACGGCTTGAGTCGCGATCCCGGCGTGGTCCGTCCCTGGCAACCAAAGCGCGTTGTCGCCTTTCATGCGTCGCCAGCGAACAAGAATGTCCTGAAGCGAGCAAGTGAGTGCGTGACCCACATGCAGGACTCCCGTGACATTGGGAGGCGGAATGACGATTGAGAAAGGACTCTGGCCTTGCGCACACCGATCAGCGGCGTCAAAACAACCGTTTTCCTCCCAGTACTTGTAAAGCTCGCTCTCGAAGGTCTCAGGCTCGTAGCTTTTTCCTAGGGGCCGCTCCCGCAGCTGAATAGGTTTTTTAGTGGTCGTGGTCATGCCCATGCTGTCCGTGAGCGTGGCCGTGGGACTGCTCTTCCTCAGTCGCATCGCGTAGCGAGAGGACCTCGACATCAAAATGCAGAGTTTGACCTGCAAGAGGATGATTGCCGTCGATTTTGATCTTGTCGTCGACAATGGATTCGACGGTAAAAACCACGTCGTGTCCGTCTGGAGTTTGAGTCTCGAATTGCATTCCCTCTTCGAGCTCCACGTTCTTGGGAAACTGCGAACGACTCACCGTAAGTTTGAGATCTGGATTGGTCTCGCCGTAACCATCAGCAGGTGGCACGACCACTTTCTTCTTATCGCCGACCGCGAGACCACTCAGTGCGTTTTCTAAGCCCGGAACAATCTGATGCGCTCCATGCAGATAAGTAAACGGAGCTTCCGAATCGGCGCGATCCAAGACCTCGCCTTTAGAGTTCGTCAGAGAATAAAGCAAATTGACGACTTTACCGACCTTAATAACGTCCTTCGACATGGGAGCCTTTCAGTTAAGGGGCCTTGCGACACAAGGCATCAGCAATCAGATACAATCCCTCCTAGAACTAGCAGCTTCTTAATCAGGATGCAGCTCAAATTCAGGCTCTTGATCGTCATATCTCTCCGGAGGGCTCGCATTGCCTGCATTCAGGCGCTCATGAAACGCTACGACCGCCGGGTCTACGATGATAGAACGGGGATTCCACCCTTCAATCCAAAGTCCTTGGGACCCCCTGACCCGGCTCAAAGCCACATAGGCTTGACCAGGCTCCCATAAACCGCGCAAGTCGACATGCATCTGCTCAAGAGTCGCGCCCTGAGCCTTATGAACCGTCATGGCATACGCGAGATTGATCGGAAAATTGGTAGCGCTTGCCACAGGCAATCCCTCGGCATCGAGCATCGTGAAGGTCTCTGGCTCAATCTCAATATCTCGGCCGTTGATCAGCTCAATCGAAAGATACTCGGAGGTAATCTTGCGGATATGCCCCGTACTGCCATTGACCCATTTTCCCTCTGGATCATTCATTCTCAACATCACAAGCGCTTCTTCTTTGAGATGAAGAATGGGCGGAATCGGGGCGTTCTTTTTAAAATCCTCTAAGCTCTTTTCGCTGCCTACATAACGAGTCTCGAAACTCTCCAGCTTTTGATCTAGCTTGTCGAGCATCTCGATGTTGAATCGCTCAGTGTCCATGCGCCGCCCAAAAAGTCGAGTGCCATCAAAATCCGCTGGGGGCCGTCTCGTGTGCTCCTCAAGAAACCGATAGGTGCGGGAGGTGAGCCGCCCAATGCGGACATCATTGAGTGCCTCAAGAAACGCTGGCTCACTCGTTCGCATGGTCTCTGGCAGAATCGCGGGAGTAAAATCCGCCTGATGCCAGCACTCGTCGAGAAAAGCCCAATCCCGACCTTCTTCCGGACGTCGATGCAAACTCACAGGCGGCAGCTGCGCAAAGTCGCCCACAGTGATGATGCGAATCCCTCCCCAGGGACGGGATTTCGACCGAGCCTTGCGACAGATGGCCTCTGCGGTACGGAGGACGGTACCTGAAATCATCGAGACTTCGTCAATGATCACCGCATGGGTGGTATTGAGACGCTTGACCAATCGCTGATTGCGGCAGGCGCGATCGACGGTGGCTTGCATTCCGCCCTCAAGAATCCCTAAACCAAAAAAGCTATGAAATGTGCGTCCACCCACGAGAATGGCTGCCGCCCCGGTGCTCGCTAAAATTGGGGTTTTTGTTTTTTCTTTGGAATCTTTGTCCAAGCTTCGGAGATATTGGCCGATCAAGAAGCTCTTTCCGGAACCGGCGACGCCGGTCAAAAAAACGTTGTCGGGGGACTTAAGAGTCTCTAAGGCGCTCACTTGATGAGAAGTCAGTTCAGCCATTGTCATCCAGGCTTATCTGAAGCGGCACTCAGAGCGCTAGCTCGAAGGTTGTCGACTGGTGCCGACTAAATACGCTGCGCCGCAAAAAGCATAATTTGGCCAGGCCCCGCTTTGAGCTCGGTAAACCAAAGGGGAGTTGGCTTCGTAACCTTCGTCGCCCTACTGGGCTCCAGAACTCGCATCCCCTTTTAACGACTTAGCTCAAAGCCTGAAGAGGCGATCACCCCTGGGCGGCGAACCTAGCACCCGAGCTTCGCGTAAAACTGGAGATGCCGTGCAGCAACTTTCTCTCCAGAAAAGAGTTTCGCATAGGCGCCGGAGGCTTGGGCTAGCTTATGACGAGCAGCGGTATCAACGAGCAACGCCGCCATGGCCCGAGCGCAATCTTGGGGATCCTCGCTCTTGAAAAGCGCTACGCAGCCGGGGACCCGTTCGTTGAGCTCACGATTGAGCGGAAGATCTGAGGTCAAAACCGGTGTCTCCCTGGCAAACGCTTGGGCAAGGGTAGCAGAGCCCGACGTTTCGCGAAACGGGGCGACGACCAACGTCGCGTTTTGATAGTAATCTAAAATCTCTGCGTCCGGTACGAAGCCAGTGATTCGCACACGATCCTCAATACCCAATTCAGTTATGAGGGCCCGACACTGCTGCAAATAATAGTCATCCTGTGGGCGGCGGATCCCGCCAGCGATCACTAGAGTGGGCGCGGGCAGCGCACTCACTGGCACGAGGGGCAAGGCTCGGATGATTACATCCTGGCCCTTCTCTGGAGAAATGAAGCCAAAAACTAGAATCAGTGGACCGCTGAGGCCTTTTGATGAAGCTGGAACCCGCTTTACGTCGGGTACGGCCAGCGGGATGGCTTCGACGTTAAGACAGCCCGAATCCAAAGGCACTGAAACTTGCAGAAGCGAGTGCACAATCACCCCATCGAGCAAACCCCAAGTCCCCCTCGTCCATAGCTTTCGCAAATACGGAAGCGCAGCCCGATTGAGCAACCATCGCACAGGGGTTTGCCAGGCCCTTCCTTTCCAAGGAAGCTCGTACTTTTGATCGAGCACGGTATGTGCCGTAGCGATCACCCGCGCATACGGCACTCGAGCGCGAAGGCGCTGGATAAAAGAAGAAAAGGTATTCCAAGGGGGAAGCTTAGAACCAAACAATCCAAACTCGTGATGAATGTGCACGATATCCGGCTCGAACTTAGCGATCTCGCGCAACACGGGCTCAAAAGAAGCGCGACGATCCAGCGGTCCGCAAATTCGAAACCCGAGCTCACAGAGCTTAGCAACCGCTGGGATCAGCTCCTGGGCATAGATGCCGATTCCGCCGGCCTGATCAGGCACTAGCCAGAATACTCTCAGCTTGCCGCCCGCCTTCTTGCCGCGCACGCTCACCTGAGATCGAGAACCTGCGGATTTTGACTTAATCACGACGACCATCCTCGTCTCCACACTCCACCTGCACGGGCGCACGAACCGGCTTGGACCAACCTTCGAGCAATGCACGCAGTCCTTGAGACAGAATCGAGGGCTGCCGATTATACGCTGCCTTCATCGCGGTGTAAGCGCCCATCCATGCGGTAAAAAAAGGGCTGCCCAAAATCGGCGAGTGCCTTCGGTAGAGACGGATTCCGTTCTTCACGAAATGGTAGTTCAGCTTGGCTTTGTCTTTGACTCGAGCGCCGCCCGAGGGGGCCATGAGATGATGAAGAGAGGCGTTGGGATCAAAAACAATTCGATACCCAGCCGCTTTGACTCTCAAGCACGCGTCAGGCTCGAAGAAATAGCCATTGCCATCAAACCCAGAGTCAAAGCCATTCACTCGAAGAAGCGCTTCACGGAGAAAGGAAAGATTAGCGCCTTGACCAAAATCCACCTCCTGCTCAGTCAGGGAGTTGAAGTGAGCTGTCACCGAACCGCGCCACCGGTGATAGCGGCCAGAGCGTAGCTCGCGACTGGGATCCGCCTGTCCCTGGGCCTGAGTCAGCCTGCCGGCCACAGCACCGACGGGGAGTTCACCAGGCAAAGAGGGAGCGTCGTAGTGCCTCACATGATTCTCAAAAAGCTTGGGCTCCGGGATCACATCGTCATCCAAAAAAAGAACGACTTCGCCGCGAGCTTCTATTAAACAGCGATTGTAGTTGATCACCAGTCCCGGCGTCTCAGCATGGATGTGGCGAACTCCAAAAATCTGGGCCAAAGCCTGGTCGACATCCTGATATGAGGGTCGATTCTGATCGACCACGACGATCTCGAGGGGCCGCACGCTTTGACTCTGCAAGCTCTGAATCGTATCGATGAGTTCTTTGGATCGACCCAACGTGGGGATGACTACTGAGAGGGTTTTCATCTGAGTTTGAACCTCTGAACAGCGTCGACGTAGGTTTGCGCCACGCGTTTCCAGGTGGGCAGCATCTTTTGATTGGCCAATGCACGAGCGGAGCGCGAGGCATCGTCTTGAGCCATCCCGTCCGCCTGCCGAATGGCGAAAACGAGATCCTCTGCACTGGGCGATCGACAAACAATCAATCCCTGCACTCGTCCTTCAAGCCAGGGCACTGCGCCCACTCGAGTCGCTACGACTGCGATGCCCGAGGTAAGGGCTTCGAGCATCGCAAGCGAGTTACCCTCGTAGTACGAAGGAAGGAGCAAGCCCCTGACTCGAGCAAGCAATGCCTTCACTTGCCCGGGGCTTAGCTTGTCCGTGGCGAAAACCAACCCGTCGGGAGCGGTTGAAAAACCACTTCCCGGAACCGCGATTAGCTTTGCAGGCGACCCCGACGAATCCAGAAACTTGAGGGCCGAAACAATATTGGAGGCTCCTTTGACCGAGTCATCACCTCTTCCGATAAATGCCCACGCGCTTTTCTGATCCCCTAGGGCCGCATCGACTCTCGCTGGCAATCCCTCAATCGAGGGCGCCGCATCCCAACCATTCGAACTAAAAGCGGTGACCTGGCCATTGCGTTCGGCGAAACGAAAAAGATCAAGGTTAGCATTGACCGTGACCACCACATCCGAGGCCAAGAGCGATGCCCACTCTCTTCCTGCGGCAGCATACCCACCTAGCCACGCCCACTCGCCGCAAGCCCGCATACGACCAAGCGCCGTTCCATGAAGCGTGAACACGCGAACGGCTTGTGAGCGCCTCTTCAACAAGGCAGGCAACATCGCCTGATAGGTTACCGTGCTTCCATGAGTGACCACCACATCCCATTCAGGACGCTCGGCATCGCGAGGATCTCGCGAAAGCTCGCACTCCATACCCAAGGCACGTAGCTCCCGCTGAAGCATACGAGCGTGAACCTCGACCCCCCCGGGGCCATTCGCTAAGTCAGCAGTTGACCATTGAAGCCAGCGAGTCACCGAGCGTCCCTCCGATTCAGGAGTGGGAGCAAAAGGATGCCATAGACCAGAGCGACCGGAATGTTAGCCATCGCGGCTCCGCTTAATCCCCAGAACCACGCACTCAGGCCGTACGCGGCGATCGAAAAAGCCAGCCATGGCAGCGAGAGACGCAGAAACAACCCACGCACGGAAGTGCGCAAAAGAAGCCATGAGGCCGGTAAAACAAGAGTAAAGAAAAGCGCGTTGCCTGCGAGAATCCACTTCAGCCAGCTGATCATCTGCCCGACCTCTTCAGAGCTCCAACGTCCATGAGATAACCAGGTCAATATCCAGGGAGAAACCCAAATCAGCACCGCCGCCTGCAACAAGGTCGCCGCGAAGAGCATTGCAGCAAAACGCGGAAGGCGCTTGCGCTCATTTTGTCGCCGCGAGCCCTCACCTGTCTCTTGCGCTAACCAAACCTGAAACGAGTTGGTCAGCGCCGTTGGCAATGCGCCGGTTAGACCAGCGAGCTTCAGCACTGAAGCATAAAGACCCAGATCCCGGGCTAAAAGGCCCGTAGCGGAACCCACGGCTCCCAAGAAAAAAAGATCCATCGTCTGAACCCAGTTCTGGACCACACCCGAAGCATGCTGCCATCCCGAAAAACGAACCAGCGCATCCGAAATTGTACTCAAAACAGGTGGCCCTTCGCGGCCCGCAAGCGAAGCCGCGCTCGCGCCATCCTCAATCAAAACCCTGCGGGTGATCCATTTCGCCATCACTGCCGAAGAGAACACCGAAAAAACCGCCGCAGCCGCGATGGCCCAGAGCTGTCCACCAAGCGCGAAGGTCGCCAGCACGGTTCCGACTGCCAACGAAAGCTTTTGGTACAAGCTCAAGCTATTCAGCTCGACGAGCTTCAGCCTCATTCTCAAAAATTCGCGGTCGGCTCCAGCAATCTGCGGCCCCAGTGCCAAAGCAAATGCCCAAAGCAAAGCCCACCCTCGCGAGGCATCCCCAATCGCTGCCACTGCTGAGATCAAAACGCCTAACTGCCCCTTGCCCCACCCAAAGAGCCGTAGCGCTCTGAGGCGCGCAGCGATTTCGCTCGAACCCCGACTTTTCCAACCCGCAAAATCGCGGTAAATCACTGTCTCCGGAGTCACAAAAACCAGCAGCACCGGCGCTACCCACGCCTGAGCCAGCGCCAGCTGCGAGAAAATCTCCGTCGGGAGCGCCCAAAGCAGCACAAGCGAGATCACTGCGTCAAGCGCGCGCGTCAGTCCGTGTTCGAGCGTGTTGAGAAAACCATGACGAAGCCACGGCATCGTTTGTGCCATCCGATAGCTTAGAATCTATCCTTGAATCACCCCGACATCTACGGATATTAATAGGTTACGGTGATCGTGAACTCACTCTCTTGGCTGCCATGGGCACTCGCACTTCAAATTCCGATCACCGTGCTAGTCCCCTCTTACAAATGGGCACCACGGACCCTCTACTTGGGTGACTTCTGGTTCTTTGGCTGGGTATCCGCCGCACTTTTCTTCCTGGCCTTGAGGCGTCACCAAAACAAAGGCGCCTATCCAGCCCTCCCCTGGAAGCCGATGCTTGTTTCTGCAGCACTCATCCTGGTTTCGTGGGCACATGGCTCAATACGACCTCCCATAATTCACAAGCTTTGGACCCTGACTTATCAGGTGCCTGACTCAGATTCGTTTCAGCCAGGTCGTGAACTTCTCATAGGGATCCGGTTTGTTTGCTGGTTCTGGGGTGGATTGCTTGCAAGCTACTGGTTCAAAACCGCGTCTCCAGATGAAACCAAGCTCGCTCTCAAACGGATAGGCAAATCTCTCGCCGTCACTGCATTCATTGGCGGGATATCACTCATGGCAAGCTACACCCATGAGGCTTCGAAGATCTGGCTAGGTCAGATTTATCATTACGACCCCAATCAGTTTATTTGGAAGGCCAGAGCCCATGGTGTTTTTGGTGGGCCTATCGAAGCAGGACTGGTCCTAGGGTTGTCCATTCCCGCGCTCCTGTTCTTTCCGGGACTTTCATGGATCTTCAGATGCATCTGTCTGGCCGCAATCGCTGGCGGTATGCTCGCCGCTCAAACCCTTTCTCCTGTGGCCGGGATTTTAGTCGCTTACTCGATGTATTTGGTAACGCACTCGAAGGTCAGTCTCAAAAAACTCCTCCCCTTTTTAGCGGGATTGGCGACGGTGCTTGTTGCGATCTGGTTTTTCAACCCAAACTGGGTCATCGGTAAGCTTTCAAATTTTACTTACCGATTTGCTGCTTGGAGCATGTACTTAGACACCCTCTTTAGCCGCTGGAACCATTTGCTTTTTGGACTCGGACTGACCTCCTACTACGTCGACAACTCCTACCTGTACCTGTTCATGAGGGGCGGACTCCTGATGCTCGGAGCGACTGGCTATTTTACGATCAAACATCTCCGAATCGGCTGGCCCGATTGGAACTGGTACCAGCGCGCACTGATCCTCATCACCCTCATCTCAGGCCTCACGCTGGACGCCTTCATTATTCGGCCCGTTGTAGCCGTGTGGGTCGCAGCGATTATCCCGTTGCTCTCGATCAGATCGCCCCAACGCCTCGAATGACAGAAAAGATCGTCTTGATGATGATCGCGATGTCCAAAAGGACCGAGCGATTTTGTAGATAAAAGAGATCGTACTCCATATTTGCGTGGATCGGCTCGCCTCTGACCGCGCTGATCTGCCAAACACCCGTAATGCCAGGTTTAGCTTCGAGCCGCTGACGCTCGAGCGGCGTGTAGGTCTCCACGATGAAGGGCATCTCCGGCCGGGGACCAACCAAACTCATATCCCCTCGCAATACATTGAAGAGCTGCGGCAATTCATCCAAACTGGTACGACGCAGCCACCGCCCTACGCGAGTAATCCTGGGGTCTTCAGGATCCGAAGGCGTCACCGCATACTTCGCGGCATCTATGCGCATGCTGCGAAACTTATAAAAACTAAAGAGCCTGCCATTCAATCCCACCCGCTTCTGCTTAAACAGGTAAGGACCGGGAGAATCCAGCTTGATCGCAAGTCCCAAGATGATCACGAGCGGCGACAAGAGCAGAATGAAAAACAAGGAGAGTACGAAATCCATCAGCCGCTTGATCACTAAATAGTACGGACTCGACTGCTGCTTACGCCGACGAAGAACAGGGACACCACCGATCTCAAAGCTCTCAACATGCTGAATAAACTTCTCGTAGGAGTTAGGAACAATGGCGTAATTGAGCTTCTCGGCCACACAAAGCTCAACCAAGTGTTGATTGCGTTCAAAACTAGCGGACGGCAAGGCGATGACGACCAGATCGACGCCTTTCTCCCTAGCCTGCCGTATGGCCTCCTCCCCTCCCAAAACAGGGATACCCGTCTTGGGTCCGTAACCTGTCCAACGAATGTTACGCCCTTGCTTACCGGCTTCGTCGTCAAGAAATCCGATCGGAAGAAGACCCAAGCCAGGGCTCTCAAACATGCGCTTGGCTAAATGTGTCCCGATATGCCCAGCACCATAGATGAGCACGTGAGTCTTGGACCAACCCCGACGATGAAACAAAACGTGCACGCGATAAAAGATCTGCCTCTGAAAGTACAGAAACACGGGAGTGAGCAAAATCGCAGACGTAAGAGTAATACGAGAAAAACTCGTCGATCGAACATAAAACGAAGCGCTTAGGATAAGGGCTGCCGCATACAAGCCCACGTGAAAAATCCCTCGCAACTCCTTGATGTTGAGCAAGCTCACTTCGCGCCGGTAGAGACCCACTCGATCTAAGACAAGGACGTAGATCAGAGCCGCAGCGCCGGAGAAAATAACGAACTCAGGGAAGGACTGGGGCGACGGACGAACGAGCGCGCCCGTATAGAGAAAATAACTCCCCAGATAGCAAACCATAACGGTCGTCAAATCCAGCAAGACTTGACTCATCGTAATGAGACGACCAAAGTACTTTCGAATAGTCGGATCATTTCGCTTAAGCTGAAACGCGGTGGATTTACTCATCATCTGTGGTGCCGTCAAGGATGGGCTAGGTGCATTACTCATACTCACGTTCATTCTACACGATTAACCCTTATAAATGCACTTAAGCAATCAACGATTCGTGCGAGAAAAGCGAGTTGCAAAACGAGGAGCAGATTGGCGAGAGGACGAGATCGGTCTTCTCAGAAATCTTCTCTGACCTTTGCACAATCCCCGCGTCAAACTCTTACATCAGTTCTCCAAACACCTGCATGCGATTTGACTGAGCCCGCCACACATCGATCTGCTTTGCATATCTTCTGGACAACGCGGAGCAGAAGACTTTACTTTCCATTCCGAATTCCAATGCAACTCATTTCTGCACCTAAACGTCTGACGGCGTTCGAATTATTTTTTCTGATCTGCGGGGCTGTCCTTACTGTGGGATTTGTCGGCTTCGGAGACACCTTTGCTAAGCTAGGCTTTCCGCTTCCGTTCAAATCCTCTATTCCCAATCTCCGCTCAAAATTGTTTGTGTTCGAAATTTACCTAGGCCTCATGGGTGTATGGTTTTTGGCGACACCCTCCTCATTTTCTCGTCTTAAGCTAGCCCTCCAAAAAGACCTGCTGACCCAAATTGCAGCGCTTTTGCTGATCTTCGCACTCCTGCGGATGATCCCTGACTTCATGAACAATCCGCTCCTGTCGATGCGCAACGCTGCCTTTGCTTGGTACCTCAGCTTGCCTTTGATGATCGTGGCCCTTCCCATTCGAATCTCCGTTCTCGAGTTCTTTGCACGCATGATTGTCTTGCTCGCTTTCGCTTATTTTAGCGCCACCGTGCTGATGACCTACAGCCGACATAACTTCAACGTGAACTGGCTGCCCGACGTGGGCGTTTGTGCCGTATTGAGTCTTGCGGTCATCACGAGATCACTAGGTCGGGCTTGGCCGGTATTGATGCTAGTAGGCCTCGCCCTGGGCGTGAATTACTGGGAGAAATACCAACGGACGGCCCTGGTAGGGATAGTCTTCACAGTCGCATTGCTCTTCTACTCATTGCCTGAGCGGCGTGTTCGAATCTTGAATCGCCTGGGTTTATTGCTTCTTTTCTTTTCGATCGGCCTTTTGACTTGGCAGCCTTTGGGTGCACGCAACATAGTCACTCATCAAAAAAGCTGGTGGATCCCTCAACAAAGTGAGCACTGGAGTCTCAGCACGGGACTCGGCGTCATTGCCAAGAGCCAACCGCTTCAAAAGGCTCAGCTCAATGAGTATGGTCTCGAGGTCTTTCGCTCCTCGATGTGGATGGATGCCTTTAACTTGTTTTTGAGTCGCCCCCTGGTGGG